>Ga0099364_10011572_pt1 | contig 12039 bp, 5 predicted proteins | sample TergutTh196P3_FD_73070 | JGI IMG/M metagenome (GOLD analysis project Ga0099364, IMG submission 73070) | Microcerotermes parvus P3 segment gut microbial communities from Pointe-Noire, Republic of the Congo - Th196 P3 | ecosystem: Host-associated > Arthropoda: Insects > Digestive system > Gut ...
TCCTGTTCAGAGTTATTATTTTTTCGCTAAACGGTTTCCGCGCATTGTCGCTCTAAGGCTCATTCGGCAGCCGCGTAAACTCGCTGTCGCTCAAACAGTACGCGGCTATGGAAATGCCAGAATTTCGCTAAGAGCGTTCAATACGCTCCACCTAACCGCTCAAAAATAATATCCTCTGAACAGTCGCCTTGTGGATTCAGAGTATTTTGCATAATGCGAACGGTTAGCGGAGCAAAATTAGCGAATGTAGGCGAAATGGAAGAAAAAGGCGAATCGGTGTTTGAGCGAAGCGAGTTTCGATTCGCCTCTGGAATGAGCAGGGCGGCTTTTAAGCCGCCCTATACAGTCGCTTTTTGCGTAGGTCTGAGGTGTGAGGATTGCTAAATCCGAACACCGAAGCAAGTGAGCATATGCAAATACTCTTAACTGCCCCTGTTCAGAGATATTATTTTTTTCGCTTAACGGTTTCCACCGTTTCGTGAGCGAACCGGTGCATTGTCGCTCTAAGGCTCATTCGGCAGCCGCATAAACTCGCTGTCGCTCAAACAGTATGCGGCTATGGAAATGCCAGAATTTCGCCAAGAGCGTTCAATACGCTCCACCTAACCGCTCAAAAATAATATCCTCTGAACTGGAGCGACCGTTCAGCCAAGCGAAAAAACTCAAAAAATTCGCAAATAATTCATAACAATTTCATATATTGATGAAACATTGCTGTATAATCTACAAAGTACCCTATAAATCAATCAATAAGAGAGGCTTTCGATTAAATGCTTCAACTAAACAACATAAAGAAATCCTACACCACCGCCGACTTCACACAGCACGCACTTGACGGCGTTACCGTTGCGTTCCGCGATAATGAGTTTGCGGCAGTGCTCGGACCGTCGGGTTCGGGCAAGACTACAATGCTCAACATTGTCGGAGGACTTGACCAATACGATTCGGGCGACCTCGAAATTGACGGCATATCCACGAAAAACTACAAGGCAAGCGACTGGGACACCTACAGAAATAACCGTATCGGCTTCGTGTTTCAAAGCTACAACCTAATACCGCACCAAAGCGTACTTGCAAACGTCGAGCTTGCGCTGACCCTGATAGGAGTATCAAAGAAGGAACGCCGCCGCCGTGCCAAAGAAGCACTTGTCGAGGTTGGACTTGGCGACCATATACGCAAAAAACCAAATCAACTCAGCGGCGGACAAATGCAACGCGTTTCAATCGCCCGCGCATTGATTAACGACCCTGAAATACTGCTTGCGGACGAACCCACAGGAGCACTCGACAGTAAAACGAGCTTACAGGTCATGGAGCTGCTCACGGAAATCGCCAAAGACCGCTTGGTTATCATGGTTACGCACAACAACGCCCTTGCGAAAAAATACGCCAACCGCATTATTGAGCTGACAGACGGAAAAGTTTCGTCAGACAGCCGTCCCTTTGACCCTGCGGTGGAAGCACAACGCCCCGTAGAGCCGCCGCGCCGTTCGCGTATGTCTTTTTGGACAGCCGTCGCGCTCTCGTTTTCCAACCTAATGACAAAAAAAGGGCGCACATTCACAACCGCTTTTGCAGGCTCAATCGGAATCATAGGCATAGCGATAATCCTCTCTTTTTCAAACGGCATAAATGCGTACATCAAGGGCATAGAAGAGGACACCCTGAGCGTTTACCCGCTTTCGATACAGGAGCAGAGCTTTGACCTGTCGAGTTTCTTTGGCAGTAGCGACGGCGACGGTGAGGAGCGGCCCGCACGCAGGGAAAGACCTGAGGGAACTGTACGCGAGGTTCACATTATGGAATCGGTGTTTTCGTCCCAGAGCCTGAACGACATGGCATCGCTAAAGGCGCATATCGACGAAAACATGGACGAGCTGGAGCCTTATGTCAATACGGTTCAATACACATACAGCGTAGTTCCGCAGATATACCTTGCCGATACTTCAAACGGTATCGACAAAATTAACCCCGACTCAATATTTTCCGCAATGATGGACGGTAATCCTATGGCAAGCGGAGCAATGGGCTTTACTGCGCCCATGAACACCTTCCATGAGCTTCCAAACGAACCCAATCTTTATGAATCCCAATATGAGCTGCTTGCAGGGCATTGGCCGGAAAACTACGACGAAGCCGTGCTTGTTTTACAGTTCGATAACGCGATAATAGACTTCACGCTTTATTCGATAGGCATACGCGACCGTGCCGAAATGCGGGCTATGCTCGAATCTGTCGTGCAAAGCTCGGATATAAAGGTTGAAATCTCGGAAAGCGAGGGCTTTTACACGTACGAAACGCTCATGGCGGCGGGCTTCAAGGTGGTAAACCCCGCCGATGTATACCAATACGATGAAACCTTTGAGATTTGGGTAGACAAGTCGGGCGATACCGTTTTCATGGAGGAGCTTATCGCAAAAAGCATGGACTTAAAAATAGTCGGCATAGTTCAGCAGGAGCAGGATGCTCTGACCGCTGTGTTGCAACCGGGTGTAAATTACACGTCGGCACTCATACACCACTTGATAGAAACTGCGGCAGAAACGCCGATAGTCAAGGAACAGATAGCAAACGCCAAGGTCAATGTTATTACGGGTAACACGTTCGAGTATGAAAAGGAAAACCCGCAAAGCAGCTTTGATTTTTCAAAAATACTCTCGGTCGATGAAGATGTTTTCAGTGATGCTATGGGGTTAGATGCGCTGATGAGTGTCTTTGAGTTTGACGGTATGGATTTCGGCGATTTTGACATGAGCGGCTTCGATATGAGCGGTATGGATTTAGGCGGCATGGATATTGGCGGCTTCGACATAGGCGGCTTTGACCTTGGTGACCTTAACATGGATGGGATGAATTTTGACGGTCTTGATTTAAGCTCTTTAATGGACGATTTTTCTTTCGAGCTGGATTTCTCAAATATGCCCTCGCCGCAATTTGATTTAGACATGAGTGTCTTGATAGGGGCGATAGCGGGCTCAGGCTTTATTTCGGAAGAAGATATGGCGGGAGTAATGGGATTCGTAATGGATGGGCTTATTGACGCCATTATGGACGCTGTCGCCGACGACCCTCTTTTGTTTGCAACAGAGGGAGCAGTACAGGCTGTAGTCAGCGCGTATTTAAGTAGCATAGATGAAGAAATCGGCGAAATGCTTATGGACGCAATCGACGAAACAGCCCTGCAAACAGCGATAGCAGGGGCACTTCAAGGTGTCATAGAGGCGGCAATGCAAGAATACATGGCAATGATTGCAACCGTGATAGAAACGCAGATTCAAGCGGCAGTCGGGGCTATGATAGTGCAAATGACAGCTATGATAGAACAGCAAATGCAAGAGATGATGAGCAGTATAATCGACCAAATTGCGAAATCCATTCAAGGGGCAATGGGGAGCGTTGCGGAAGAATTGTCAAAGCAAATCCAATCCTCCATGGAGGATGTAATGGAAAAGGTTATGACAGAAGTAACTAAGCAAATCGAAGAAGCAATGACACAGGTGTTTGAAGATATGGCGGCGGAAATGGAAGCGGCAATGGACGGGTTTGACAGCGAAGCGTTGGCGGAGGCATTCAAAATTGACCTCAGCGAGGAAACCATTTATGAGCTGATGACTGCCATGATGAGCCCATCGACAACCTCATATGAGCAGAACCTGTCCTACATGGGTTATGCCGATATAGGAAAACCGTCGCAAATTTCGATTTATCCGCGTAGCTTTGAAGCGAAGCAGGAAATATTAGATTTTCTCGACAGGTACAATGCGGAAATGGAAAAGACAGACCCTGAGAAGGTCGTGCATTTCATTGATATTGTGGGGCTGATGATGTCGTCCGTTACAAGCATTATTGACATGGTGAGCTATGCGTTGGTGGCGTTTGTGTCCGTTTCGCTTGTTGTTTCGTCGATAATGATTGGCGTTATCACGTTTGTGTCGGTGCTTGAGCGTAAAAAAGAAATCGGCATACTGCGTGCCGTCGGTGCGAGTAAGGGCAACATAAGGTTGGTGTTTAACGCCGAAACCTTGATTATCGGATTTGTCGCGGGTATCATTGGTGTGCTTGTGACGTATATTATTGCGTTTATAGCAAACGCCATTATTTGGGACAGGCTGGCAATCAGACAGCTCGTGCTGATTTTGCCAACCGTACCCGCAATGATGGTAGGTATTAGCGTGTTTTTAACATACCTTGCGGGACTGATTCCCGCTTCAGCCGCCGCCTCAAAGCCCCCTGTCGAAGCCCTCCGCAGTGAGTAGGGGGGATTGAGTAAAAATCTCTTTTGAAGCGTGCGAATTGAATTTTTCGCGTATGTATCCTCTCAGAACTTTCTGAGAGGTTGCGACAAGACCCGTGCTAGCGAAAAATCTTCAAGGCGCATGCTTCAACAGAGATAACAAGAAAACAACAAGATATAGGAGGAAATTCTTGTTAAAAATATTAAAATACTTAAAACGAAAAGAATGGCTGCAAATAGCTGTAAGCCTAATCTTTATCGTAACAGGCATTTGGCTTGACCTGAAGCTGCCCGATTATATGGCTGAAATCACAATGCTTGTGCAAACTCCGGGCAGTGAGATGAAAGACATCTGGCTTGCAGGGGGTGGTATGCTTCTTTGTGCATTGGGAAGCCTTACCACTACTGTCATTGTCGGATTTTTTGCGGCACGTATCGGCGCAAGATTTTCCGCACGGCTTCGCAGTATGCTGTTTAGTAAGGTTGAATCGTTCGGGACAGAGGAAATGAACCGTTTTTCAACACCAAGCCTTATTACACGCTCAACAAACGACATTACACAAGTCCAAATGCTGATTGTAATGGCTCTGCAAGTGGTCGTAAAAGCCCCGATTATGGCGGTATGGGCGATTACGAAAATAGCGGGCAAGGGCATGGAGTGGACAATGGCAACGGGAGCGGCAGTGCTTCTCATAATAATCACCGCAACCTTTGTCATGATTTTTGTAATGCCTAAATTCAGAAAAATGCAAATACTCACCGACAACATAACCCGTGTAACAAGGGAAAACCTCACGGGCTTGCGTGTTGTTCGTGCGTATAACGCGGAAAATTATCAAGAGGAAAAGTTTGAAAAGGCAAACACAGAGCTAACCGATACGCAATTATTTACTAACCGTGCAATGTCGGTTATGCTGCCTGTAATGACCGTTATAATGAGCGGAATTTCGCTTGCGATTTACTGGCTTGGTGCGTATTTAATTAACGCGGCGGAAGCAATGGATAAACTGACTGTGTTTTCCAACATGGTGGTGTTCTCAAATTATGCCATGCAAGTCATTATGGCTTTTATGATGCTGATAATGATATTCATTATGCTGCCGAGAGCCGCAGTATCAGCAAAACGTATCAATGAGGTGATTGACACAGAGCCGAGAATTAAAGACGGTAAATATCGTTATAACGGCGGTGATGAAAAAACAGAGCGTTTCGGCGAGATTGTGTTTAATAATGTGAGCTTCAAATACCCCGATTCCGAGAACGCAGAGGGCTATGTTCTTGAAAATGTGAGCTTCACCGCAAAGAAAGGTCAGACCGTAGCTTTTATCGGGTCAACGGGGAGCGGAAAATCTACCCTTGTAAATCTTATTCCGCGTTTCTTTGATGTGAGCGAGGGTGAAATCCTTGTCGATGGGATAAACGTAAAGGATTATGAGCAAGAATCGTTGTTTAATAAAATTGGTTACGTTCCGCAAAAAGCGGTTTTGTTCAAAGGAACAGTTAGTTCCAATGTCGGCTTCGGCGATAACGGAGTTGACAAGTTTGAAGAAGATGAAATCAAGTGGGCTGTGAAATTAGCGCAAAGTCAAGATTTTGTTGAAAACATGGAGGGGGGATATGAAGCGGAAATAGCACAGGGCGGTACAAATTTATCGGGAGGGCAAAAACAAAGACTTGCAATCGCCCGCGCAATCTGCCGCAGACCGAAAATATATATTTTCGACGATTCGTTCTCGGCACTCGACTACAAAACAGACAGCATATTACGCAAAACACTCAAAGCAAGCACAGGCGGAACAACAACCTTAATAGTTGCACAGAGAATAGGCACAATCATGGATGCAGACCGAATTATCGTGCTTGACGAAGGAAAAATAGTGGGGCAGGGAACGCATAAGGAATTACTTCAAAACTGCGCGATTTATAAAGAGATTGCTATATCCCAGTTAAGCGAGGAGGAGTTAGCATCATGAGTGAAAGCAAAAACAAATCGGAACGCAGAGGTGGTATGGGCGGCGGTCACGGGTTGGGCGTTCCCGTCGAGAAAGCAAAGGATTTCAAAGGCACTTGGGGCAAGCTGATTCGCTATTGCCGAAAATATATGCCCGTTGTTATAATCGCTCTCGTGCTTTCCGCCTTTGGTACGGTTTTGCAAATTATAGGGCCGGATAAAATAAAGCAGATGACAGACGAAATCGCAAAAGGTCTGCCCGCAATGATAAACGGTCAGCCTGTAATCGGTTCGATTGATTTCAGCGCGATAACAAGTATCGGGTTAGTCCTTGTATTCTTTTATGCTTCGGCGGCGGTTTTGAGCTTTATCGAAAACTTTATAATGGCGACAATTACGGCAAAAATATCAAAAAATATGCGTACAGGAGTATCACAAAAAATAAATAAAATGCCGCTCTCGTATTTCGATAAAACGAGTATAGGCGATGTAATCAGCCGTGTGACAAATGATGTTGACACAATCGGACAAACCCTCAACCAAAGTATCGGCGGGGTAGTGAGAGCCGCTACAATGTTTGGCGGTTCGCTGATTATGATGTTCCGCAACAGCCCCATTTTGGCATTAACGGCGATTGGTTCAACGGCTGTAGGTTTTGTTTTCATGGCTGTTATTATGGGGAAATCTCAAAAGCATTTCAAAATTCAACAAGAGGGGCTTGGCGAGATTAACGGTCATATTGAGGAAATCTACTCAGGGCACAACATTGTCAAGGCTTATAACGGCGGGAAACAGGCGAAAAAGACGTTTGAAAATATAAACGAAACGCTTTTTGAAAGCGGTTGGAAGTCGCAATTTATGTCGGGCTTGATGATGCCGTTAATGGGTTTTATCGGAAACTTCGGCTACTTGTCGGTCTGCGTAGTCGGAGCGGTACTCGCAATGAATGGAAGTATCAGCTTCGGGGTTATAGTCGCATTTATGATTTATGTTCGCCTATTCACACAGCCGTTATCGCAGTTGGCTCAATCCATGCAAGCCCTGCAAAGGACTGCGGCGGCAGGCGAGCGTGTTTTTGAGTTTTTCGACGAAGAGGAATTAGCGGACGAAAGCCGCAAGGTCATAAGGCTTGAAAATATAAAGGGTAACGTAGAGTTTCGTGATGTGCGTTTCGGGTATGATAAGGACAAAATCATTATCAACAATTTTTCTGCGAAAATAGAAGCAGGGCAGAAAATCGCCATTGTCGGGCCGACAGGAGCGGGAAAGACAACAATGGTGAATTTGCTTATGCGTTTCTACGAAATTGACAGCGGCGAGATTCTTTTGGACGGTGTTCCGCTCAGTCAGGTTACACGCGAAAACGTGCATGAGCAATTCTGTATGGTGTTGCAGGACACTTGGCTTTTCGAGGGAACTATCAAGGAAAACATCATCTATTCAAAGCAAGGGGTTGATTATGAGGATGTTAAGTCGGCTTGTAAGTTAGTCGGGCTTCATCATTTTATTCGGACCTTGCCGAATGGTTATGATACTGTATTAGACGATAAGGCGAGCTTGTCAGTCGGACAGAAACAGCTTCTTACAATCGCCCGTGCTATGATACAGGATTCGCCGCTTTTAATTTTGGATGAAGCCACAAGCTCGGTAGATACCCGTACAGAAAGACTTGTGCAAGAAGCAATGGACAATCTCACTTACGGAAGAACGTCATTTGTCATAGCGCACAGGCTTTCTACAATCAAAAACGCCGATATAATCCTTGTGATGAAAGACGGCGATATTGTGGAGAGCGGCAGTCATATTCAGTTACTCGAAAAGGACGGATTCTACGCAGAGCTTTATAAGAGCCAGTTCGAAGCGGCTTCATAGAAGCCGCTGCTTCGTAGGGGCGTTGCACCGTCTTGCACCGGTTCGCGTAGGCGAAACGGTGCAAGACGGCGTAGGGGTCTGCGGTGGGTGCGAACCAGTGCAAATAGGGGCGGCTTTTACGCCGCCCCTACTGTTTGATTTATTCTGCTTATTTCTTTTTCTTACCTACCACAATCACCACGACTACCACAATAACGACAAAGCACACAATACCGATAATCAGCCCGATTTCGAGCGCACCCAATGATGAACCGCTCGTATCGCCGTCGCCTGTGTCAGGTGCGGGTGCTTCGTTAGCTCCGCCGCCGTTTTCACCGTCGCCGCCGCTGTCCGAGCCGCCGCCCGAACCGCCGTCGCCGTCAACCGTTCCTGCCGCGATAGCCGCTATGACGGCATCCAACCCGCCCTCAAGATAAACATCAGGAGCGATGATTGCGTAGAAAGCCTCTTTTGCCGCAAACGTTGTGTCAAACGGGAGCGGAAGCCGATTACCGCGCCAGCTTTGCAAATCGGTCTTGCCCCATATTGTAACACGCTCAATGTGGTCGGAATATTCAAGCAGCGTTGAGAAAAACTGCGCGTACACCGTCGCTTGCTTTATAGCATCCTCAGGCGAAAGCGTATCGCCGCCGGGATATGCCGCCCCGCCTACGGTAAAGTCAAGCTCGGTAATACTGAGCACAGCTCCCGTCGAAGCGTAACGCTCCAACGCAACCCCCAGTTCATTTGCGCTAAAGCCACCGATACCGTGATGTGATTGCAAGCCTATACCCTCAATGAGCAAACGCCCGTCATAATCGGGGTCAGATTCCCATTGTGTATTGAGGTCAACAACCATAGCGGCAATATTCTGGCTCTTTCCGCGCTCTAAATCGTTAAAATCGTTGTAATACAGCGTGGCGTTAGGGTCGTATTGGCGCGCAAACTTAAAGGCATCATAGATAAAGTCCGCTCCGCTCTCGCCCGCGCCTACGTCCGCTCCGTTTTCATAAGCCGCGTACCAAGGAGAACCGGGGTCGGAGGAATTGCCGCTTGCCATACGCAAGCCTTCCTTCCAATCGCCGCTCCAGCTCGCGCTGTTTGTGAACGCTTCGTTGACAACGTCCCAAGCCGTGATTCTTCCTGCGTAACGCCCTGCGACATTTTTAATATATTCCTCCATATTTGCGCGAGCCTCAGAACGGGTCAGTGCCGCGCCGCCTTGAAGCGTGGTCAGCCAAGGAGCGGATTGCGAATGCCATACAAGCGTGTGTCCGATGACCGCTATCCCGTTTGCTTCCGCCCAATCGACAATCTTATCCGCGCTCGCAAAGTTGTAGTTCCCCTCGGAGGGCGACATATAAAGCGGCTTCATATCGTTTTCCGCCGTAACGGCGTTGTAATGATGATTGAACATTGCCGTCGTATCTTCCTCTTCGGTTTGCCCCGCGCTCATAATATTTCCGAGCAGGAAGTAAGGCGCGTATCTTTCTGCGAGAGATGGAAGCGTTAAATCCCAATTTCGCTCGACAACCTCAAGCTCCTCGTGGTCGTCCATCGTTATTTCGATATTGTCAAGATACCAAAGGTCGGGCACATCGTCATAAGTGTTGCCGTAAAAGCGAATCTCGATAAAGTCAATATCTTCGGGAAAAGGCTTGGTTGTAAAAAGAACATTGTGCCAAGTGTCAAAAGCGGGCACACTCCCCGATGTCGGGTGCTTGTGGTCGTCGCTCGCCGAATTGCCGTTAATCAGAATATTACCCCATTTAATACTGGCTTTCGGAGTGTTTATATCATCAGACGGGATATAAATCCAAGCCGAAAACGTGTAGGTTCCGCCCCTCGGAAGCGGGTTTTCAAAAGTCACGCGCACACCGTTCGGTGTTGCCATGTAGTTAATGGAGTCGGGAATATGCTGTACTTTCAGCGCGAAACCATCTCCGTCTTGGTCAAGCTCGCCTTGCACAACCTCAGCGGTGACATCCTCGTTCGGCGAAAACGTGACACCCCGCTCCTCCGCCGCGGCAATGTCAGCCTCTGTGAACGAAATCTTCCAAGGCGGTGGGGGAGTGAGAGCCTTAGCGTTCCCAAAGGGGAACAAGCACAGCAACAGCATGAAACACAAAGACAGCGCGAAAATGCGTTTTGCTTCGGTAAAAATTTTCGCATTAAGAATTGATGCGTTATGAAATGATGCATTATGAAAGAATGTTTGCATAGAAAAACCCTCCAAAAATATATTGTGCTTATTGTATCATATCCTTTGACGATATGTAAAATAAATGTTAATATGTGTTTTGAAATATGTTTTGAAATGCCGTTCAAAGTGTTTCAAAAAGCGAGTTCAAAAGCAAAAAAATACCGTTCGAGAGGGAGCGCGATATGCAGTTACATAAAGAAGTTTTGGATATGCTTGAGGAGTGCAAACGATTTAGGCGTGATTTGCACAAAATACCCGAACCGGGATTTAAGGAAACAAAAACGAGTGCTTATTTGTTTGAAGCACTCACGCAAATGAACCCTGATGAATTGACAGTCCTTGCAGGCACAGGCATAAAAGCGGTGTTTTACGCGAAAAACGCGACGGAAACAATAGCCTTTCGCTCGGATATTGACGGCTTGCGTATGCACGAGGAAACAGGCGCGGAGTATCAGTCCGAGCACAGCGACTATATGCACGGGTGCGGGCATGACGGGCACATGGCAATGCTTCTCACGACAGCAAAGCTCATTTCCGAAAACAGGGACAAGCTGACGGTAAATGCGGTATTGCTCTTTCAGCCTGCGGAGGAAGAAAAGGGCGGGGCAAGGCGCATGATTGCGGACAGTGCGCTCAAAAACCCCGATGTGGACAGAATTTACGGTTTTCACCTCTGGCCTGACGTGCCGAAGGGCAAGCTCGCCGTGCGTTGGGGAGCGATGATGGCGAAAACCTGCGAGTTTGACGTAATTGTGCGTGGATTGAGCGCGCACGGGGCGACACCGCAAAAGGGGATTGATGCCATAGTGTCTACGGCGGCGTTTATCACGCTCTTGCAATCCACAATAACCCGAAATATAGACCCGCAGCAGGAAGCACTGCTTACAATCGGAAAGATAAACGGCGGAATAGCGCGAAATGTATTGGCGGACGAGGTCACGCTCAACGGAACACTGCGTGTTATGAACGATGCGTCGTATAATCAGCTTATGTCACATTTGCGGGCAATGGCGGAGGGCTTGGCTTTGGCGACAGGGGCGAGGTATGAAATAAAAGAACTCATGCACTACCCATGCTTAGATAACCCCCGTGAGATGGTGGAGGATTTTTACCGATATGTTGACATGGAGGATATGCTGATTGCAACGCCCGTTATGGCGGCGGAGGATTTTTCATACTATCAGCACGAAGTACCGGGCATATTTGTTTTTCTGGGAGTGGGCGGCGGAAAAAACACCGCCCCTCTGCACAACCCGCACTTTGACTTTGACGAGGAATTGCTGTTAAACGGGGTTGAAGTGTACGTGCGGCTGCTGGGGCTGTTTGGGTAAAGCGTTTCTTGCGGAGTGCCGTTTCGCGGGCGAGTGCACGCCCCCGCTCGTGAGCCGATGCAACGCCCCCGCCCGTGAGCCGATGCAACCCCCTTACCCCGATAAAATGTGCACACACCATCACTTATTCGCGCATAAAATATGCACGAAGTAAAAATACAATAGATACCTTACGGTTATTCTACTTGACAAACGATTATATATATATATTAAAATACATATAATAAATCATATAAAAAGAGGTGATAACCATGTTGGCGATAAAAATCGCAGACTTAACACAAGACTTCAAACGATATGCAGACCGTGTCATAAGAGGTGAGAGAGTCTTGATTTCACGCCCAAAAAATGAAAATTTAGTAGTGATAACGGAACAGGAATACAATGAGTTTGAAAAATTACGTCAAAAGGAAGCTCTGGCGGCATTGCAAAAAGCCTTTGAAGCCGTGCAAGAGCAGTCCGTCATTAA
>Ga0099364_10011573_pt1 | contig 12038 bp, 6 predicted proteins | sample TergutTh196P3_FD_73070 | JGI IMG/M metagenome (GOLD analysis project Ga0099364, IMG submission 73070) | Microcerotermes parvus P3 segment gut microbial communities from Pointe-Noire, Republic of the Congo - Th196 P3 | ecosystem: Host-associated > Arthropoda: Insects > Digestive system > Gut ...
CACTGGTCCATGTTCTTTAAGCCAGTCGAATCTGCATCTTTTGGCAAACAATTCATTGACTCCAATCACCATCCAGCCTGCTGTCGGTCTGGTGGGAACAGTGCCATCGCTTGTAACTCCCAACTTTTCCAACGAAATCGCCGAAGTGTACGAAATATAAAGCGGTCTTGCTTCTGGATGTTTGTCCATCCACGTTTTCAAAGCGTAAGTGTCCTGGCCCCAGTCGATATTACTACCCAACAGGTATTGCGGATAATTTGTCGGCTTGCCCGCCAATTCATTGAAATAAGACATCGAATATGGATAGAACGACAGACTGCTGCCAACCACCCAAGTAAGGAAGACGGCAGTGAGCAGACGGTAGACAGCAGCAGAGGAATATGCCGCTTTACTGATAAAAATGTAAAGCAATGGCAAAACAAGAATAATATAGCGTGGATTAATCGAAAAGCCGTCCTGACTGCTGATAATGGGGAAAATCGCCGCTAATGGAATCATTATCATCAATTCATCACGCCACGGCGCATTAGCATTTCGGCAAAAGCAAGTAACAAAGATTGCGAGAATAGTCAATGCCCACACACCGAGCGGTTCTCGGAGAAGCAAGACGTAGCCGTAATACCACCACCAGCCGCGATCCGACCAAACGCCGCGTGCATAAGATTCAAGACCACGTTCAAAGTCCAATCGTTGCGTGTCGATACCCTGCACAAACTCCGCTGGTAACGGAACAGGAATCTGCCCCATCCACGTATCGGCGAATCGATTGCCGCTGATAATATCTCTTCCTTTGGTAATTTCATGTCCGGTGAACGTGCTGCTGATGAATTGGTAATTTTTCAGTTGACGTAAAGAACCATCGAAAAAATAGCCCATGTTGATCATCCAGATACCGAACAGTATAATCACCGCAAATTGCGCTGCAATTTTTCCGAAACCCTTTGCGTCCTTTGTGCCGTCGCTTTCTTTGCGGTTAAGGAAAGACGCAAAGTACGCAAAGAAAACTATCAGCCAAATTGGGAAGGCAATAATCCACGTCATTTTCGTCAGCGGCATGAGACCGAGGCAAATTCCGGCAACACACGCTTTTTTCCACGTAGGATTTTTGAGCCAATGCCACAAGGCGTAGAGACCGACGATGCCGATGGCAGCGGCATGAACATCGGGGCAGAGCGTTGCTCCCCAGCCGAGGATGAGTGGCGAAAATATCCAAAGGATTAAAAATGTTACACCCGACCATCGACCGTAAAGTTCCGACGCAAAACGATAGCCAAAATAGCCGCCCAAAAGTATGAGCGGAATACATGCTATTCTTGCAAGGAAAACGTAAAGCCGCAAGTCGTCGGGATCGTTAGCGTTGATAAATGTAGTTCCTAATGCCCATTCGGGACGATCTTTGGGTTGCAATGAATAGCCAGCCCAATCATCAGGAGGCTTACAGAGTAGAGCAACGGGAGCACCGGCGATGGCACGGACGAGAGGCGGATTGACATGAAATACATCGAACATGCCTGTGTGCCAAAGATAAACTGCCGCTCCGAGGTGTCCGACTTCTGTACGGTTGGGACTGGTTGACCATGAGAGGTAAGCAAGTAGCAACGCCTGCATGAGTAGCAAGGCAAAGGGAATCACTCGCAAGGCTGTGTTGTACTTTGGGGTGGTTTCGGACATAGTAACTCGGATATATTGACGGGAAATATCGCTGGTATTGAGAGTGTTGAGGTCAAGTAGGTGCTAGATTGGTATTCTGGAATGCCTGTTCTACTTGTCCAAGTCTATCTATCGAAATCAATACTGCCTTTCCCGATTCAGATTGAAGGAGAACTTTATCGTTCTGTCGAAGCCCAGAGAATTTAGCGACAAACGTGTGCTTGCCCGTCTTGTCCGTCCACTCGAAAAAAATGTCCGACACCAACATCTGCTCCAGTGTTTTCATGATCAATTCTTGATCGCTATCGCAGAACTGTTTGAACAGAATAGAAGCGATTTTTCCCGCAGGAGATTGTAAACGTACCAGACTACCGATTTGAAAACCAACCACCTTTGCCTCGAACTGTTTCGTTCCGGTAGCGTCTGTCCATATTTGAAATTCTTCGGTGTCATTGCTTTCATCCATCACTTCCTCTATGCCGTACAGTATTACTGCGAATTTTCCGTGCATGTACTCACAATAACGAGACCGCTGGAATAAAAACACCCCCGACGCAAATGTCAAAGGAAGAAAGAACGAAAAAAAACTATTTGATAGCGAACGCCATTGAAAAACACCGCGTTCCGGCGGCGGGTTGAACAAAGCGCCACGCCGCTGGACAATCATCCACGAAAAACAGTTACACTCGTCCATTGCGTTTCGCCAAGCAGCATGACCGCTTTGGTCGAATTGTGTCAGTTTCATGAAACCACCAGAATCGTTAAACATATCCATCGCTCGAACGATAGAATTATGGTCAACGGTACGATCATTTCGATTTGTGAAAGTCCAAATGGGCGTGTCTTTGAGCAAGGGCAGGTCTTCTGAATTGACCATTGCAGCACTTGAAGCAGGAACAGCCGCAGCAAATTTATCAGGATAGGCGGCGATCAATCGCCAGACTCCATTTCCGCCGCTACTCAAACCAAAAACACTCAACCGGTTTTGGCCTATCGGATTGTTTTCGAGGACGTGATTCATTGCAGCGACAAGGACATCGAGATTGCCGTCTCGCCGTGTCCTGAATGTCCAATTACGATTGTCTCGTGGAACTTGCAAGACCAACATGAAAAAGTCTTGTTGCTCTGGTCCAACTATGAGTGGCAAAATTGAATGAAGATGAGCCAGTGATAATGTGTTGTCATTACCTGCCTCGCCGATGCCATGTAGATGCACTACCAACGGATATTCTTTGCCGGGAACAATGTTTTGCGGTACTCGAAGTCGGTATCTGATTTCGGCATTGTCATATCTGCCGCCTGTGTAGTGAAATGACCGCTCCTCGAAAGCATAGACGAGAATAGGATGCGGAGTTCTACCTGCGCCACGAGTGCGGTCGTCTTCCATTTTGACAAGTTTGCGAATCTCTTCAGCAGTAAAATTGAGTAGATCATTCTTCGACTGGACATCATAGATACCAGTCGAAGTTGAAACCCGTTGGGGGCGGGCAGGTGCATCTGCTCCGAGAATGATTGGCAACGTGCCGATTAAGAGAGCAGTGGTGATAATAACCTTTGATGCTTGCCAGCGTTTGAAGTAATGCCCAGCACAGTAGGCAAGTAAGATAATGGAAGCAAGCATGATAGTAAACGGCGACATTATCGGACCGAAAACTGTTGTAAGGGGTAAGGTTGCATGGTTATACCAAGCAGACCAAATGAAATATGTAAAAAGAACGCTTATTAATGCTTGATAGAATGTGCGCCGTTTCCACAAGGAACTGTCGGCGTTTTGGGGAATGAGCAAACTGACAAGACATGAAGTGATTGCCCAGGCGAATATGAGCCAGCAGCAGGTGGACACCCAGGGTTGCCAGAAGCGGAAATCGGCGTACCAGAGGCTAAACGATAGGGCGTAGGGCGACGCGGAGCGGGAAAAAATGTAGATGTTTATAGCAATCCAAACGAGGAGCAACAATCCTAGCGGATAGAAACAGGCGAGGTTTCGTAGCGTGCTGGGAGGCTGGTTGTCTGGAGATGAAGGCATTGTAGTTTTCTACGAAATGGTAAACCAACACGATTATTCTAGCAACGTTTGGAGCGGACGCGATCTATCTTCATTGCTCCGGTTCGTCATTTGCGACATCCGGCAGATCACGTTCTTTGGAAAACGGCTCAAAAAGGGATTCGAGAAAACGTTGATCCTCGTCAGAGAAGTTTTCTCGCAGAGCATAATATGAGCCGCCGTCCGCATCCGGTTCCAAAACGATGAGTTCTCCGTTCGCATCTCCTGTTATGTGCCACAATTTTGTTGTCCTTTCCACCGTAATACCGTCAAAGTCTGTAAAAATCCATTTTCGCGGCTCCATATTTTTAATACGCCAGTTGAATAGTTCCCAAGTTGACATTTTGCGAAGTTCCTCTTCGGGATCTTTCGGTGTCTGCCTCGCTTCCTCTCTTTCCAAGAGATCTGTAACCGATTTGATCAGCGTCTGGATGTGTACCCGCTGACGTTCCGTGTAAATCGGATTAGACAATTCACGTTCATAAATGGACAGCCAATGGCGGTTTTTCTCCACGTCGTACCAAGGATGGTGTTGGAATCCCTCTATGCCGGAAACGACGGGATGAGGACTCAAATATAGGTATTCCAGAAGATAAATACTGAAGTGTTCCTCGCCCCGTCTTAAAAGTACTTCGGCTGTGGGTATCGCCCTTGTTCCAAGTCGTAGTGTTGCAAAAGAAATCCCGAGCTCTCGCCTGACAACTGTAAAACGTTCCAGTTCATGCTCTGGAATTCTTCTATTGAAATCCAAGGTCCTCTTCAATTCGGCAAGGCGGAAAAATCTGACAAATTCCGGGCTTTGTAGGTAAGCCCGCAAATCTACAGAACGCTTTCCTGCTTTTTCCCAATTTTCGCTAACTTGACCATGTGTCGCAATATTACCGTGCTCGTCAAAAAGATGCGAAGACTCTTCTTTCATTTCTTTTTTTAACCGTTCTTGTTCCTCATCAAGCATTGAAAAGACCTTTTGATTAAAGTCTTCCGAGTTTGGAAATAGGGAGAGGTAGTACAGACTGAAAAAACTTTCACTATTGAGAAAATCATCTAGCAAAAAATCTTTTGCTCTCTCGTCTCCAAAAGAAAAAGACACCATAGCAAGCCAAGCAGATGAGTTAAACCCTTGCCATTCGTTGCCAGTCGTAACCGTCCAATACGGCATTTCAAGGCTAGTACCCTTGACGATATCTTTATTACGTTCTTCTCCCATTGCTTGTAGGAGAAGTTTGTAGATTACGCCAGGATTCAGTGAAAGAGATTCCAGAGCACTACGCGGATCCTCTGTATCCGTAATTTTCATTGCGATGGGCTTGGCTTTTGCGAAGAATCCGCCCCACACTTCCATTCTTATCTTCCTGTCCATTTCCTTTTCTTTTTCATATTCGGCAATTTCAGCCTCGGTCAAATTGGCAAGAGTTCCGCCGAAAATACCGCCAACGTATTTGGTAGTGCCGGAAATTTCTTTGTAAATTGCTTTGGCTTTTTCATAACACATGTTGGCATCAGCTTGTAGTTCTTCTTCAAGAATTGTCGATACTGCTTGATAACGCTCCAGCCTATCATTTATTAAGAAAGCCTCTTGATAACGTTCTTGAAAATTTTCTGTGGACACAGGCTCTGCTAATATCTTCTCGGTATTATTTTGATGTACCAGTGTGTCATTTTGACGTGCTACCACCGTGACCTCTGCAATGTCCACGACATGCGTCCAGACATTGAGTACGAGTAGTGCACCCGCCAGCGAGAACAGAAAAATCCGAAATTTCAGCATAATAGAACTCCTGTATTTATGGTTGTCGCCTATAGTTAACACTAGGCATAACTCTAATAACATTTGTGCCGCAGTGAATCGAACCTGTTCCATTATGGTAGGCACGTTCGTCGCAGGAAATCACGTTAAAACCGGCTTTAGCCGCTACTTTTGCTACATAGTTGTTGAAACCCGGTATATGTACATCCGCAGCAAACAGTGTGTTACCGTCCACCAAAGAATTCACAACATTGTTTGTATATGCGGCCGCACCACCACGATTGAGAAACAAAACCGGCATTTCAATCACATTGCGTGGCGGTCTAGTCCAAACAATAATTTTATCGCCTGGATTGTTGGACCCACTCCACCATCCCGGCAAAATGTAAAGCAATTCATTTGTACTGACAAAACTGTCATTTTTCATGCCTCTTCCGACAAATTTCCGCTGTTGTCCGGGAATTCGGCATCGGACATCATAAGCAAGTGAAGAGACAAACTCAATTTCCCATTCTCGCCACTTGTCATCTGCATTTCCAGAAAGATAACCTGCTCGACGTAACGTTTTGTCAGGTTGAACACTGACAGTGTCAAACAAATTTAATTTGTCACGCACATTTGTTCTAATTATTTCTGAATAGGAGCTAGGGGAGCCGACAAAATTGTTACTAGCCAACCATCCTAAAATATCAGTAATTAATCTGCCATTTGGACTACTATTCATTTTCTTTAAAACTGGTTCACTAAGGATGTTACCTCCTTTTTCCCGTGCTATATGCAAAAGAGCCCAAGCCGCTTCTGGAGATGCTACCATTGCAAGTCCACCACCATGGACATTGGACGAGGGAACCATTTTCGACGTAGGAAAACTGATCACTTCATCAATATGTCCCAAATTCATCCAAGAAAGATCAACTTCGTGAATCACATCTTGAACTTCCTGTGCTTTTAGAAAATCAATTATGTCGTCCCGCATATCGCCATTGCTGCTTTTTGCAATTATGATTTTCCCGAGGTCATTGTCTAGATCGTTACGACATGGCATAATCCCCATGTTGCCACCCGATTCTGCATTATTACTTCTGATTGTGGAGCTGCTAGTTGAAACAGGAGTACTCATACCTGCAATTGGGGTAGAAATTGTGCCCGCAACTGCGATAGAAGAAGTACTCGATGGGACGAGTTTGTCATAAAGCCCTACGCCGTTTTTAATCATGTCATCTTTGGCATATTGAGCGAAATCACCTGCTGCCCGCGGCAATGCCAGTATAACTGCCTGCTCCCCATAAGGTGCTATTACCCATCCGATTTCATAGGGATCCTGCCACCAAATATCATCGGTGATCTCTGTTTTCAAACGAGTGCCATATTTATCGGATAAGGCATTGACAAGAGGGGTTGTCCGGTGATTGTAGCCTAAAAAACCAGGCATAACATCACTTACATAGACCGAATCACTGCCCCCTTGCACTCCTTGCTCATGCGAAGAAGCGATCCAGGGCGTTACTCTCACCTGTACTTTATCTGTTGATATTTTCGTACCATTGTGATAGAGTTCGGCGACAATCATTGCCGGTGCTCCGGGCGTAATTCCCTCGATGCCAATGTCGATATTTCCTGACCCATTAAAGTATGTCAAAGGAAAATATCCTGCGGGCTCGGACGAATTACCTATGGGAAGCGTCTGATTTGTCCCCTTATCTCCGCCAAGGATAGAATGACTATTATTTCCAATCGTTCTGGTACTACCCACTTCTTCCGAGGGTGCAAAAAGCCGGACTCTGTCTTCAATGGGTTTGCTCCGATAACCGCCTTTGTCGGGTAACACTGCGGCGGGTGCCTCTTCAAGACGCAACTTAACTTCTAGCTCGCTTATTTTATTCGTCAGATCATCTATCCCAAACTTTTTCACTCGGATTTTTCCGATGTCCGCTACGTCGTCGGGGCCATTGACAACCTCATCTGTATTGTCCGGTTCGTTTCTGCTGGCATCGTCCTTATCGCCATTGAAAAGAATAATCGCACCGAACAAATCACTATTGGTGGAATCGGAATGTGTGTATATTCCCCATCCTGCTTTGTTACGTTGATCTTCCTCATTAATATTGTCGTCTCTATTCGTATCCGCACATATATTAAAATTTATTGCGGCATACCTCGTGAAATCATTACCAGTGTTAACTAGAGATTCTGACACCACATTGCTATCGCTGTCCTTGATGATTAGGTAAACATCAGCCACAATAAGAATGTCGTGTGAACCAGAATTCAACGCTTCCACATAGACGGTCTCTTCTCCAAATTCAATTTTAGATGCCGTCAGAGTATCCAGTGTGGATTCGTACAATTTACGGTTACTGCCGGGATTGGTGTCTTCACGACCGTAAAAAATGTGTTTTCCTTTCGTTGCTGCTCTCCACACTTCCAAAGAACCTGAACCGGACAGATACAAATCGACAATCACCACAGCAGTTTGCTCATTTTCAATTCCTGTTCGATCAGCTTCCAAAGAAAAGACGGAAACATATATTGCCGTTTCAGCCAAATTGTCTTCGTTGTCGACATTGACTGTATCTCCTCCAGTCCTGTTCATGGGAACATCATTTAGCGGTTTTTCATGGTAGTCTGCTTCGTTATTGTTGTTGTCGTCATCGTCATTGACTACGACGAGTCGCCCAATATGCCCTACCTTTTCTTTTTCCTTGCAATCCGATTCGTCCAGAATACCATCGTTATTAGAATCGGTGCGAATTCTCAAGACAGCCCCGTCTTTGATTTCCATTTCTGCCGACGACGCATCGCTATCAATGTCGTAGTGTCCATTGACATTTGTCAGTGTGATCGTTAAAAACTCGCCTGCTTCGCCTTCGGCACCTTCGTCAAGCCAGTCCCAAACCGGATTCACTTTGATAAAGACATCCTCTTTGTCGGCAGCAATCGTAACACTTCCGCTGAAAGTTGTTTGAACGATTGCCGGCAAAGTATCCGTGGGTTCCTGAAGTGTCTCTGTATTCGAAGACAACGATAGAAAGTTCTCAGTTGCACCCGCAAGCGGTTCGTTTACCCAACAAATACCGTAGTCGGCACCCAATTCCGCTTTGCCCTTGGGCAGTTTGCCGCCGGTACGCACTTCAACGATATTGAAACTGACAATAACAGCTTCCCAATCGTCTTCCGGGGCGATAGTATCCCTTGATATTTTGAAATATCCAGGCACTTGGACGACACCTGGCAAACGTTCTTTTGCGTGTTGCAACGTTGAGATGTTGACGAAGTTCGGAACAACGACGACTTCTGCTATTGCCGTGCTTCCCGTTGCCGAAATTGCTCCGCACCTTGCGGTTACGATGTGTGGGACATTGACCTCTTCGCACTGTGCGCATTGCTCGCCATCTTGTGTAACTGTACATTCTGTGTTTTCACACTCTACACGTGTTTCGGACACGCTTGTGAACGTGATCTCTGTTTCCTCTCCTGTGCCCGAGGTCGGTTCATCATCGGTCGAACAAGTCCATATTGGAAAGCCGGAGGGCCAGTTGTAGTTTCCCGCCGGATTCTTAATCGCCTTGAATGATACTGTTGTTCCTAGGGCAACGGGGCTTTGATAGTCTATCGAGCTAACGCCAACGACTCGAACGCAAACAACGGCGGGATCGTGTTCGAATATTTTACGTTCGCAATGACAAGGGTTGCAAGTGCAGTTTTTGCATTGACAAACGCACTCGTCACAACCACAAGTGGAAGGTACTGTTATTTCTTCGGGTTCACTCTCTTCTCCAGAACAGTCAGGACAATCGATTTTTTTAATAAAGAATCTTACTTGAACGGAAGCCTCAACCATTGCTTTCTTCGGCACTTGTGCCATGTTTGTCGAAGGTGAGAGACGTACCGGGGCTCTGCCAATCGTCTTCGTCATGTGTTATCTTCGGCTTGAGTCCGCTCAATTCCATTAGTAGCCACTCGGGACCACCGGTAAGTTCGTACGCCCCTGAAATAATCTCTGGTTCTCCGTATACGTGTACCGTTACAGTCACCGTTGTGTCGTACTCGCCAGAATCGACAGCAACCGCTATGACGTCTGGAGATGCGGAGACCAAAACCGTAACACTCACGTTCTTCCAGCAGATTTCCAGCGGTTCTTCGTCTTCTTCGCAGATAATGTTTGTGCAAGGCGAGACGGACATCGGTGCGATACCGACCGGGGGAAAAGCATTTCTTAAGGCGATTGCTCCGAGTGGTGCTCCGACGAAAATTGCCACTCCCACGCAACAGACCAGGACATTTCGTATGACTTGCGAATTCATTTGCATCTCCTTGTAGTTTTTCCAGTGGAAAAAGGCGTTTTCAATGGCACGGATAACAGATTGACCGATTTTGCATCGTTTGTCAATCATCTCCGCAGGCGAGCACGGCATTGCCAGAACCTACAGAGACCAGCGTAACAGATTTTCGATTGTCTGTCAACAAGGGGGGACTCCGTGAAGTGTTTTTGATTCCCAGATCCTGAATTGCTGACGACTCTAGTTTAGCCTGTCTGACGGGTGTATTCCTGACTGGTTTTTCAAACTTGAACTTACGTACAGAATTTTCGCCGATTTGCAATCACATCCTACCATGATTTTTCGGTTTCATCTGAGAACAGTGCTACATTCGCGATATTTTCTGCACCAAATAAGCCAACCGCTTCATTTCGACCCGCCCTCGCCGCACCGAGTGAAGCAGAAAACCAAACACCAAAACTTGTACCGCCAAGAGCACCAAGCCCAAACAGAGAAACGCCGTCGGAAAACGTTTGACCTCCCCCGTCGAAAAATAATCACAAAAAACAGGCATTGCCAATCCGAACGAAAGCAACATCAAGAGCAGCGCAAACAGACCCAAAAACAGCCGGGGACGCTCCGTCGTCAGCAGACTGACAATGGTAAAAAGTATCCGAAAGCCGTCTTGATAGGTGCGTAATTTGCTCGACGACTCTTCGGAACGTATCCCATATTTCGTCGGCACTTCGGCGACGGGCAGTTGAAGTTGCAGAGCGTGGATTGACATTTCTGTTTCAATTTCAAAGCCGTGCGAATGTATCGGAAACGATTTTACGAACCGCCGGGACATCACACGATAACCGGAGAGCATATCCTCAAAGCCGTAGCCGAAAAGATATTTTACAAGTTCGGTCAGCATCCGGTTGCCGAATTGATGTCCAGTCCGAAAGGATTCAGCAACGATAGGAATTCGGCGACCAACGACCATGTCGAGATTTTCCTTAACGAGTTTGTGGAACAACTCTGATGCAACGGCGGCATCGTATGTTTCGTCTCCGTCAGCCATTACGTAAATATCGGCTTCGACATCGCTGAACATTCGGCGGACGACGTTGCCCTTGCCTCGATTGGGTTCGCACCGCACAATAGCACCGGCACTTGACGCTCTTTCGGCGGTGTTGTCCGTAGAATTGTTGTCATAGACGTAAATATCAGCCGTCGGTAGTGCTTTGTAAAAGGTGGCAACGACCTTACCTATGCTGGCAGCTTCGTTGTGGCAGGGAAGCAAAACGGCTATACGATACTGCGAAGGCATGGACATTATACAGATGCGATGTGTCCCCAAATCCTAAAAGAGATAGTTTATCATTTTACCCTGCACGGTCAAGGCATTCTGCGATGTTGCCGAACCTCCGAGTCAGAGATGTTGTCCTATATTTCGTAAGCATCTGCTCTTTGTCCTACAAAATTGCGGGCGGCATTTGAAACGTGCAGCGCGTAGCCTTTGAAATGTGCAGTGCGGGTTTCCCCCAGAAGAGGGCATTCTGGGACAATTTCAGGAAGTTTTCCTGAAATTGTCCCTGTCCTTTCCTTCCGTGGGACAGTCAGCCGACAAGTTGTCAATGAGCAAATATGGTAGGTTGTCGTGGAATGTCAACCGATTTCTCGGGCAACCTGTACCGCCTTCGGATAGTCCAAATCGGCATAAATTTCCGTCGATTTAGCATTCGGATGTCCCAGATATGCCAGTACTGCAGCGCGACCAAATTTATTGCGAACCTCTGTCCCAGCACTGTGGCGCAACTGATTCGGTGTCCACTGGGACTCCTGCCTTGCCAGGTTGCCTTAACGGGAGCAAGAACGCCCAATCAACCAAACATCCAGGCTATCTCAATACCCGCTCCGTGGTTCGCACCGTATCCTTCGGCTGAAATAAGCACGGTTCGGGAGTAGCCTCTTTTTTCAATATAGGTTTTGTATAGGTTTTCATCCAAAATATAGGTTAAATCTATTGACAAACGACAAAATTTGATTAAATTTGCGAATGTATTTAATCCTCAAAAAAGACTAACGTACCCTTGTTTTATTGCTATCATCGAAGATAAACCATACATCAATGTCGTCCCTGATAAGGCTGAGGTCGGAAGTTCGACTCTTCCTGCACCCAATGACGTAAAGTCAACAAAAACAATCACTTGCGACAATTAGTATGTTGCGTTTCCTAACCAGAAACGCCGAAAAAGGTTAACACTGTTAACGTTTCAGTTAAAATAGGTAACTTTTCGGCGGAAAGGGAACGCAAAATGCCGAAAAGGAAGATAAAAAAGACAGGGAAAGC
>Ga0099364_10011574_pt1 | contig 12038 bp, 9 predicted proteins | sample TergutTh196P3_FD_73070 | JGI IMG/M metagenome (GOLD analysis project Ga0099364, IMG submission 73070) | Microcerotermes parvus P3 segment gut microbial communities from Pointe-Noire, Republic of the Congo - Th196 P3 | ecosystem: Host-associated > Arthropoda: Insects > Digestive system > Gut ...
TGATTGCGCCGTTGTATGCGATAGTTAAATATGGGTCCGTAGCTCAGCTGGGAGAGCGCCGCGTTCGCAATGCGGAGGTCGAGAGTTCGATCCTCTTCGGATCCACCACGAAAGTGCAAACTCGAACTCTATGGGTTTGAGTTTTGCTTGTTATGCTCCACCACGAATAAACCCTGTGTTTGTAATGACCACAGGGGTTTGGCGCAAGAAAACGGTTCTAAGATATCGGGCAACGTAGCGCGAGTAATTATTGATGCAAGATGAAACAACGCTTGAAAGAAGAAGGCAATGAGTTGGTGACAATCTGTCATCAACTGAAATTGGAGGCAACTGACGGTAAACGCTACCTCACCTATGTTGCAAACACAAAGGGAATTTTGCGCATAATACAATCAATTCCGTCGCCCAAAGCCGAACCGTTTAAGATGTGGCTTGCGGAAGCTTCAGTATAGGCAAGAAGCTTACAAGAACCTCCCGGGACACAAATGTGCCTACGTTTTGCGCTTGCATTTCCATAGCCGCTACTATATAATGTATAGAACTACAATGAGAGGCACAACATTTATATGGAGAAAGCGCAGTCACAACACAACGGGGATTACGGCAACGACAGTATTAGTGCGCTCAAGGGGGCAGACCGTGTCAGAAAACGCCCCGGCGTTATCTTCGGCTCCGACGGAATCGAGGGCTGTCAGCACGCCGTTTTTGAAATACTCTCAAACGCGATTGACGAAGCGCGTGAAGGCTACGGCAGACAAATCATAGTCACACGCTATGAGGACAACACATTTGAGGTCGAGGACTTCGGGCGGGGCTGTCCTGTCGCGTGGAACGAAAACGAGCAGATGTATAACTGGGAGCTGGTGTTCTGCGAGCTTTACGCGGGCGCGAAATATCACAACAACACGGATAAAAACTATGAATTTTCGCTTGGGCTCAACGGGCTCGGCTCTTGCGCCACGCAATATTCGTCGGAGTTTATGGACGTTACAATCTACCGTGACGGCAAAAAATACACGCTGCGCTTTGAAAAAGGAAACATAATCGGAGAGCCGGGCAAGGAGCTTCAAGAGGAGTTGCACACAGGCAAGCGCACGGGCAGTATAATCAAGTGGAAACCCGACATTGAGGTATTCACCGACATTAACATACCGCAGAGCTATTTCAAAGAAACGATGAAACGTCAGGCTGTCGTGAATGCGGGGGTCACGTTTCGATTCAAAAACCAAGCACAAGGCAGATTTGAAACAACCGAATATTTCTACGAAAACGGAATACTCGACTATATCCGCGAGCTTGCGGGCGAAGATTCCCTGACACAGCCGCTGATGATTGAAGCCGAACGGCGCGGGCGCGACAGAGCGGATTTGCCCGATTACAAGGTCAAGCTCTCCGCCGCGTTTTGCTTTTCAAACAAGACAAATATGCAGGAATACTACCACAACTCATCATGGCTCGAACACGGGGGTTCTCCCGAAAAGGCGACACGAAGCGCGTTTGTGGCGGAAATAGACGCATATCTGCGAAAAACGAACAAGTACAAGGGGAGCGAAAGCAAGATAACATATTCGGACGTGCAGGACTGCTTAGTCCTTGTGACGAACTGCTTTTCGACGGTGACATCATTTGAAAACCAAACGAAAAAGGCGATAAACAACAGATTTGTGCAGGAAGCGACGACCGAATTTCTCAGAGCGCGGCTTGAGGTTTATTTCATCGAAAACAAAGCCGAAGCCGAAAGAGTCGCCGAGCAGGTGCTAATCAACAAGCGAAGCCGTGAAACCGCTGAAAAGACACGCCTGAACATGAAAAAGAAGTTGCTCGGCAGTGTAGATATTACGAGCCGCATACAAAAATTTGTCGATTGCCGCACCAAAGACATAAGCAAACGTGAAATATACATTGTTGAGGGAGATAGTGCGCTCGGTGCTTGCAAGCTGAGCCGTGATGCCGAATTTCAAGGCATCATTCCCGTGCGCGGCAAGATACTCAACTGCTTAAAGAGCGATTATGACAGGATTTTTGCCAGTGAAATAATTACCGACATTATAAAGGTGCTCGGCTGTGGGGTTGAAATTCAAAACAAACATTCAAAGGATATGAGTGCGTTTTCGCTCGAAGCCTTGCGTTGGAATCGCGTAATAATCTGCACCGATGCTGATGTGGACGGGTTTCACATTCGCACGCAAATTCTCGCAATGCTCTATCGGCTTGTCCCCACGTTGATAGAAAAAGGCTATGTCTATATCGCCGAGTCGCCGCTGTTTGAGATAAATAGTAAAGGAAAAACTTACTTTGCCTATAATGAGCGGGAAAAAACCGAAATTATCGAAGAGCTTGGCGGGGCAAAGTACACAATAAGCCGTTCAAAGGGGTTGGGCGAGAACGACCCTGAGATGATGTGGCTGACGACGATGAATCCCGACACAAGGCGGCTTATCAGGATAACACCCTTTGAAGCTGAAGCAACGGCGGATATGTTTGATATGCTGCTCGGTGACAACTTGGCGGGCAGAAAGAGCTATATTGCCGAACACGGACACAAATATTTAGATTTAGCAGACGTAGGATAAGTAGTAGTAGCGGCGCAACGCCGCCCCAGCGGCGCACCCCCCAAACCAAAGTGGCGCAACGCCGCCCAAGCCCGGCGGCGCACAAACCAACCCACCCCAACGAGCGCACCCAAACCAAAGCGGCGCAACGCCGCTCAGAACAAAGAGAGAACAAATGCCAAAGAAAAAACAACCCGAACAAACAAAAAAACTCGCCGACCCCAACGTCGAAGGACTGCGGGCGGAGGTTGTCGAACAGCCCATTACAAACGCGCTTGTTGACAACTACATGCCCTATGCCATGAGTGCCATAATGTCACGCGCAATCCCCGAAATCGACGGATTCAAGCCCTCGCACAGAAAACTCCTCTACACAATGTTCAAAATGGGGCTGATGACGGGCGCGCGCACAAAATCAGCAAACATCGTCGGACAAACCATGCGCCTCAACCCGCACGGCGACCAAGCGATTTATGATACAATGGTGCGCCTTTCCAAAGGCTACGAAGCCCTGCTCGCGCCATTTGTCGATTCAAAAGGAAATTTCGGCAAGACCTACTCCCGCGACATGAAATGCGCCGCATCGAGATACACAGAGGCAAAGCTCACCCAAGTATGCGCCGAAATATTCCGCGACATAGACAAGGACACGGTCGATTTCACGGACAACTACGACAGCACTATGAAAGAGCCGACACTCCTTCCCACAACCTTCCCAAACGTGCTTGTCAGCGCGAACATGGGAATAGCCGTCGGAATGGCAAGTAATATCTGCGGGTTTAACCTTGACGAAGTGTGCCGAACCACTATAGAATATATAAACGACCCGAAATGCGACCTCACCGAAACGCTGAAAGCCCCCGACTTCCCGACAGGCGGAGAGCTGATTTATGATGCGGCGGAGATTGAAAAAATCTACGAAACAGGGCGCGGAAGCATAAAGCTGAGGGCAAGGTGGCGATACGTCAAGGATGGCAACCTCATAGAAATCACGGAAATCCCGTACAGCACGACAGCCGAAGCCATAATCGACAAGGTCGCCGAGCTTGTCCGCGCAAACCGCGTAAAAGAAATCTCGGACATGCGCGACGAAACCGACCTATCAGGCTTGAAGCTCACCGTAGAGCTCAAACGCGGAGTAGAACCCGAAAAGCTCATGGCAAAGCTAATGCGCCACACCACGCTTTTGGACAGCGTTACCTGCAATTTCAACATTCTCATAGCAGGAGTGCCGAGAGTGTTGGGTGTACGCGAAATCCTCGAAGAATGGACAGCATGGCGCGTTTCGTGCGTAAAACGCCGCGTTTATTGCCAAATGCAAAAGCAAAAGGAAAAGCTCCACCTTTTGCGCGGTCTGCAAAAAATTCTGCTCGACATCGACAAGGCAATTGCGATAATCCGCGCCACCGAAGAAGAGCAAGACGTTGTGCCGAACCTGATGATTGGTTTTGGTATCGACGAAATACAGGCGGAATATGTTGCGGAAATCAAACTGCGAAACATCAACAAGGAGTACATTCTCAAACGCACGGAGGAAACGGGCGAGCTTGAAAAAGACATTGAGGACCTCGAAAATACGCTCAAATCAGCCCGCCGAATCAACAACATAATCATAGGCGAGCTTCGCGAAATCAGCAAAAAATACGGCGAGCCGCGCAAAACGGAAATCGTTTACGAGGACGAAGCCGTCACCTACGACACACAGGAGCAAATCGCGGATTATCCCGTCAACATATTTATGTCACGCGGGGGGTATTTCAAAAAAATTACGCCGCTTTCCCTGCGAATGGGCGGCGAGCAGAAGTACAAGGACGACGACGGGGCGTTTATCGCCTTTGAATCGCAAAACAAAAACGAACTGCTCATATTCACCGACAAACAGCAGGTATACAAAGCGCGTGTCAGTGATTTCGACGACACAAAAGCCGCGAGCTTGGGTACATATCTGCCGACCGCGCTTAAAATGGACGAGGGCGAAAACGCCATTTACCTCATAGACCCCGCTGATTACAAGGGGCATATCCTGTTTTTCTTCAAAAACGGAAAAGCGGCGCGGGTGGAGCTTATCAGCTACGCAACAAAACTCAATCGCAAAAAACTGACAGGCGCGTATTCGGACAAAAGCCCCGTATGTACAGTATTGCCGCTGTATGAGGACACCCAAATAGCCGTGTTTTCAAGCGACGACAGGGCAGTCATATTCAACACATCACAGCTTACCCCCAAAACAACCCGCGCCACACAGGGCGTACAAGTGATGTCGGTAAAAAAAGGGCGTGAGGTCGCAGTCGCCATACCGCTTGACAAAACGCAAATAAAGGACACCTCGCGATACAGAGCGCGTAACATTCCCGCCGCGGGAGCCGCGCTGAAACCTGAAGATAAAGGCGAAATACAGATGAGTTTGGGGCTGTGAAACCTGCCCGTTTGCAGAAGCGAATACCCCTCCCCAGACAAACGGATTCCCCGAAAAACAAAGGCGCACGAAACGCCCGATTGTGAAAGTAATATGAAACGAACTGTTCTAACGTCAGCAATATTAGTGATTCTGCTCATGTCTGCGGCAGCGTGTTCAAATTTTCTTGAAGACAGCATTGAGAGTATCGTGCCGCGCACCGCCCCGCCCTATACTCTGCAACCTGCCGAGCAAGTTGTTCTCGCAGACATAGACGAGCTTCGTGAATATCTGCATGAGTTAATCGTCCTGCACGATAGGGGTACAATAGTTCAATATATAAGCATTGACGATGAGGATTTGGAGGAAAAAGCATCGTCGGTAGCTCAAGAGATTTTGCAAACAAACCCGATAGCCGCGTATGCTGTGGAGAGTATCGAGATTACAGCGACACAGTTTGTAGCTCACTACGAGTTGACTATTGAAATTGAGTACAAGAGGACATTAGAGCAGGTTCAAGCCATAGGCTCACCCATATCAACACAGCGTTTTATGGCGGCACAGCTTCTTGAGATTTTGAGCGCATATAGGGATGAAGCGGTTTTCCTCACAAATATGCAGCTTGATGCGGAAATAATTACAGGGCAGGTTGAGGAGATTTATTACCAAAACCCGCGCAGAATTGTGATGATGCCGTTTGTGACGACGGTTGACGTGTTTCCCGACCAAAACGCTTTAAGCGTGTCCTCCGACGGACAATCGGGCGGCAAAACCGCTCCCGATGAGAGCGGCAACAAAATATACGAGATAAGATTCGAGTATATGGAAAGCTCGGAAATGTTGCGGGAAATCGGGGGGAATCTCAGCACCTCCATTCGTCAAAACGCGGCGCGCGCCGACGGAGATACAGACAGCGAAATTGTGCTTTCTCTCGTTCAAAATCTTATAGCATCAACGGAATATGACGAGGGCACAGCAAGAACAATAGCCATGCACGGACAACAAAACATTGCAACTACGGCGTTTGGGGCACTCGTGCGAGGTAGCGCGGTGGGTGAAGGGTTTGCGATGGCTTTTAAGGCTTTGTGCGACGAGTTGAGATTAGACTGCCGCATTGCGTTGGGCTTCTACGGGGACATATATCATGCGTGGAATATCGTACAACTGTACGGGCAATACTATCATATTGATGTGGCAATGAGCGCGGTTCACGGGTTGGAAGCGGGATTTTTGAAAACGGACGAGGATTTTTCCGAGCTTTACGCGTGGGACACGGAAAGATTGCCCCGATGTAACGGCACTTTGACGTTAGACGACTTAATCCCACCTGAGATTCCGCCGGAAGACCCCGACCCGAACGACCCGAATGACCCGAACAATCCTGAAAATCCTGAGAATCAAGGCAATGAATGAGCAGAATTTGAATTTGTATGTGCGGCGGTCTTTGAGCGGCACGCAAGTAAGGAGAAGCACCTATGGAAGGCGAGATTGCGCGTTTTAGAAAGAAATTTTTCGGCGGGTTCAACAATGATGATGTTGTGGCATACATTGCGGAGCTGTCGCGGGAAAGAAACGAGAACATCGCGGCAAGGGAGCGGGCTGAAAGTAAGGTACAGGAATTGCAAGACGAAGTCGCAAGGCTTACGGCGGCTGTTGCAGTGTCGTCTGCTGTGCCGTTGTCTGTGCCTGACCCCACGCCGTCGTCTGCCGACCCTGCGCCGTTGCCAAACAACCCCGCAGAAAACAAGCAACAACCAACTATTGCAACTGTCGAAAAAAAGCGTATAATAGTAAAATATAAAAAGCCAAAGAAATGGAGCGACACACTATGATATTTAAGTATTCAGACAAAAAAATCAAAAGCAGCGAAGAATTACGCCAATACGCCGAAAAGAAAATAGGGAAAATCGACCGATTCTTTAAGCAGGAATCACACGCAAACATAACATTTTCCACCGAACGCGGGCGGTACATCGTTGAGGTCACAATCGAAAATGACGGTACGTTCTTCCGCGTAAAAGGCTCAACGCATGACATATTTGCATCTGTGGATTCAGCCGTCGCAGGCATCGAGCGACAAATCCGCAAAAACAAAACGCGCCTGAGCAAGCAAATCCGCGCAGGCTCTGTCGAAAAGAGCACCACCCCTGCAATAGTAGACGAAACGCAGGAGGACGAAGAACCGGACTATTTGAAAATTGTCCGCACAAAGATGTTTTCGCTAAAGCCTATGAATCCTGAGGAAGCCGTCATGCAGATGAACCTTTTGGAGCATGAGTTTTTTGTTTTCAAAAATCAGGATAAAGCGGATGCCATCTCGATTGTTTACAAGCGCAAACAGGGTGACTATGGGCTGATAGAAGCAACATAGTGACAGACGACCATAACACCCATAGCAAATATTTTACTAAAGCTAAAACTAAAATTAAAATGGAGGATTAAAAATGTTTTGCAGTAAATGCGGCAGTCAAGCAAATTCGGATGCGAAGTTTTGCGAAGGCTGCGGAACCCCTTTCCCCGTGTCGGCTGAGGGCGACGGTACACCACCCGTTGTCCCGACCGCCCCGCCACCGACAGGTGGCGTTGCGCCCTCAGGTGGCGTTGCACCGACGTATACCCCGCCGCCGACAGGTGGCGTTGCTCCGCAACAACAAGAACCATGGCAACAACCGCAATACGCAGGGGCACAGCAACAATATCCGGGACAGTATAACGCGCCAAAGAAAAACAGCAATACCGCAATTATTATCGTAGCAAGCGTTCTGGCGGTAGCACTCATTATCGGCGGAGTGTTTTTGTTTTCATCAAGAAGCGGCGGCTCAGGTGGCTCAGGCGGGATAGGCGGAATAGGCGGCTCACGAAACGAAAATTCTCTCGTTGGCAGATGGAATGAAGGCTCAGGAAGGATAATTTACTACTTTGAAGAATCAACGGAAATTGAGTTTTTTGCTCCCAACTCCGACGGAATCGGGCTCGTCTATGATGATTACGGCGAATGGGGAGAGTGGTATATTAACGCCAACGGAATCCTTTGCATAGAAGGAGAACAATACTTTGCAGAGTATGGTGTTGTTGAACTTATGTTCGATATAAGAGAGAACGTGCTGACGCTGACGGACACCGACGGCGATACAAGGTCTTACAGAAGAAGATAGAATTTCAACGGAAAATGGCTTACGCCCCCCAAAAAAGGGGGGCGTGTCCCCCAAAGGGGGGACGTGTTCAACGCCTTGCACGCAAGGCGCAGACCGCAAGGCGTTGCACAAGGCACACAATACACATCAAACAAGAGGAGGCTCGTTTAATGGATAAAACGGAAAAGAATCAAGAATCGGTCACAGCACTTATTGAAGTAAGAATCGCGCCGCAATCAGGTACGGGATATGAAAGAATTGCACAGCGCATATGTCAATATGAAACGGTCGATTCATTATACCTAATGACGGGCTGTTACGACCTTTTGGTTACAATATCGGGCAGTTCAATGCAAGAAGTCGCCGAATTTGTCTATGAACACCTTGCGACAATTGAGGGGGTAGCGGGAACAGCAACCCACTTTGTTATGAAAAAGTACAAGGAAAACGGTCAAATGCTTGTCAAAAACTCCGACCGGCAAGAAAGGATTAAGTTCGTGTGATGACGCTTGATTATGACTTAATATTATCCGATAACGTAAAATCTCTTGCTCCGTCGGGAATCAGAAAGTTTTTTGACATACTTGAGGAAATGACGGATGCTATTTCTCTCGGAATCGGCGAGCCTGACTTTGTTACGCCATGGCATATCCGTGACTCCGGTATTCGTTCGCTTGAAAAGGGATTTACGAAATACACGGGAAACGCGGGACTTTCAGAGCTGCGCGACGAAATTTCCAAGTATCTCAAAAGACGTTTTAACTTAGAATATGACAGCAAAAATCAGGTAATCGTAACCGTCGGCGGGAGTGAGGCGATTGACCTTGCCGTGCGGGCGACGGTAAATCCGGGCGACGAGGTTATTGTTCCGATACCGTCGTTTGTTTGCTACGCGCCTATTACACGTCTTGCGGGCGGGACACCGATTTTCATTGAAACAAAAGCGGAAAACGAGTTTCGGCTGACAAGCGAGGAACTGCGAGCGGCTATCACGCCAAAGACGAAAGCCCTGATACTGCCTTATCCATGCAACCCGACGGGGGCGATAATGGAGCGCGACGACCTTGAAGCAATTGCGGAGGTTTTGCGCGAAACGAATATCATCGTTATTTCCGACGAGATTTATTCCGAACTGACGTATGGACAGCATCATGTGTCAATCGTAAATATTCCCGATATGTATGAGCGCACGGTTTATGTCAGCGGGTTTTCCAAAAGCCACGCAATGACAGGCTGGCGCATGGGCTACGCCTGCGGTCCTGAGGAAATTCTACAGCAAATGCTGAAAATTCATCAGTACGCCGTCATGTCCTCACCGACGACAAGCCAGTACGCCGCAATCGAAGCAATGCGTAACGGTGATGCAAGTATAGCAAAAATGAAACGTGAGTATGATAAGCGGCGCAAGCATTTATACGCGGGCTTTCGCAAAATCGGGCTTGACTGCTTTGAGCCGCGAGGTGCGTTCTATATGTTTCCGAGTATAAAATGCACGGGGCTTACATCTGTAGAGTTTTGCGAGAAATTACTGCTTACCTCGAAGGTTGCGGTAATTCCGGGCTGTGCGTTCGGAACTGCCGGAGAGGGCTTTGTGCGCGTATGCTACGCCGCTTCAATGGAAAATATCTCCACCGCACTTGAAAAAATTGAGGAGTTTATTCGCCGCGTTTCAGTGTGAAGATTTCTTCACACTGAAACGCGGTTCGCACCATAATACGGCGTGAAACGGTTTTATCGTGAAATCTCAATGATTTCGCCGTCTTTCGCGGCGGCGAAAGGCCCTGCCAACACCTTTTCCCTTGTTTTTCCGTGAAAATCGGTGTCAAACACAATCGGAGCTCCGTCAGGCTTCTCATAACGCATTTCCGCGTGATAGCTGATACCCAAATCCTCTGTGGTAACAATCTTACAACCGATGTCGAGAGCTTTCGCATCCTTGATACGAATAATAATCTTTTCCGCTTCGGTCGTATTTACCTCAATACAGGAGCTTGAAAGCACCTTAGCCCCAATTTCTTTGGAGTATGGCTCTGCGTTATTGAGGTAGAGGTTATTTTCGCAATGAATCGGGAGCTTGCGAAGATGAATTTGCTCGTCGCTCGGCGCATCACCAAAGGCGGGGTAGCCGTCATACTGCGATGTGCCGACAGGCGTTTTCTCAAACGTCGCAAAACCGGGCACTCCGTCCATTAAAACCGCTCCATTCCAAAAACTTGAAAGACCCTTCACGTCCTCGTCGGCGGGGTTTCGCAGAAAAATATTGTTATAAAAACGGTTATCGCCGCCCTGTATGTTCGCAACCCCATACACGGCGGTTTCGTGCGGAAAATGATACGGGGTGGTGCGGTTGTGTTCCGTGCATACGGCGAATTTACCCAAAAACAGATTATGCAGGAACGCGCCGCCCGACGACATATCCTTGAACGCCCAATTTGACAAAAACAAATTGTTGTCAACCACATACGGCCCGTGACAAACCTCAACCATTAAATCCTCTGACGCGCTGTTTGAAAACATATTGCGTGAAACTATTGTTCCTTGAGCTTGCCAGTCGAGCCAAAGTGCTCTGTAGCAATCGTGAATTGTGTTTTGCGAAATTACCGTGTCAATTGCGGCATGGAGCTTTATGCCCGCGACCTCTGCTCCGTGGTACTGGCGTTTGTAATGAATACGGTAAATGTCATTGTTCGAGATTGTGCAAAACGCCGCGCCGAGATGCCCGACAATAGCGGCTTGCTCGCAATCTCTGATAATGTTGCCCTGCACAACATGACCGCCAATGTTATCCTTGTGCCAGTCGGCTTGGTGAAGTGCGCGGAAAATTACCTCACGCTCGCGCTGTGTTCCGCCTTTTTTTCCGTCCTGTGTCCATTCGTTGTGCCCTGTGCTGATTTCCTTACCAAGACTTATACCCACGTTTTTGGAATCGCTGATTATATTGTTTTCAATTATCCACCCGCGACTCCAGTGAGGCCCGATAAGACCCTCCTGTAAGGCTGTCGGCGGTGCCCACTGCGTAGCCGCCTGCCGCAGGGTAAAGCCTTTAACGGTAATGTATCCGCGCCCTGTTTGTTCGGGCCAAAAGACAAATCGCCGCACATTTATCTCGACATCTCCGTATCTTGGGTCGCTGTCATGGAAATTCGCCCATATTGTCGTCTTGTCCTCATCTACCTCACAAAACCAAGTGTAAAGCGAGAACGGCTTGTCGTGGGAGTTTTCAGTTTCTTCAGGGTTTTTCACACCGTCAAGCGTTTGGGCTTCATACATTGACTTACCTTTCAGATAGACCTCTCCCGTGTGAAAAATCTTTTCTCTTTCAAAATACCAGTCGCCGCCAATCTTTGTGGAGTATGGGTTGTAATCGTTGAAAAAATCGTTTGATATTTCAGCTTTCCATATATTTTCTTCCCTTGTCCAGTCTGTTATTATCTCCGCACCGCTGATAACCACCTCGTCACCTTCGGCGGCGCGGTATTCAATGCGTTCTTTCTCTGTTCCTCCGTTTTTCGGGTTCACCCATTCGCGGTAAATGCCCTTGTGTACCGTTATGATGTCGCCGGGGAGTGCCAGCGAAGCCGCCTTTGAAATACTGCGAAAAGGCGAGCCGCCCGTTCCCGCGTTGTTATCGTCACCCGAAATCTTGACATGATACTCCATAGTATTTTCTTCCTTTCGTGCTTTTCTTCGTTTCGTATGATAACCAATGTACTAAAAAACGGAGCAAAGTTCAAGTGTGGACACTAAAAATTGCATAAACGCTTGTGTAAAAACTTGGTAAAAATGATTTGAAAAACCTTACAAAACAATGTATAATAAGTGTGTGGTGGTTTGCTCCAAGCGAGAGTAAATCTCCGATAAAGAGGATGCGAATATGCAAATGGTTGGTTTTGTCGGTGCAAATGCCGATTATGCAAAGTATATAAGGATTCCGAGCGCAGGGGTGAACTTGGGGTT
>Ga0099364_10011575_pt1 | contig 12035 bp, 10 predicted proteins | sample TergutTh196P3_FD_73070 | JGI IMG/M metagenome (GOLD analysis project Ga0099364, IMG submission 73070) | Microcerotermes parvus P3 segment gut microbial communities from Pointe-Noire, Republic of the Congo - Th196 P3 | ecosystem: Host-associated > Arthropoda: Insects > Digestive system > Gut ...
AAAAATAAAAAAAATAATTACTATTCGATTAAAAAAATATTATAAAAAATTAAAATATATATTTGGTATAAAATTCAAATGTAATTATATATGGCACGGAAATGAATATGGTGGATTTTATCTATGTGAAGATATTTTATCCAGTAAATTTGGAGGTATCAATATAATTTACTCTGCTGGAATTGGTGAGGATATTTCATTTGATTCTTCAATAAATATAAAATTTTCAAGTATTTTTTATTTATTTGACCCTACACCTAAATCTATTGATTGGATTCATGATCAAAAATTACCAGATAATTTTTTGTTTTTTCCATACGGTATTAGTTCTATTTCTGAGGAAAAAGAATTATTTTTATCAAACACAGAACTTGATATTAGTGCTTCTATTTATGTTCATGAGTATACTTCAAAAGAAAATGCAATCAAAGTTCAGATGAAATGCCTAAAAGATATTACTAAAAATAATAATCATTCTTTTATTGATATATTAAAATTAGATGTCGAAGGTTGTGAATTTGATATAATCAATAATTTCCCGTCTGATATTATTTTTGGTCAGATACTTATAGAATTCCATGAAAGATTTATTAAGAATGGAAAGAAAATGAAAAATTGGGCTATTAATAAATTAAAAAAATTAGGTTATCTTTGTTTTGCTATTTCTAATAGTGGAAATGAGTATTCTTTTGTAAATAGAAAGTTCTATTATAATATTACTAATAAAAATGAAAATATTATTACTTAATTATTCTGATAAACATGGTGGTGCTTCAATAGCAACCATTAGACTTTATGACCAATTGAAAGAACACATTCAATTATCACTTGGAGTTATACAAAATTATTCATTAAAGTCAATTTGTCTAAATAAATTAATAAAAAAAAATAATTACTTATTTAGTCTCATTTTAAAAACATTAAATAAAATTTATAATAGAACATTTAATTCTTTTATAACAACAAATCCAATACTGCACTCAGAAAATATGAAGTCAAATATCAATATATATGAAATAAACAATTCTAATTATGACATAATACATTTACATTGGTTAAATAATGATATGATCTCCATAGAAGATATTGCAAAAATTAATAAACCTATTGTATGGACTATGCATGACTGCTGGCCATTCTGTGGTGCTGAGCACTATCCCAATATCTTAGAAAATGATACTAGGTATATAAAAGGTTATACCAAACAAAATAAACCAAAAACTTCTTATGGTCTTGATATATGTCGTAAAACATGGGAAAGAAAGAATAAGGCTTGGAAAAATATTAAATTCAATTTTATTTCTCCAAGTAATTTTGAAAAAAATGCATTTAAAAATAGTGCTCTATTTAATAATTTAAAAAGTCAATGTACAGTTATTCCTAATATTGTTCCAGAAGATATTTTTAGACCTTTAGATAAATTATTATTAAAGAAACAGTATGGACTTCCATTAAATAAAATAATTATAGGTTTTGGTGCAGCAGGTGTTGTTACTGATCAAAAATCTATAAAAGGAGAGTATTTATTAATCCAAGCATTAAAAAAAATAACTGATGTTGACAATTACCTTTTCGTTATTTTTGGTAATGCGCATATTTCATTTCTTAAATCTATAGATATTCCTGTTTTTGAAGCAGGTTTTATTACAAATCCTTATATTCTTGCATCAATATATAATATTTGTGATGTTTTTGTATGCCCTTCATTATTAGAAAATCTTCCTAATGTCTGCCTAGAATCACTTTTTTGTGGAATACCTGTTGCTGCTTTTAACACAGGTGGAATTCCTGACATTGTTGAACATAAAATTACTGGTTACTTAGCAGACTGTTTTGATACTGATGATTTACATAATGGAATAATGTATTGTATAGACAATCATGACATTCTCTCCAAAAATTCATTAATTAAAGCAAAAAGAGATTTTGATAATGAAACTATAGTCAAGAGACATATAGAATTATATGCAACTGTATTACAGGAAAATAGATCAATAAATTATAGATCAAAAACATAATGACGAATACTGATCTCCTAAAACAAATCTCTTTAGGAGAAGACACTTTCCTTGAACTAAAAAATCTCGTATTTACAAACAATCAGGTTACAGGACCTCACCGTAATTCCATAGCTAATGAAATGGCAGCCATGGCAAATACTAAAGGTGGTACCATAATTTTAGGTGTTAATGATAAAGATCGTTCTATACTTGGTCTGCCGCTCGATAAACTGGATATTGTTGAAACCTGGATTATCAATATTATAAATGATCTAATTAAGCCACCTATCGAATGTACAATAAAAAAAGTATCACTAGAAACTGAAGATGGCGAGAAAAACATTATAAAAATCGATATCTCAAAAAGTATATTTGTACATAAAAGTCCTGATGGTTATTTTAACCGTATTGGCAGCTCTAAACGAGAAATGCCTCCTGATATATTAGCTAGGCTTTTCCAGCAACGCTCACAAAATCGCCTAATACGTTTTGATGAACAAATTCTATCAAACTGCACTTTTAGCGACTTAAATAACAATCTTTACGATCGCTTCAAAACTCCTTTATCACCACAACATGAAAATGAATTCTTGGAAAAACTTAAACTTATTTCTTTAGGAGATGATGGTATATATCACCCTACCCTTAGTGGAATTCTTATGGCATCTGAGTTACCGGATAAATATGTACCTAATGCATATATTCAAGCAGTATGCTATATGGGAGAAGATCGTAATAGTGATCAATTAGATGCTCAGGATATTAAGGGTCCCTTAGATGAGCAGATTAGATTAGCATGTAAATTTATTAAATCAAATATGAAAGTTTCAGCATATAAAGATCCCGGTAGAATTGAAACTCCTCAATATTCTTTAAATGCATGTTTTGAAGCTATAGTAAATGCTGTAGCTCATCGTGATTATTCAATTTATGGTTCAAAAATACGCCTACATATTTTTTCGGATCGACTTGAACTTTATTCACCTGGGACTATCCCTAATACTATGACAATAGAAAGCCTTCCATTGCGGCAATCTTCAAGAAATGAATTATTAAGCTCACTTTTAGCACGTTGTGCAATGAATTTTGATGCACCTGGCAGTAAACGCATATATATAATGGATAAAAGAGGCGAAGGAGTACCTATCATTCTTACAGAAAGCGAAGAATTATCGGGAATTAGACCTATATACGAATTAATTGATGACGCAGAACTTAAACTTACAATCTTTGCAGCCAAGAGGAAAGGAACATAACAGAATCTCAAAATATAGAATTTAAATTACTCTGGAAAGATGACGTCCTAAAGACTATTTGTGCATTCTCTAACTCAAATGGTGGTATTTTGGAAATAGGCAGGAATGATAATGGTGTTGTTGTTGGACTTAAAAATCATGTTGAGTTATTAGAAAAGATACCTAACACCATACGTCAAACTATAGGTATTATTCCCTCTGTTAATATTAACACTGAAAATGATAAGCAATATATTGTAATTTCTGTTGATCCAAGTAATTCTCCGGTAAGTTATCGTGGTAAATATTATCTACGTTCCGGCAGTAACACACTTGAATTAAATGGAACTGAATTACAAAACTTTATTTTACGTAAACATGGAAAGACATGGGATAGTATTACTATTTCTAAAGCTAGTATAAAGGACTTGGATTCTTCTTCTATTCGTAAATTTCGTGAAATTTCTATAGAATGCCAACGTTTAACTAAACCTGATATAGAAGTAAACGATATGAATCTACTCGATAATTTAATGCTTATCGAAGATAAATCATTAACTCACGCTGCCATTCTTCTTTTCAATGAAAATCCTGAAAAATATTTTTTTGGTGCTTATATTAAAATTGGTTTTTTTGAAAATGATGCTGATCTTATATTTCAGGATGAAATACATGGTTCTTTAATAACAATGCCCGATAAAGTTATGGAAATCATATACCTAAAATATTTTAAAGGTCTTATTAGTTATAAGGGTATACAAAGAGTTGAAACATATCCAGTTCCACGTCCTGCTTTAAGAGAAGCTATACTTAATGCAATAGTCCATAGAGATTATACAACAGGTATTCCTATCCAAATTAAAATATTTCCTAATAAGGTAATTATATATAATGATGGTCGCTTACCAGAGAATTGGACTATAAAACACCTTTTATCTACTCACAGATCACGTCCTTATAATCCAAAAATAGCCAACACATTTTTTAGAGCAGGATATATAGAAACATGGGGACGTGGCATAGAACGAATAAATAATTCCTGTATTGAAGCAGGTATTCCATTACCTAAATTTGAAGCAATTGGAAATGAAATAAGGGTAATATTTAACTTAAATAATAAGAAAAGTTCGGAGAAAAGTTCGGAGAAAAGTTCGGAGAAAAGTTCGGAGAAAAGTTCGGAGAAAAGTTCGGAGAAAATACTAAAAATAATTCAAGACAACCCTATGTCTACGATAGAAGAAATGTCTTTATCACTGGGATTAACTACAAGAGCTGTAGAAAAAAATTTATCAAAGCTTAAAACTGCTGGATTAATCGAAAGAAGCGGTACTAAGAACGGCTATTGGGTAATAAAATGAAAACAGCACTCATTACAGGTATCACAGGCCAGGACGGCGCATACTTATCAGAGTTTCTCTTAAAAAAAGGTTATATTGTCCATGGCATTAAACGAAGGGCTTCCAGTTTTAATACCGAGCGTATAGATCACCTATACCAGGACCCTCATGTAGACAATAGAAACTTTGTACTCCATTACGGAGACTTAACGGACACTTCCAACCTTGTTCGTATAATTCAACAGGTACAACCAGATGAAATTTATAACCTGGGGGCTCAAAGCCATGTACAGGTTTCTTTTGAGGTCCCAGAATATACTGCTGATGTTGACGGTGTAGGTACATTACGTTTATTGGAAGCAATACGGATACTTGGCATGGAAAAGAAAGTCAGGTTTTATCAGGCATCTACCAGTGAGCTTTTTGGTAAAGTACAGGAAATTCCTCAGAAGGAGACTACCCCATTTTACCCGCGCAGCCCCTATGCTGCAGCTAAGCTTTATGCTTACTGGATAGTTGTAAACTATAGAGAATCCTATGGTATGTATGCATGTAACGGCATTCTATTTAACCACGAAAGCCCTATACGCGGAGAAACTTTTGTTACACGCAAAATAACCCGAGCTGCTGCACGTATTAAACTCGGGCTTCAGGATAAGCTTTTTATGGGCAACATAGACGCCAAACGAGACTGGGGTTATGCAGGAGATTATGTAGAACTTATGTGGCTTATGCTGCAGCAGGATAAACCCGACGATTTTATCATGGCAACAGGTATTACTACAACGGTCAGGGATTTTATTGACATGTCTTTTAACGAAATTGGAATAAAAATTAAATGGGAAGGCGAAGGTATAAACGAGAAAGGAATAAATACCGAAACCAATAAAGTAATTGTAGAAATTGACCCTCGTTACTTTCGCCCTACAGAAGTAGAAATATTAATAGGTGACCCAACAAAAGCCACAACTCTGCTTGGATGGAAACCCAAAGTCCAGCTACCCGAACTTGTTAAAATGATGGTTGAAAACGATATTAAACTTGCCCAAAAAGAACAGTACCTTAAAAATGGCGGCTACCAGGTACAAAATTACTATGAATAAAAATGACAAAATATTTGTAGCCGGTCACAGAGGCCTCGTAGGCGGAGCAATTATGCGTAAATTGCAATCTTCCGGCTACAGTAATATTGTAACTAAAACCAGACAGGAACTTGATCTCTTAAACCAGTCCGCAGTAGATGAATTTTTTAACAAAGAAAAACCTGATTATGTTTTTTTGGCTGCTGCAAAAGTTGGGGGCATTGGAGCTAACTCCACCTACCCTGCTGACTTCATCTATCAAAACATGATGATAGGTTATAATGTAGTACACGCTTCATATAAGTCCTGTGTGAAAAAGCTTTTGAACCTTGGGTCTTCCTGCATATACCCAAAAATGGCTCCTCAGCCTTTAAAAGAGGAATACCTACTTACAGGTCCTCTTGAAGATACTAACGATGCTTATGCTATAGCTAAAATTGCTGTAATTAAACTTTGCAGTTCTTATAACTCACAATATGGAACTAACTTTATATCTGTTATGCCAACAAACCTTTTTGGCCCCGGTGATAACTATAACATAGATACAGGCCATGTGCTTGCTGCATTAATCGCAAAGTTTCACGAAGCAAAAATATCTAATAGTAATAAAGTTCTACTTTGGGGCGATGGCTCTCCCCTTAGAGAATTTTTATACAACGAAGACCTTGCAGATGCCCTACTCTATTTAATGGAAAATAAAAATGCTAGTGATATTGGAGAATTTGTTAATATAGGCACTGGCATAGATTTAAGCATTGCAGATTTAGCTGCATTAGTTAAAAACATTATTTATGATGATTTATCCAATAGACAATGTCTTATCGAGTGGGACACATCTAAACCAAACGGAACTCCACGTAAGCTACTTGATGTAGGCAAGCTAACTTCCATGGGCTGGAAAGCAAAAACTGAGCTAAAAGATGGCATTAAAAAAGCCTATGAGGCATTTAAGCTGTTATAGATGAATAATATACAAGAAATACTTAATATAGGTGAAACTATTGCGGTAGAATTTAAGAAATGCGAAAACGGTATAAGTGCAGATATATATAAAACTGTTTGTTCTTTCTTAAATAGATACGGCGGTGATATATATTTAGGTATTGCTGATGATAAAACTATTATAGGTATACCTCAAAAATCTATTCCTGCATTAATTAAAAATATTATTAGTTCATTGAATAATCCTGAAATTATATCACCTACTGTATATATTTCTCCTGAAATTCTAGAATTTAAAGGTAAAAAATTACTAAAAATCCATGTACCCTCTTCCTCTGAAGTTCATAGTTATAAAAAAGCAATTTATGACCGCAATGATGAAGCAGATGTAAAGGTCACTTCTACAAATCAAATCGCTTCTCTTTACATTAGAAAGCAAAATATTTATACAGAAAAAAAAGTTTACCCCTATATTAAATCTGGGGACTTAAACTTGAAAAACCTTCCACATATAAGACAGATGGCAATTAATCGCAATGTCAATCATCCATGGAAAGAACTAAATGATACTGAACTCTTAAGAAGTGCTGGGTTATATGGTGAAGATAAAGAAAGTGGGCAAAAAGGCTACAATCTTGCTGCAGTTATGTTATTTGGTAAAGATAATTTAATTAATTCTATTGTTCCGGCATATCGTACAGATGCCTTACTTAGAAAAGTAAATCTAGATAGGTATGATGATCGCCTTATTGTTTCTACTAATTTACTTGATAGTTATGAATTATTAATGGACTTTGCAAGGAAACATCTTTGGGATAAATTTTATTTAGAAGGTGATGTACGCATTGGGCTCAGAGATGCAATAATACGCGAAATGCTTGTTAATACTTTGATACATCGTGAATTTACAAGTTCATTTTTTGCAAGGTTTGTAATTGAAAAGCACCAAATGTTTACAGAAAATGCTAACAGAGCAGTAAAGGATGGACCAATAAATCCTTCTGATTTTAATCCTAACCCTAAAAACCCAACTATAGCATCTTTCTTTAGGAATATAGGTTTAGCAGATGAATTAGGCTCCGGTGTTAGAAACTTATTTTATTATGTAAAAAGATATTCCGGTAAAAACCCTCAACTTATAGAGGGTGATATTTTCAAGATTATTGTTCCTCTAGACGATAGCTACTCCTTTAGTATAGAAAATGAAAAAACTGATTTTATTTCAGATAAGCTTCCTTCCCAATATAAGGTCGGAGATAAGGTCGGAGATAAGGTCGGAGATAAGGTCGGAGAAAAACTTACAAGTAACCAACACCAGATTCTTCTTTTAATTAAAGAAAACCCATATATTACTGCTGTAAAATTATCAGAGGAAATTGGAATTTCCAGTAGAAAAATCGAAGAAAACTTAAAAAAATTAAAATCCAAAGCATTTTTAGAAAGAATTGGTTCAGATAATGGCGGCTATTGGAATATACTCTAATTAATAATATAACGTAACAAATTAAATGAAAAATAATTCAAAAATAATAATTGCTTTAAGTGGCGGGTTAGGAAACCAAATGTTTCAATATGCGATATATAAATGGCTGTATATAAAAGAGTATGATGTTTACTTTGATACACATTGGTATAGTCGTTCTGGTTTACTTCCTCATGAATGCAATAAATTATTTTATTTTAGTATAGAAAATATCAATTTTATTGATTTTTCTTTAGCATCGAAATATATAGATTTTTGCAAAATGTATAAATTAACGGATATACATAGTTTAAAATTAAATTTATTTCATAGATATTATATTATTGCAATATATTATATAAAACATTTTTTAAGTAAAATCAAAATTAAAATTCCTCAAAAAAAATATTTTCGTAATATTAATAGTTTAGAAAATTTAGATTCTATAATTAAAAATCTAAAATCTAATTCTACATATTATTTAACAGGAAAATTTACTTATTATAAATATCCTAATGAAATTAATATTATATTAAAAAAAGATTTTGCTTTTAATTATTCATTACCAATAGAAATTAAAAATATATTAAATGAAATAAAAGAAAAAGAATCCGTTGCAATACATATTAGACGTAATGATTATGTAGGTGACATAAAAAGAGATATATGTAGCATGACATATTACAGAAATTCTATAGAATATTTATTTACTAAATATAAAAATCTATTTTTCTATATATTTTCAGACGATTATGAGTTTTGTAATAATAATTTATTTTTTTTGGATAATTATAAAATTATTAACAATAATACTTATGATTTATCAGATTATTACGATTTATTGCTTATGTCAAATACAAAACACTTAATATTATCTAATAGTACTTTTAGCTGGTGGGCTGCATGGCTTAATAATAATTATAATAAAACTGTAATAGTTCCTGAAAGATACCATTTTGATAACTCATGGGTCTCTCCTGAAGAAATTTATCCCTCTGAATGGATTAAATTAGCAATTAACTAAAATAATATTTTATTATATGAATAATATACCTAAAATTTCCATAATAGTACCTATATATAATTCAGAAAAATATTTAGAAAGATGCCTAAAAAGTATTTTATCTCAGACTTTTCAAGAATTTGAATGTATTTTAATTAATGATTGTTCTACAGATAATAGCTTAAAAATATGCAACCAATATTCAAGCATTGATCCAAGAATAAAAATAATTAATAATGATACTAATCTAGGAGCTTCATTAACTCGAAAAATTGGATTAAATATTTCTCAAGGTGAATATATACAATTTGTTGATAGTGATGATTCAATAGATAGTAATATGCTTTTTCTTTTATATGAAAGTGCAATAAATAATAATTATGATATGATAATTTGCAGTTATAATTATATCATTAATGGAAACATTAAATCATATAATCAGCTTATTACTAATTATAATAAAATTGATCTTATTAAAAAAGTGATTTCTAAACAAATAAAATCCTATCTCGTCACTAAATTTATTAAAAAAGAGCTGCTTTTAAAATCCATTTTTCCAGAATATAGCCGTAGTGAAGATTACGTTATTACAATACAAAATATTTATAATGCCGTAAACATTGGTAATATTGATTTACCTTTATATTATTATTACTATAATGAAGTGTCTTTATCTAATGATATAAATAGATTTATATTAGGTTGTATAGAAGAAAATAAAAATTGGCAAACAATAATAAATTATTTAAAAGACAAATACGGTAAAAATTTAAATATTTTTGAACCGGAATTAAGCCATACTTTAAGACAAATTAAGAAAAAATATACCGAGAATGAAATATTAAAAAACAATAATGAATTATTAAAATTATACCCTGAGTCATATTATTTGCGTTACCAATATTACCGAGTTTTAAGATATCTTAAGAAAATATATGAAAATATATGTAATCACACTTTCTAATTCAATAGAAAGACAAAATTTAATTAAGGAAAAACTTGATTCATATAATATTAGTTTTGAATTTTTCTATGGTATAGATGGCAGGTTGCTTACTACAGAACAGATAAATCTTTTTTACGACCATAAAAAAGCGACTAAAATATATAAAAAATTACATAACACAGAAATTGCATGCTCATTAAGTCATAAATTAATTTATGAAAAAATAATAAAAGAAAATGTGGAAAAAGCTATTGTTCTTGAAGATGCAATATCAATTTTACCGGATTTTTCACAAATTATTCAATTTTTATTAAATGGAAATTTTTATAATACAATTATTAAGTTAGACAGGTTAAATTCCAAACAAACTAATAATAATAACTCTAGATTAGGATATTTGACACCTTGGCATAGAATTAAAATAAATAAAAAGTATTATATTGGCCAGCCATTAAAAACACCATTTCTTACAGGCGCATATTTTATTGATAAAAAAGCAGCTTATAATATGTATTCAATGACAAAACAAATTTTCTTACCTGCAGATGCTTGGTGGTTTTTTAGAAATAAAATCAAATTAAGAACTATTAACACTGCTGTAATTTGGAGAAATTGGAGTAATATACAATCAATTAATCAATCTAATAATTTTATTGAAAATAACAAAAAAAATATAATTTTTACCTTGGCTAAATATTTTAATAAAATAAAAAACTACTATAATTATTCAATTAATTTTTTTTACTATATACTTAAATAGTTTTATATAATAATTACTACAATGAATTTTATACTTGGTATTATTAAATCAGTTTTACCCTTTGGTTTTATTAATTATTTATATAAAAAATGTATACCTTATCGTTTTACTACAAAAAAAATATTTAAAGAATATTATAAACCTTTAATAAAAAATACTAAAAGTAAGTATAGCTTAACATCAAAAAATAATAAAAAAATGATAATATATATGGCAGATGGCAGGCGCACTGCAATGGGTCTGGCTGATAGATTAAGAGGTATTGCTTCTCTTTATAAGTTATCAAAAGATTTTAATATTGATTTTAAAATCAATATGACTTCTCCTTTAAATTTGACTAATTTTTTATTACCAAATAAATATAATTGGATTATTAATGATGATGAAATAATATATGATATTAAGTATTCAATAATATATGATATTAATAGTCAAGCTTCAAATAATACAGTTTATAAGAATATTGAATATATGCTAAAAAAATATGATCAAATACATAGTACTTCTAATATAACACTTGGTGATATAGAATATGGTAATTTATTTAATGAACTATTTATTCCAACGGAAGAATTAAACATACTAATAAATAAATATCTGAATGAAATTGGTGAAGAATTTATTTCTACATCATTTCGTTTTGGTGATTTATTGGGAGATTTCCATGAAAGCAATAAACCATCTTTATCACCCATAGAACAAAATAAACTAATAAGCCGTTGTATCGAGCACTTAATCGAAATCAATAATATAAATACAATAAAAAAAATTGTAGTATTATCAGATTCTATTACTTTTATCAATAGTGTAAAACATTTAGACTTTGTATTTATTATTCCTGGAGAAATAGCTCATCTTGATCATCAATTAAATCTTGACAAAAATGTTTATATGAAAATTTTTTTAGATTATTTTATTTTAACACATTCCAAAAAAATATATTTAATTATAGATGGAAATATGCTTCAAAGCGGTTTTCCACATAGAGCAGCATTGCATAATTTACCCTTTATTATTAAACGGTATTAGTATTATATATTAAATATTTTTTTTTAATAATAATATTATGAAAGTATTAAAGAATAGAATTAACAATTTTATAGAACATAAAATTAATAAATCTAACGATGCTATCTATGCTTACATAAAAAAAGAGTTTTTTTCTAACCTATCAATAAATTCTAAAGAACATGGCATTACTGATGAAAAATTAAATGAAAAAAATATCATTATCTCATTAACAACCTACGATAAACGTATATTTAATG
>Ga0099364_10011576_pt1 | contig 12035 bp, 7 predicted proteins | sample TergutTh196P3_FD_73070 | JGI IMG/M metagenome (GOLD analysis project Ga0099364, IMG submission 73070) | Microcerotermes parvus P3 segment gut microbial communities from Pointe-Noire, Republic of the Congo - Th196 P3 | ecosystem: Host-associated > Arthropoda: Insects > Digestive system > Gut ...
AGAGACCGGTCATTTTGGAAATGATGTTCGCGTCAAACCCCTCTTGTCGCATATTCCGTGCAACTTCGACTTTCCCTTCTTATGTGCCTCTTCAATATCGGTCGCATGGTCGTGCAGGTATCGTTGATGCGCTTCGTCCAATGCACGCAACCTCTCATCCCGATTGAACTGCTGATACCGCTCATAAGCCTGTCCGACAACCGGTTGACTCTGTAATAATGTTGACATTTCAGCCTCGCTTTTCAGGTGTGAATAGTAAAAAAAGTTGATCCAAGCTCGCAACGCTGACGGCAATTCCGATACCCGGTCTATCTTTTCCTTTGCCGCTTCCAAAATGTGCATCTGCAACAAGTTCGTCAATACCACATTCGGATCGGCTTTTGCTGTCAATCGAAAGACATTATGAATGCTGTCCAACTGGGGAAACATCTCAAAAGTCGTTACCGCAATGGCAATGACCGCCTTGAGCGACGAGTACGGATCGCCCCGAAACATCTGACTGCCGAAGGCGCGACTGCCGTAATACGTCATTCGGTCGGCAAAGGTTGCTCTTTCCGACGTTTGGAATTCGACTACAAAAATATCGCCCCGCTCATCCGTCGCCTTAACATCAAGGATTGTGTATTTGTCCGTGACGAAAGTTGCCGGATTAAACGGATTTCGTATTTCGACCGATTTAGCGTCTGCCTGTCCATCGCTTTCCAAAACGGCGTTGAGGAAGTGCAACAGTATCGGCTCATTGCCGGGCGACCCGAACAGGAAGTGGACGAAAGTGTCCCGATAGGCGGGAATGGGTTCATTGGATTTCACTGTATTGGGTGCGTCTGCAATCATTTTCGGATTCTACCGTACCGATTTTGCTTTTCAAGAGGGAATTTTGGTAGACATAATTTGACTCGGAAGCAGACGTGAGTAAAATTCGGGGTATCAGGCTGCGTTATTCGTTACGAATTTGTCCCACCGTTACCACAACGAAACTGTTCGATACGCTACAGGGAAAAATAATAGGGATAGTTAAGTAAACACTCTCAAAAAAAGATGTGTAGATACTTATGGTTCACGGACTGCGCAACGCAGTTATTTCACTGCTTCTTCGCTTGACTTTTATTAGAAAAATATGTAACATGATAGATGTGTTGGAGTTAGGTTTCGTCCCTATTTTCGGGGATTCCCCTATATTTCTAGCATCGGAGACGCATAAACGGAAATGTAGGGCGGTTGCCAGCGATAGCCGACTGGGAGCTACTAAACGACTCCGGCGAACCAGTGCGGCATGTAATTTTTATGGCGCACGATGCCGCCCGGCGGTCGGCAACCTACCTTTGCGTGGTGATAATTTTCAGCCGCCAAGGCAGTAACATCAACCTTTAACCATTAACAACATGATGACCAAGAAAACATTTTGTATTCCTTTTGCTTTTTTTCTCGCACTGACGATGTTCGGATGCGGAGATTCGGGGCCCAGAGTGACTCCCGTTACGATAACGGTCACCCACAAGGGCAGTCCCCTTGCCGGTGCGACGGTGAGTGCCGCTTCTTCTGATGGACAGGGCAACTCTGCCAGTGCATTGACCGATTCTTCTGGTGTAGCGACTCTGCAAACTCCTGCGCGGGGACCAGGCGTATTGCCCGGCGAGTATAACGTTGCCGTTACGAAGTGGGAGAGTTATACGGTTCCTGCTCCTTCGTCGGACGATCCTAGCGGTGTGGCGACGGAGCAGAAGAACATTCTACCAGCGAAGTATGCGGATCACTCGACCTCCGGTTTCAAATTGACTGTCGGTACTTCTGCGGTACAAGAGACGTTCGACATTTCGGAATAATAGTTGGTTGCGTAAAAGCGAGCCGAAATCCAGTGAGTCGGGCTGCAAGCCGCTCATATGAATTCCGGTTCGCGCCGGAGTGGCAGTTTCCGAACATATTTATTTGACTTTCCGATTCCGTAACCTATACTGTTATGTGTTGGAGTATCGGCTAAATAATATAGGAAACCTGCTATGTTCCTTGATATCATCGGCTTCGTTTTCGTCATTCTCTTTTTTGCGGTGCTTTTCGTCATTTTGATTTCTGGACCAGGGTCGTTCCTCTGGCTCTTTCAAATGCGAAAACGGCTAGACGACATGGCAGAACAAAATGCCAAACTCGAAGCCACACTGCGGCGGCTCCAACACGATGTCAACGCGAACAAGTCGAGTGCGCCGAAGCCCGACGTTATCACCCTAAAATCGGAGGAGAGTCCGTTCAAAACGGAAACACCGGTGCAACCTGCACAACCCGTACAACCTGCACCGCCGGTTGCTCATTTTGCTCCGTCGACTCCGGTGGCACAGCCACCGGCTCCTTCAGTTGCGCCGCTGACTCCTCCGACTCCTGCCGAGCGTACCGCCGCTCAATGGGCAAAGACTGTGCCGTGGGTACAGACGGCACCGACCGAAAAACCGCCGCAACCGAAGACGGACACACCCACAAAGAGCGACGCACAGAGTGCGTCGGCTAACAAATTTGTACCGAAAAAAATTACGCCGAAAAGTATCGAACAGTCCGACAAAGAGGCGGTGAACAAACTCGAACTCTTCATCGGACAAAAACTCTTCGGCTGGATTGCCGTCCTCGGTTTTATCGTTGCTGGCGCCCTGCTCATCAAAGTTGCCATCGACTACGGTTTGATCACTGACTGGATCAAAGTCGGCGGAATCGCCGCCTTCGGTGCCGCCCTGCTCGGCGCAGGTTATTACAGCCGACGCACCGGTCTGCGGCGGTTTTCCACAATGCTGTCCAGTGCCGGGATCATTCTCATCTATCAAGCCGCCTACGCTTCCTTTGCGTTTTTCCATCTGATTGACGCAACAACAGCAGGCGTTCTCATGCCGGTAGTCGTTGCAGGAGGTTTTCTCCTGGCATGGTTTTACCGCTCCCGACTGCTCGGCACCGTTGCCATCCTCGGCGGACTTGCCGTACCGATGCTCGTTTCGACCGGCACGGACAGGCATATCGAACTCTTCATCTATCTGATGTCGTTGAACATCGGTACGCTCATTCTCGTCAATCTGCTCCGCCGTGCGCCGATTGCGTGGATCGCCTTCTTCGGAACGCAAGCGTTGTTCTGGATGTGGTACAACAAGTTTTATCAACTCGACAATCTCGCTGCCGTTTTGTTTTTCCAGTCGGCATTTTACATTGTGTTCCTTGCGGATACGGTCATTGCTGCCGTTAAGCCGATAGGAAAGAGGTTGATTCCCACTTGGGACGACGCGATGCGGGCGATTGTTACGCCGATTATCTTCTTTGGTTCGATTACGATTTTTTCGGAATGGGGTTGGAACAAGGAGAACATGAACAACATATTTTTGTATGACTATCTCGGCACATTCGCCTTCATCGGAGCGGCATGGTACGCGACGCTTGCCCTGTTCTATTCGCGGATTTTGGTAACAAGAGAGCCGGCGGCTGTGTCGCCGGACGGAACGGTTCTCGAAGCGGCGACACAGTCGCCGGCTCTGAAATACTGGCAAGCCGCTCCCAGTGCCGCGACGGTCATTGCTCTCGGTTTCGTTGCCATTGGTATTCCCTTGCAGTTTGCCGCAACGTGGATCACGCTCGGTTGGCTCACCGTCTTTGCCGGTCTCTGGTTTTTCGGACATCGGCAAACGAACCGGACGTTTGTCGTCATGGCATGCATCTTTTTCGGACTCGGTGCCATTCGCCTTGCCGGTGAGATTATCGAACAACTCGGCGGTGTCAGAGAGCAACTCGAAATGTTTGCCCTGTTCAATCCTATTGCTCTGCCGATGCTTGCGTCCGCAACGATGTTGATCGTCGCCGCCGTGTTAACAGGACGGTTTGCGACTTCAGAGCCGCAACCGGCATCATCAGAGCCGCAACCGGAAGGTTGTGTGAAAACGCGACCTTCCGGTCGCGGCTCTGATGGGTGCGGCTCCAATTGGATTAAAGAAGCACGAGGAATCAACTACTTTTTCGGTATTCTCGGTTATCTCCTGCTGGGCATTATTTCATCCGGCGAAGGAGCAAGGTTTCTCTACGCCAATCCCAGTATTTGGGAACCTTATGGAGTCCAATATCTCCTCTCGGCGCTCCTGCTGGGATTCTGGTTCGCACTGGCAGTAATCCTGCTGGAACTCGGAACGGTATTTCGCAATGCAGTGGTTTCCATCGCCGCAACGCTTGCTCTTGCCTTTATAACGATACTTATGGTTTTCATCGGCTTTCAAATGCGGGTGCAATATGATGTTGCGTTCGACAATCCGTTTAGTGTTATTTTGATAGCGGGAAGCGTTATTTTACTTCTGCTGGGACTTCAGAGTTCGTTTTTTAATGTATGCAAGAGTTCACAGAGCCCGGGGCGGAAGCACCGGAATAATACCGAAAATACCGGAGCTGCCGCTCCGGGCTCTGTTTCGGACTCTGTTTCTTCTTTGCAAGAGAAAAACATACTCGGCAGTTTCAGCATTGCCGGTCTCTTTATGCTCCTTGCGATTTTGACGATTGAGTGGTTCAATTATCTCGCGCCCGATTTAGGAAAGATTGCGACATTCCGTTCAGTAACGGTGTTTTGGGCATTTTGCGCTCTGTTTTTGCTCGCTCCCCGTTTTTCGGCTGACAGTTTGCCGCTACGGATTTGCGGCATGATCGTGTTGTTCGCTGCGCTGTTGAAAACGACGTTTATTGATTCTACGGTTTCCTTCGGTTACTGTTCATGGGAGTGGGGAGCGGAGTACAGTCTCGAAGACTGGATACCATTGTTCAATCCCTATTTTATGACAATGCTTATCCCCGTGAGTCTTGCAATAGGATTTGCTGTCTGGACGAACCGCCGCAAACCGTCTTTCGTTCATAAGAATGAATCGACCGCTTGGCTCGCCGCCGGTACTATCGGAATTGTTACTCTGTTCATCTACCTCTCGATTGAGTGTTACCAATACTTCGCGCTAAAAGACACCCTCTCGGAACACTACTGGCGCTCCTTCGTAGGAGCAAATGCACTGACGATACAATGGACATTCTTTGCCGCGATATTGACATTACTGGCATTTATTTTCCATTCCAAACCGCTACGGATTCTCGCAATGTGTCTCCTTATGCTAGCGGTCTTCAATGTACTGCTCGGCGTGGATTTCCGACCGGACGCACTGCGTCTGCCGTTCCTGAATCTCTATGCTATCCCGATGACACTCGTTTCGGCGGCTCTCATCGGATTCGGCGGACTTTGGCTGTACCGACTGGGAGAAGAAGATGCGGTGGAGCGCAGCGTCTATCGTGTCATAATGTTCACCGGCGTGGTGTTCCTTTGGTTCACGATGTCGATAGAGTGTTTCCGGTCGGTTCGGGCGTTGACGGGACCGGGCGAGCGGGCGCAGATGGCACTGACATCTTTTTGGACGGGGCTTGCCGTGATACTGACGCTGTTTGCGATACACTTCAAATCGAAAGTGCTGCGGATTATTGCGATGCTGCTCCTCTGCCTTACGGTGTTCAAAGTGTTAGGAATTGATATGCTCGTCCGACCGGAATATGGTATGCCGTTTTTCAATCCTTATGCGATGCCGATATTGCTTCTTTCGATGGTGGTGCTTGCATTGGGTTGTATTTGGGCGAGTCGATTGGGAGACGACGATGCGGCGGAGCGTGAGTTTTATCGTTACGTTGCTTTTGCGGGGGTGGCGTTCCTTTGGTTCACGATGTCGGTGGAGTGTTTCCGGTCTGTCAGGTTGCTGGCGGGAGCGGCGGATGAGGCGTGGCGGGCGCAGATGGCATTGTCGATATTGTGGTCTCTCTTTGCGGGTGTGCTGATTGCGATTGGTTTTATATGGCGGTCGTCGATTCTGCGTTGGATGGCGATATTGTTATTTGGTACGACATTGATGAAGATATTGATAGTGGACATGTCGGGAGCGAATGCTTTGTATCGGCTTGGTGCGGTCTTTGTCCTGGCATCGCTTATGATGTTGGCGGCTTGGGCGTATCAGCGGTTCAAGCCGGAAGGATAAACTACTGTCTTTCCCGAGATATTAGCCGGTGTACCTTGCGACCGCTGTTCATACACAGAGTTACTGCCCCGGCGGATAAAAAGTTCACAGAGCCCGGTGCGGTAGCACCGGTGCTACCGCACCGGGCTCTGTTTGTCATTTGATAATTTTTTGCAGTCCCCTCTTAAATACTCGGATAGCCAATTCTTTATCTTCTCTTGAAAGGATATTGGAAAACCAAACCAGTGTTCCCCAAAGTAACATTACGCCCATTTTAGCAATGATTGAAAACCATTGGATACGTCCCCACGCGTCGATAATTTTTTCCCATCGGGACAGTTCTTGGAACTGTTCAGCCGTTAGGGCACTCAATGCAATTCCGCAGCCGCAGAGCAAACTCAAAAAATAGCAAGCAACGGTAATGACAAGAAGGGTCGCTATCTTGACGAAAGGATAGCGGACAGCAAAAAAACGCTGGGTGAAAAAATAGACAAACCCTAAATAAAAAATGTGAGCAAAGGTTTTTGCAAAGATTGCTCCCGTAACTCCCCAACGAGGAACGAACAGATAAAGAAACAGCAAAAGAAAGGATAAAGAAAATAGGGTGCAGAAAAAAATATAATTCGTTTTTCGTGTGATGAAAAATGTATTGCTCATTTGAGCGGCGAGAAGAGAGGTAAAAAGGAAAAGCCCCAAAAGCGGCATGAATGCGGCTGCAGAATGAAAGGAGGCGTCGCACACGATTCGCACGATTTCCAAAGAAAATAGGGATACCAGCAGCACTCCGAATGCTTGGACGCAAAGTAAACGAAGAATAAAACCGCCGAAAATGTAGGGGGCATCCGGCTTTTTATAAATGTCGTACATTTCTGCCGTCCAGACTCGTTGCATAGGAATTGTTCCCAACAACGGGACGGAATTCGCAATGCCGATAGCCAGCCCATAAATCCCGACCATTCCTATGGCAGTTATGCTTTCATAAGGACCGAAGTGTCGAATAGAAAAAACATCAGCCGCCCCATAGATAAAAGCGAGTAAGCCATTGGGAACGAGCGGCAACGCGAATACGAAAATTTCTTTCCATTTCGAAACGTCAGGATAGATTGACCCAATCCACAGTTCTCGGCAAGTCAAATAAGTTCCGAATGTAATGACGGTGATTGCCTGTGCGTAAAGAAATCCCCAGATACCCAATTGCAATCCGGCAACAAAATAAATGCACAATCCCAGCCGGGTGAAAGCCATTGCTATATTGGTTAATATGAACCTAAGAGATTCCAGCCGTGCTTGAGTCAGGGTCATGGGTACCGTAACAAGACCTTCTAACAGTATGACAGTCAATCCGAAAGCCAATATTTTTTTCTCGCCTGTTTTCACAAAAAGTTCGATATAGTCAACGAAACAAATTGATGCAGTAATGGCGGCTGCGATAGCAAACCAAAGTAATAAAGAAATCGTGATAGCAACCCGGCGGCGTGCTTCTTCACTTTCCGCCTGTTTGTAAAATGTCATTGCTGCCAGATGGATTCCGCCTATCAAGAAAACTGTGCCGATAATATCCGATGCCAGAAAAATAAAGTGGAGGACTCCGTATTCGGCTGGAGTTAGGTAATTGGTATAAAGCGGCAGAAGGGCAAACTGCACCAATTTCATAACGATTCCGCCGAATCCAAAAATGAGTGTGTGCTTGAAAAATCGGCGTTTTTCGGACATTTCGGAAGGCGGTGGGTGCTGTGGAAAGAACTTATAAACATTCCAATTCCCGATTTTTGATTGTAGCGTTTCGGTGAAAAAAAACAACTCGGTCTGTGGCGGGTGTGTAAAAATACAGTGGGTGCGGCACAGCGAGCGGGGGGCATTAGCCCCCCGTTGGGGTACGAAGCGTGTTGGACATCCATCGGGAGGCTAACGCCCCCCGCTCGCTTTCTCTCTTGCCCGCTCGCTTGCGCAAGAGCGGGGCGGCGTTAGCCTCTCGGTTTTATGCGAGTTGGTTCAAACTGCCCTTTCCAAACAAGTGGTCGGCATTCTCTAAAAATTGGTCTTTAACCGCCTCGCCTGCGAGGCGCAAATCAGAGCCCGCATCGGTAGATACGCCATGTAAATGGGGATGGCGGTGCTACCGCGCCGGGCTCTGTTTGTTCTTTGACAATTTTTACCGCCTGCCCTGTAAATAGCGCAATCTTACGATTGCGGCTCTGTTGACAATAAGGCTTTCGCCGGAAAACAATATACCCATAAAACAGTCATGCCGTCATTGCGCTGCGCTCCATTCCGGCTTTTGTTCAAACGTTAACAAAAGCCGGAATGGAGCAACGCGCAATGACGGAAACGGGTATAAAACTTTCCGGCGAAAGCCTAATACCGCCTTCATTTTATGCAATCTAATCGCTTCAGGAATTATCGGAGCAACACGTCCGCCCAACAACAAATAAGGACGTTTGATACAACGAACTTGCAATTCTATCTTTTCTCCAATCTCATGTGTCCAGATTCGGAGCGGCTTATTAAATGTATTCAAAAAGTCAAGATACTCGCCTTTCACAACGTAACGTCGAATGCGGTTATAAGAATCACTTACGTCAAGACCATCAATCGTATCTTCATTTATTCTCGGCGGATTGAAAACGTATGCTCTCTGACCGCTTGCGATTGTCGCAACGGTTGCAAGTCCGCCGCCAAGAGAATGTCCTGTAAAATATAGTGTTTCACGTCCCGTGTAAGATTGTGCAATTTCTTTTGCTTCTTTATAATGGGTCTTGTCCGCTCCAAGATACTGTCCCACGTTGGCAAACCAATCAAACACATCGGCAGAACCACGAAAGGCAAGGATAAAAGAATCGTCGTGTGTGTCGTGATACATCTCCGCTGTAAGAAGACAATTATCAAACATTTTTTGATAATTTTGACCGAAAAGGTGTTTTATTTGTGCATCACTCGCAATCGGCAAACCCAAATTTGCAAGACAGTGACCTTCATAAACCGCATCGGAAACAAGCGCACAACGATATGCCTTTTCGTGCAAATAGTGTTTCATCGCCGAGATTGTAGCAAAATCCAGCGGATTCGCTAGGCAGAAGCCCATGCAAGTGGGGCGGATTCGGGCGGATTTGCCGAAATTTTCCCTAACCCTTGACAAATTCTCTAAACCCGTTATTTTAATTTACGGCGTAAATTGAAATAAGAATTTTCTTATTTCAAAAACTAAAATAAGAATTCCTTTATTTTAATTTAGCGAGTTAACTTTAATAACGCTTGTGAACACAAAAAACTGCCATGCAAAGGGGATTACAGGGATATTTCAGCGTTGATGCCAAGAGCGGGGAAGAGGTTCGGGCGTTCATTCCCCATCCGCTCCCGCCGAATCCGCCAATAATGGAGTCACCCGAACTCCGAAGCAAGATTGATGCCGCCATGACAGCACTCGGTCGGCTAGACAGTATTTCCATGCTTTTGCCGGACACCTCGCTCTTTGTCTATGCGTATGTCCGAAAAGAAGCATTGTTGTCGTCTATGATTGAAGGAACGCAATCGTCTCTCTCCGATGTGTTTCGAGTCGAATTGGAGCAGCCTATCACTGTACCCCTTGATGATGTTCAAGAAGTATGTAACTACGTTGCAGCCCTCAATCATGGTATCAACCGACTGACAGAGGGATTTCCATTTTCACTTCGGTTGCTCAAAGAAATTCATCATATCCTTCTTTCAACGGGACGTGGAACGGAAAAAACACCGGGAGAATTTCGCACTTCGCAAAACTGGATAGGCGGCACCCGACCGGGCAACGCCATCTTCGTTCCGCCGCCCGCCGACAGAATAATTGAATGTATGGGCGCACTTGAACTCTTCATCCACGATCAACCAGTTAAAATGCCTATTTTGGTAAAAATAGCACTGGCACACTTACAATTTGAAACAATTCATCCTTTCCTCGACGGCAACGGTCGTCTCGGTCGACTCATGATACCATTGCTGTTGTACTCTGAAAAGATATTGAAAGAGCCCACTCTGTACATCAGTTATTACTTCAAAACGTATAAACAACGCTATTATGATTTACTCAACGAGACCCGGTTTACCGGTAACTGGGAATTGTGGTTGGACTTTTTTGTTGATGCGGTTTTTGAAACTGCCAATCAAGCCATCGACACCGCCAATCGGCTACTAACAATAGCAGAAAACGATAGAAAACGTATCAGTGCAATGAAAAGAATTTCCGGTTCGGCTCACTTGATTCATAAATCATTGTTGGAACGTCCGTTAGCAACTCCAAAGTGGCTTCAAGAAAAAACGCAACTTGCCCAACCGACTGTAAACGCATTATTAACAGCACTTGAAAACTTGGGAATTATCAAAGAAGCAACCGGACAAAAACGCAATCGGATTTATCTCTACACGGAGTATATTCAAGTGTTAGAGGAAGGTACGGAATTGCCATAAACTCTTTTATTAGAACGAGGGAAAATCACTTTCATCGGTATCCGCTTTTCGTTTTCAATCGCAATGTAATCAGAAATGTCCGCCGACGTTTTCGGAACAAGGATTCTAAACGGCGAATCACGATGGAAGAATACGGCAAACTGCTCGCGGCTTGTCCGAATCAGGAGTGGCGGACGATTATCACCTAACCATTCCGCCGAAGCACAAGAAGCGTAACGTCGTCTTGAATTTCATGTCCGGCAAATTCGTCGGCTTCGCGGACAATTCGTCCGCAAATCGCCTCGACCGATTCATCCCGAATCTCGCCAAGAAGACGCTCCAGACGTTCCTCGCCATACAAAACATTGTCCCGACTCGAATGCGCCTCCGTAACGCCATCCGTAAAAGTTACAAGAATTTCGCCGGGCTCCAAACGAACCCTCTTCTCTTCGTAGGTCATCCCTTCAAACGTAGCGACCAGCGGTCCTGTCGCCGGTAATGTTTCCAAACGACCATCCCCGCGAACAATGTAAGGCGGATTATGACCGCCATTCACATAAGTCAACTCGCCGGTTTTAACGTTGTAATGTCCGTAAAATAACGTTACAAACATCATGGCATCGTTGTCCACGCTCAATACATCGTTGACTTTGCTTATGATCTCATGCGGAGAATGTTCAGGAGAAGCAAAAGTCCGAATCGCTGTTCGAGACACCGCCATGAAGAGTGCCGCTGGAATACCGTGTCCCGACACGTCGGCAATCACGAAAGCAAGCGTGTCCGGTGTGATAAAAAAGTAATCGAAGAAGTCTCCAGCGATGAATGCCACCGCTTCATTCATTGCATGAAGATCAAATTCGTTGCGTTCAGGAAAAGGCGGAAATTTTCTTGGCAACAACGAAGCCTGAATTCTTCGGGCGGCTTGAAGTTCGCACTCCACCGTTTGCCGGGCGGTCTCTTGTTTGATCCGCTGTTCGATGTTCGATTTTAAGTCATCGACCATTTTGTCGAAAGCGTGCGCTAACTGCTCGATCTCACCGGCAAATCGAACATCGCCGACGTGGGCATCGAGATCACCGGCGGCGAGTTTTCGGGCAAACTTCGCCAATCGTTTGATCGGCGTTGTCAGCCGCCATGAGACAACGACAATCAATGCAGAAAGAACCGCCAAGGCTATGAAGAAGCGGTAAATCGAGCGGTAAAGTCTCGCCTGAACTGGTTTCATAACCTGTGCTTCGGGAATCACCGTGATCATATTCCAGTGTGAAATCGGCAACGGTGCGTAAGCCAACCAAACCCGTCGCTGTTCGTTAAGGACTTTATCATACTGAAGTACGCCGCTTTTACCTTCTCGCAAGTCTTTTTCGACTTGTTTTAACTGTTCGCTGTCATGTTTTTCAGCGAAACTGAGAATAGTTTCATTCTGCAAGAATTCCATTTCCGATTCCGGTGCGGTAATAAAAGTACCAGAATCACTGAGCAGATAGTACGTTACATCGTCCGGTGCAAGTTGGGACATGATGTCCTGAAGTTCGTCCAGACTGATGTCGATCATCACGACACCGGCAAAGCGTCCGTCTCGGATAATGGGAGCGGAATAGGCACACATCGGAATGTCGTGGTCGTCCCACGCGA
>Ga0099364_10011577_pt1 | contig 12034 bp, 11 predicted proteins | sample TergutTh196P3_FD_73070 | JGI IMG/M metagenome (GOLD analysis project Ga0099364, IMG submission 73070) | Microcerotermes parvus P3 segment gut microbial communities from Pointe-Noire, Republic of the Congo - Th196 P3 | ecosystem: Host-associated > Arthropoda: Insects > Digestive system > Gut ...
TCAGTCTGGCATTGCAGGTACGTCCGTTTCGCAACAATACTTTGATGCGTTCAAATCATTCTTTCTCCTCGCCACTATAACATAAGCAAAGGGAAAAAACGCAAACAGGACGTTTGGGAATGCCGCTGAGTACGATGACCCCGTCAGAGTTGTTAACATGGTGATATAACCAGCATGAAAAATGAATGACCAACCTCGCCAGCCCAAACCCAGAATGCCGTAATACATGCATTGAGGAAAGAATGCAAGAGTTAGTGTATAACAAACATAATACGCAGTTGGTACAATTGCCGATATTGCAATCTGCTTCTTTGTCATATCAACGAAAAGAAACAGGGCAGTTAACGTAAAATTGAATGACAATATGACGACATTTGTTAATTCTGTAAGATCTATCCAAGCATCGAAAACAAGATTGAACCAAAAATCGCTATATAAAAACAATTCCGCGCCACTGAATAATATGGAAGATATACATAAAGCGAATGAACCTCTAAGGAACAAAACGGCTTTAGTTTTTTTAAGCAAACGTATAGGTCTTGGCAGATTTCTTAAGAAGAATCGGATTGACGCAACCGTGATAATTAAAGCAAATAAAAGAAAAACCCTGTAAATTAAGTAATCATACCTTGCGTCCCTCAATTTTTGCTCGTAAACCTCTACAGCGTCCTCATTGTTAAGATAATAATGATAAGCTTCAACAATAAAACTCGATATAGAATCGGGATGACGAAAGCCCGCGCTAAAAAACATCTTCATCAACCTGCTGTCTGGCGCAGGGTAAATCCAATTGTTGCGTATCCACAAACCCAATCCAAAATGATATTGATACAATTCTTCAAATTCGCTATTTCTCAGTTCTTCAATATCTTCCGATGTCAAAAATAAGCTTAATTGCTCAAAACACTCGCTCAAGGAGTTCGGTATGCTTAAGTCTGGGTGTTCTTCTGAAACTTCGGTTATGCCGCCAGCAACCTGAAAAAGCAGAAACGAAAGCAGCACAGTGGTTATAAGCAGTGTTAGCACGGATATAATCGTTCTTTCTTTCACGGCATTTTCCTTTTATTCATACCTTTCCAGATACATTCTTTGTTAAGCTATTTGCGAGTTTTAAATTGCATATGCCAAAATAGAGGTTGATACCTAAACAAACTACTCTATCAGTATACAATAGCTAATCATCACAATCTACACATTTTTTCTGGGCGAGACAAACTCCCAACACCGCCTTTCCACATATACTATAATAAATTTAACGAGAAAAATCAACTCTTACTTAACTTGTGTCATCACTCATAGCCAGAATATGTAGTGGTGGTCTACAGACTTTATTGATTCTAATTAGTAAAACTATTGAAGAGCATGGTACGATTAGCAGCTTAATCGTACCATGTATTATATTCGAACAATTATCAACTCCACCTGCACCAGTCACTCATAATACGGCGAAAAACGGCTTCGCTACTCGGTGCGATAGGCAAGCTTTCGCAGGGTTCCCCCCTGCACCCCCCCGCCGCTTCAAAAAGCTGATAGGGGATATTCGGTCTTATACACACTGGTGGGCTCAGATTTGCGACACCTACTTTGGCCTTTTGTCCAGCGAAGTGGCCGAATCGGCCATGGGAGTGGCCTAAAAGCTCTGTGTAGCTGACCTATTCGGCTCGGAATATCCATAAATCAAGGGGATTAGCGCATTGAAATGTCAATTAGCTTATAATAGAGTATCAGAATAATAATAAAATTTAAAAGGAGAAGTAAAAAAATGAGTTACTATCAATCCCAGCATCCTCAATCTCCCGTGCAATCTGCAATAAATGGAATGCAGATGCAACCATCGCAGCAGTCACAATTTGCACCCTCGCTACAATCAAATGTGATTCTTGCTGAACTATCCTCAATGAAGTATGAAGCGCGAATTATGGTAGAGCAACTATATGCCGAAATACATCGAAAACAAATGAATGAGAGTACGTCTCTCCCAGACCGTTTAATACCCTATACCGATAGAATAGGGTACGTTCTCGTTTCGGGTTCAAAAGAATACTTAGGTGTAACTAATTTTAATGTACAATCATGCAGTAAAGTCAAAATACCAAACAATAAAAGAGTCGAGTATTGCTATTTGCTCGGCATATTGAGGATGGACAAGGAAGTTAGACATATAACAATAACAAATGAGGAGTTTTTCAAGGACTCGATTTTGCGCCGCAAGTTGATGGATAACGGTTGTCTAGTTCATACATTTGGAACAAAAGTTAAAGAAAAACTCGGTTTAGCGAATTTTAGGAACTATGTGATAGGCATTATGAGCGATAGCGTTGAACTCCGTATGTCTGGATGGACGGAAGATAGTGGTGGATGTTACACATATAACGATCTCGAATGCCTAGGTGAGCTCAGCGAAAGCTTTGGAGTTAAACCGAAAGCATTAACAACTGTCCAAGTGCCAAATTTGAAAAAACTCCGTGACATAAACAATGCATTTACACGCGTTGAACCTTTTTGGGTTTTGCTCTGCTGGCTAATCTACGCTATTATTGAAAACTACATACCCGCTGCAATAAAACTAAACAAGCTACTTGTCCTAAAAGGCAATTTGAATTTATGCAATGAGGCATCACTGTTACTACTCAAAATATTTAATCGATATACTAGAAATTGCGACCTCACCGTATTTGATGACAATAAGAAAGTATATAGTATTCTCTCGCAAGCGAAAGATGAGACAGTAATCATAACTGATATGGTAAAAGCATCTACCAGAAATATGCAGAACAATCTTAGCAAGTTTCTGAATTACTTGACCGGTGTGTTTTGTCACGGCAACCCAATATGTACAGATGCGCAGATTAAAGCAACGGCAACAATAATTTCCAATAACGCTATTCAGTATATAGACCCCATGAACTTGATTGTTTTGCATATTGACGAAACATCTGTAGATGAAGACCTGTTAACAATTTGCACACTGAATTCTGATCCATTTGACGACTTAATATCATTGCTAACAAACTACCTAAGTCTTAAGCTCAATTCAATAAGTGCAGATTTGACAGACTACTATACGAATAGAATATACGAACCGGATATATGTAATGCTTTTACAAGCGCCGAAAGAAAAAAATGCTTCATCGTATTCGAGTACCTGATTAAACTGTACACAAAAGCTCTCTATTATTTGGGCAGTAGCCTTGAATTTTCAGTCGATGAAGTATCTGAAATACTCAAAGGATTTTTCATAAAACAGGACGAAATCTCTATTGATAAAGAAGAAGTAAACAATACTGACGTACTTTACCTGATTAAAAAGGCACTATCCGAGCTACTGGTTTCCGGAGTATGTAATATAGTTGAAAAAGACTCCGATGATGAAATTTCTCCCGAAAAAGCTACAGTCCTTTATGACAGATATTGCATTTATCTGAAGGAAGACACTCTAAAAAATGTACTCTGTAGCAAGATAGAAAAAAATATATCCGAGCGACAAGTGCTAAGTGTTCTAGAATCCAGCGGTAATCTCGTTACAAACAACGGGGTCGGATATACCTACAGAGTCACAATTAATGGTGAACGCGGTCATTATATTGCAATTAAACGATCTTTCCTGGACAAAATAGGCGAGATTTCGATCTTGGATTAAATGGAGGTTAGCACCATGAGCATTCTATTAGGTTATGACGCAAACAGGAAAAAGCTTCTGCTAGATTTTTTGAGCAAGGAACTTGCAAATAGACATTTCCTTATTACGGGTATGTCCGGCCAAGGTAAAACCTATGCTACACAACATCTGCTAAACGAAATTACAATGAGTGGGTTTACTGCGCTAGTTTTTGATTGCGATAAAGCGTTTTCCGACTCTCAGCTAAACCCAGTTTTTTGCAAAACTGTTGAAGAAAGGATTGAGTGTATTGATTTACGAAAAAGCAAAGCACCTATAAACCCATTTCGTTTGTATAATCGCGACAGGGATGATGAAATGGAATCAGAAGTGGAGGCAGCGGATCGCATTGCCAGTTTGCTTGCTCAAGTTATGAAACTTGGTGAACAGCAGCGGCAAATTCTGTATGAAATCTTTCGTTTATTTTTTATCGCGCAATCAAATATTCGGGAGCACATGAGTGGCAAAGATTCAATACGTTTGACAGAAAATGAAAGAATAACAATCGGCATGTTAACTAAACAGATTAAAAGCCATGAAAATCCGCTTTCCATCCTCAGGAATCAATTGTCCGTCGTTGAAAAAGGAACAAGGGGCAACATAAAAAGCAGCGTTCTTTCCAAATTGGTAACTTTTATTGACATGATGCCATTTTCTGAAAATACGTTTGATTGGGGAGACTACATTTATAATCATGGTAAAATCACGATTATGCAATTTGGCGGTTATAGCAAGGACATGAGCCGATTAATGCTGGAGTTTATTCTTTGGGATCTCTGGGACTACACCACGAGAAAAGGATCAGCTCACAAACCATTTGTAACCGTATTTGATGAATGTCAATATCTAAACTATAGCTCTTCCAGTCCAGCTTCAAGAATCCTCAGACAAGGGAGGAAATTCGGATACTCTTCATGGTTCATCACACAATTCATTCATGGAGCATTTGAAGCTGACGTAGTTGGGTTGCTTGAGCAAGCTGCGACAAAGCTGTTCTTTAGACCACACGACAAAGACATAGAGAACGTAGCAAAGAGTATTGATCCATCAAACCCGAAGCAATGGATTCCATATGTAGAAAGCCTACGCAAAGGGCAATGCATCGCAAAGGGATGCTTTGTGAAGCAGAGCAATCCGTCTCGGTCGGCAGATTATCCTCCGATAATTCTTGATATCCCACAGCTTTAGGTCGGTCAAGTGTCCGAGTTTCGGTTACAATGGTTTCAATTTCTTTAAAAACCCTAGGTTTTGCAAAAAAACAGACGAGTGTTATCACAAACTCGGACACTTCACGGAGCAGGGACTATCCTGCTCCGTATAACTTTTTACCCACTATTTTTTGCACAGACTTTTTAGTGTTACGTTAACAATTCAAAAATATGGAATTAACCGCATTTGGTGTGATATAGTTGTTTTACATAAATACCATAAACATCGCAGTAGGGTTATAATAGCATGAGTGCGGTATATTACTGAGGCAAAGGGGCGATTTGTACTATGACAGATATTTAGCCACAAGAAACTGAGTACCCGCACACTATTTAGCAGTGTGCGGGAATCTCTTATTTCTTATTGCCAAGCTATATTTATACTAAGGGGTAGTCTAAGATTACGGGCTAAAACGCGACACTAGGCTATAATTTCTCGCTGGTACGTTACAGCTTTGTCAATTCACTTAGTTGCTCACAAATCTTAGCATGACTTTTCGGAACTACTTCAATGCTCGGAATACTAAGACTGTCCATAACAGGCTTCAGCAACATCACTGTAGGCATCGGCTGCGCTGAAATGATTATCAACTAATATAATTTCATAATCGTTTACCAACTCCAATGTGCTGTATCCCCTTTCCTAACAATCGTTGTACTTGATATCTAAAACCTAAAGCCAGGCTTTAAATCTGCGTTTTTAGCTATAAATTCAATCACAGCTTGCCGGGGGATTTTCCAGACTCGGCCTAATCTAAAAGCCTTTAGCTTACCGCCAGATAAAAGTTCATACACGCGATTCTTTCCTATCGACATTAGATTCGCAACTTCATAGGCTGTGAGCAGATCACCATATTCGTCAAACATAATAATTTTCCCCCTTTGATAAGTGGCATTGGGCGGGATCATCATAACAGGGACACTCATGACATTTGGGTGTACTGGTGTTATACCGCTTCGTATTTTGGCTTCCATATAACCGAAGTTCGTTACACTTCATAACTACCGTTCTTTCCGAGCGTTTAAGTAGCAACGCTATTTCAGATATGCCAATGCCTTGATAAAATAAAGCTGTTAGTTCTTTATTCTCGGCTTCGGACCAGTATTGTCTTTTTCGTTCAACGGATTTTGGACTTGTTCGGATTCTAAGAATTTCACTTCGTGTTTCTTCTTCTGTCATCATTATGACCTCAACTTTTTGATTTAATATCATGTTCGTCCATCTAAGGTCAGATTTGATTTTATTGTCTTCTAATAATCTATACTTGCCCTGTTATTCCTTAAGCACCATAAGCCCAATGCCATATTCTCGCAATATCGTTCTTAGATGGTTTTGAAAATCATAATAATCCTTTTTTGTCCCTTGGTATTTAAGACCGCTCCTATAGCTTACTGAGTTCATAACAAAATGGACATTAATATGCTCCGTATCCTCATGAACGCAGAAAATAATCTGATAATCAAGCCCATAAAACATTGCAGCCTGATATGCAATTAGGTACGCTCCACACGAGTTTTGCAACTCGGTCAGGTCAAAACTCAAGTACATATGACGCAACCTGAGCCCTCTGTTTTTATCACATAATTTAGCTACTTTTTCCATTTCGCATATGGCATACTGGGGATTAACCGCATGGCCACCGACAAGTCCGCTTTTTATCTTTATTGGATTGCAACAGTATGTAATCACATTCATAAGAGCGGTATCATCGTGGTATTTTCCAGTTTTATTAACTACTCTAAATACAGCCATATATTTCAGAGATCCTTTCCTTGATTCTATCACGAGTGCTTATACACTCGATAGTATCGGCATCTAAGTTCAGTTCACAAAGTATCTGTGCAATTCTAAAAGCATTCAGTCTTTGGGAATCTGGATTCCCTAAAGCTGAATTAGTGACATATTTGTTTATGCTAACATTATATTTTTTTGCTTTATCAAGGACAGTATTATAGTCTTCGAGTGATAACCTTATTGTTATTTGTTTAATTCTCTCTTTCTTTTCTATCATAGTATATCTCCTACTATTTCTGTGATTACTATCGACTTACCGCAAGCGGGGAATGATTATGACATCACTCCGGGGTCCCCTTACTTATATGTTATTTGCTTTTATAAATGTATTAAGTCCCTGCAAACATTACTAGAGCTATTCATTGCTCTGCTCGCATTATTAAGCCTTAAACAATAATATGCACAGAAGAACTCTTTAGATTTAAAGGCAGGATTTCGAGATAATCCGTCTTGTGAATTTACTTTTCTGTCACGAATTATCACCTCAGTTTACCTAATCAAGAAAAACTTGTTTGGATATTCGCCAATTCTATCCACAGTGTTTAGTATATATTATTAGTCTTCGTTGATAAGCTTTTATGCCATGTATCTACCGGTATTGAGAACTTCACATACTGAGATTTCTACTCAGTAAAAGCAATGCTCTGGAGCCGCATAATAGCTCCAGAGCATCATTTTAATATGTAACCATTAATAATAATCTTATGAGTTTCGTGTTTATCTAAGCAGAGCAATCTACCACTTTACTCTAACTGCCATATTATAAGGGGGATCATCTGGATGGCTAAACCAAAACTCCATCATGTAATCTGGCAGATAATTTTCCAAATCGAACCACATTACATAATAATTACTTTCCGGGATTTGCTGATATTCAGTAGGCTCACCGAGGAAAGAAACTAATCCAGCCCAATTTCTATCAAACGTCACCCCATTCATCGAAAATAATCCTAGGTTTGTGCCTAAGACTTGTTCTGCTCTCCCGCTATCGCCACTCTCAACTATTTCCAAACCATCATAAAAGTGATATGGGCCACGTGAATTCATGGGAGTACCCAAAACAACTTCAAATCGCTCTGCAAAGATTGAATTAATCTGAATGCCTTTATAATGAAATTCGTCCCATATGTTAAACCTCCAGCCGCCACGAGGTTCATCCAAATCGTTATAATGATCAGGTATGGCATCATTGGTATTAACGCCCATAAACACAAGCTCAAGTAACTCAAAATACATTTCGTCACGCTGCGGGATACCACCAATTTCAAAAGCGTTGTACATAAAGCTGAGGTCGGAGGTATCCACATAGTATTGCAGCACCGCCCATGCTTCGTCATTCCTAAATAAGAGAGTGCCGCTTATATTGACATAGACTATAAAGTCTTCATCAACAACAATATCCCATTCTATGTCTTCAAAGAAGTCGCCAAAAGCTATACCCATTGGCTGGTCTGGAAAATCAAGCAAAACTCCGTCTTTAACAATAGAAATTATTTCATCCTCATACGACTTAATTATCAACTCATAGTAAAGAAAGAAATCATGAGCTTCTCCATCCATTTCGATTGCGTAGAACTCAAAAGTGTCGTCCTCATTCAGCCTAAACTGGACCGCTAGTTCCACAGGCTTGCCATCATAGAGAGCTCCCCCAAATACATCAACATATGTATACCCATCGGCTGCCACAAGGGACTCCCATCGAGCGTTGGATAAAAAGATGGCCAATGTTTGTCCCAGTGTTTTCGATGGGTAGAATTCTAATGCACCGTTTCTGACCGCCTCAACTGCCGGGTCGTTGGCTGAAGTGGTGGGTGAGGCACTACTGGGAATCGTTGATGGAACACTATCGTCAGAGCACGCAGACATGATCGAAAAAGCTAATGCTAATATGAACGTTACGATTATGATTCTCTTCTTCACTTTAAAAACCTCCACGTTACTACGCTATACAGGCGAGCCGCAATAATCACAGTCGCTGGTACTGCCCTTTGGTTTATAACCCGTCGCTTCGCACCCGGGGCAGACATATTCTTCAAGCTCTGTTTGTATCTGCTGTGGCTTTGGCTTGATTCCATCAATGACTATTTCATTGGAAACTGTATCAATCGTCGCTCGTGCAAAGAATTTACTCTTAATCATTTTTTGAAGCTCATTGCTTACAAAATCGACTGTTTGATTAGTGCTTGCTGCAATGTTTTCTAGCGAGGTCATTTGCTGTCCTGAAATCAATGCGACATATTGCTTGAACAGTCTTATTCTTCGCTTGATTTGTAAGCCTTTAATAACAAAAAATACGCATAATGCCAAGAATATTAGGAACACGACAAGCACTAAAATGGCATCTTCGTCTGATGTTAAGTCTGCAAGGCTCCAAATTACCAATATTAATGAAAACACTCCACCAATGTATCCAATGATGCTAAGAATTTTCCCCAATAGTGTTTTTGCGACTATAGCGACCCTCGATGTGTTCATCTTGCGCTCCTCCTCAAATTTTGGTTATGATATTTTGACAAACAACTAAATCTCCATACACTAAGCACTAGACGATGCTCCCGCATTTATGACAGAACTTTTGGCTGTTGCGCAACTGCGTCCCACAACTACCGCACTTTCTGACAACAGATTTTTCTTTTTCCAGACTGTATTTCGGTTTTGTTGGACTCAACACAGGCGATTTCGATACAACATCCTCCGGGTTCACTGCCTTCACTTCTGCTTCATTTGTATCATATCCGCAGACAGAGCAAAAACGAGCTACGACATCCATATCGCTGCTACAGGTAGGACATCGCTTTGATATCGTTGGTTCTGTAGTTACCATATTCTCTTGTTCTGTTTCACGTTGCTCAATTTCTCCAGACACTGTTGCCTCCTGGCTTTCTTCCTTTGTACCATAACCACATTCGGCGCATACCTGAGATACAGGATCCAAATCGTAATAGCAAACTGGGCAGGTCTTTATTATCGCTACATTGTTGAACTCTTCCTCGATTGCTTGTTCAGACACGCTGATAACCATGTCGGACCCGGCTTCAGTCTGCACTGCTTCAATTACTGGTACAGGTATTGGTGCAGGCACAGTAATCGGCTGCCCTGTTAAATCATTGGGTAGTCCGAAGCCTGCCCCGACCGCTGTATCAGGCTGTATCGGATTTGGGCGAATATACTCTGTAGCTGTGACGGAAGGCACTTGTATTTCGATTGGTTCTTCCTTTACGTATTCACTACCAACAAGATCAATTACTGCCTGTTTTGCCAGCGCTTCATTCTTTTTTGCCAACGCCTCATTGATTTGCTTAACGACAGGGCTATCCTCTGATAATTTGATTTGATTCAAACGGAAATCATTCATTTTTACGCTGAGTCCGTCCAATACTGGTAACATCTTATTTTTCAAGTGTTCCGAAAGTTCATTTAAGTGTGAGCTAATTTCAAGTACACTGATGTCCTTGTCTTCAATGTACGATAAGATATTCTCTCCCAACATGCTCAGTTGCAGACTTCTAAGGTACTTAATAAGGCTGTCATTGTCAAACGTCTGCAGGGTTCCTGTAAGGTTGTTTAAGAACGACGTTGATTCACCAATCTGTACGCTAAACTGACCAAGAGCTTTAATAGGGATGAGCGCGTTATACTTTGAATCGAGCAACTCGACAGGTGCAGGAGTTCCCCATTTGACTTCAAGAGATCGCTCTTTGTTTATATACCATATATCTACTGCCAGTGGACTTCGTTCCCCGGCTGGTAGACTCAGATGTGTATTCAGAAGCGGAATTTTGTCGGTAGATAATTCATATTGACCGGGTGAAAATACATCCTGTGACTGTCCGCCCGCAAATAAGATGGCCTCCTGTGACTCGTTCACGATAAGCTGCGTCCAAGTGCCAAGACCCTCACTTGGAAACCTCCATGCTAAGGCATCTGGTCCACCGTTATATTTGACAACCGCCACGACTGCCATAATTTCGCCGCCTTTCATCGTATTAATACATCAGAAATTGACATTATAAGAGATGCTTTTCCAATCCGAAGCATCTGGCACTATGCCTTGTGAAATCTCTTTAAATAATCTCTGTAGTAAATTTATATTTGCTATATTGATTTCTTTTTGTTGCGAAGTCGCTTCGTTATATTGAAAAGATATCACAACACGACACCCCGTTATTTTCTTCTCCTGATCTCTAACAGGTACTGCATGAACAGCTGTACACTCGCTTAACTTGAATGTTGATCTTAATGTCACAGAATCGGCTCTATCCATGAATAAATCAGCGATTGCCTGTTCAATCATTTCAGAAGGAGGATTAGCTCTTTTCGATCTCGAAGCAAATTTTGCATGAAAGACTTCAAGGGTGTATTCAATGCTTTTCTCAAGATTTGTCTCGGTTGATAATATAGCATTCCTTGCTTCAGACAGATCCGCTTTGCAGTATTCACAATAACTGGCATTACTATCATTATTTGCACCACATCCAGTACATTTTAATATTTGATCTTCAGGTGTATGCAGAACGCGTGTTACCTCGCCTACGGCCTCATTCCTCAGAAGTTTTATTGTTTTGTATAGAATATTCAGTAATGCGATGTTTCCGTCTTTTGGCGTTGGACAGACATAGATTTTAAATTCTTCGCCTTTGGTCTTTACAGATATATCATTCCTATCCAAACTCATACTAATAATGTCGTTAACATCTGCAGTGCCAGCTTTTTCCAACATACTCTTGCCATACAATCGCTTTGAGGTTAGAATACATCCATTTTTTGCTGAGCCCATTACAGTGCCATCATGAAGCAAAATAACGGTTTCATCAACGCCTAGTGACGAAGCGTATTTCTTAATTGCATTTTTGAACTTTTTGGGCGGTATGTGCTCAAAAAGAAACATATTGTCAGGAACAGGACCTTCATGCAAACTTATTTCAAATATCTTATTTTTTATATCATTATTGATTTGTATGAGCATCTTTCCCACGTCCTCGTATTATATAGTAGTAGTTTTTAACGTCCCTCTCCAAGGACGAGTATGCTACACTGTAAGGGATGCTGTGGATTGGTTGTCACGTCCTACCACACGATGGTTTCAGAAAGGCTCCAACCACAGCCTTTCTGTTTGTTGTTAAGAATAATTACTTAACTGTACGCAGAACCGCAATAATCGCATTTACCTGATACACCCTTAAGTTTTGCGATTGCGGCACCGCATCCAGCACAAGTGATGTCCTCCATTTCAGCTTGAGTTTTCGTGGGTATAGAAGCCAGCGGTATAGCAGTCTTCCTGCCGATAACGATTTTATGCTCATTCGCTGTTAAATCGAGTGATGCATCGGTAAAGAAGTTTTTTCTTATCATCGTTGCGAGGTCGTCTCTAAC
>Ga0099364_10011578_pt1 | contig 12033 bp, 9 predicted proteins | sample TergutTh196P3_FD_73070 | JGI IMG/M metagenome (GOLD analysis project Ga0099364, IMG submission 73070) | Microcerotermes parvus P3 segment gut microbial communities from Pointe-Noire, Republic of the Congo - Th196 P3 | ecosystem: Host-associated > Arthropoda: Insects > Digestive system > Gut ...
AGAGATGTTACTAAACAATGATTTCATTTAAACATGTTATTCAGCAAAAACACTGCATACAAACAAAATTTTCATATCAGTAACATATTTGACACTGCCAAAAATTTTAAAAAAGAATTATATTTTAAATGTAGCTAATTGTTTTAAAAAATTTTTAAAAAGAATTTAATTTTAAAAGTAACTACTTATTTAAAAAAATTAAAAAGTAGCAAATCATATTAAAAAATTATAAAAAACAGCAAATTTAATTCAAATAGTTTCTAGTAAAATTTAATTTTCTATAGAGCTAAAATTTGCCTTTTTTTTTATACAGTTATTGAATCAAAGCCTTTAGTAGCTAATAAACTCATGAATGATCCACTAGGTTCCATAATAATGTTACCATTAGAATATTGGTCTAAAGCCGTTTGAATCATAGTATTTCTGGTTGCTTCATTGGTAGCTGCTCTTGAAAGAGCTCTAACTAGAGACATTACTGCTTGTCCTCTTGTCATAGAACCACCGTACATTTGATCATTTTCTCTTACTATGTCTGCAGCATTTAAACTTGTTGGTATTTTTGCAGCAGATATAACTGCATCTATTGCTTCTGTGTTTACTGCTACTATTGCATCTGATTTCATCCCAGTATTATATTCAACAATTTCTTGAGCATATTTCATGCCTTGTACAGTATCAGTATCCCATAGAGAATCGTGCAAAAGCATCATAGCTCCAGCACCTTGTGCTTGGGCATCTGGATGTGCTGATTGGGTTGGATGCCTCATTCCACCAGGATAAATTGGAGTGTAGTTAACTATACTTCCATTTTCAAGTTCCACCATAAATGCCATGTCCACAGCTCCCATACCTGGTCGTGATTCCGATTCATCAACAGCTAAAATAAGCACGGATTTATTTCCTTGAGCTAAATCTGGACCACTTAGAAACAAACCATAAATTAAAGCCCCTACTCCGATTAGTCCTACAATAATTATTCCCATTAGGAGTTTATTCTTTCTATCCATATTACCCTCCTCAAAATGATTTTAAAAACATTCAAAAGAACATAGCTTGAAGATATTTATCAGTTATATTAATGAACAATAGCTTTATCTTTATTAAATTGAGTAATCAATAGCTATACACTTATAAAATAGAATAAAGTATTATCTCTTTATTAAACTGAATAAAAAAATAATTATACTCATAAAATTGATAAAAAATAATTTATTCTTTTATAAAAAATCTTAAGTTTTTATCATTTGAAATAATATAATCTTTAAAATCTTGAATTTAATAAAAATGTTTTGAAAATTACATAATAATAACTATAAGAAATATATTATCCTTATTAACCTTATCAGTTTAAAATTAAATTTAGTAAAGTAAAATAAATAATATTTAGAAACTTAACCTTATCAGTTTAAAATTAAATTTAGTAAAGTAAAATAAATAATATTTAGAAACAATAGCTTGTTTAGAGAAATTTTCAAAAAAATATTTAATTAATAATTTTATTTTTATTACTGCTTTATTTTTAGTAAGCTATCTTAAAAAAACAGATATTTCAAAAAAAACTTACTATACACTTTTAAACAAAAAGCTTATTAGGATATGTTATATGCTATCATCTATATAACCTTTTCCATAAACAATTTTGGAGTGATAACCATATTTTCAAAATGATAATATGAGAGGGTTACAAAACTCTTTTTTAATGAGGAAAATGAAAATTTTAAATTTATCATTAAATAATCTCTTGATATAATTCGATTTTTTTTAAAAAATTTTCATTTCATTTTATATAGTGGCTGAACAAAAATAAGTTTGATAATATCAATATGAAAAAAAGCATTTATGATTAAATTTACTATTAACAAGGAAAAATACAAGTTTAAAATCAATTATAAGTAAAAAATAAAAAAAATATTAAAATTATAAATCATGAAGCAAATATAATTTAATAATGATAAATATTGCTATTGGTCTTGGAAAAAATAAAAAAGTTTTATTAGCTATTGAAGAAGCTTCAAAAAATGAAAATTTACATATAAAAATAGCTAAAAATGATGAAGAACTATTAAAAGCTGTAAAAGATAGAAATATTCATGCTGTTATTCGAGGTTCATTAAAATCATCCATTATTAAAGATTTAAAAGAATTAAACAATTTGGAAGCTCAAGAATCTGAGGGTCTTGATTCATCTTCCAATAATTTTAAATCTATTAACCGAGCAAGCTATATAAAAAAAGACAAAAAAGAATTTTTGCTTGCTCCTGTTGGAATCGATGAAGGTGAAACCATTGAACAAAAGGTGGAAATAGCTATTCAAAGCTTTGAATTTATTAAAAAATGTGGTAAAGTTCCAAAAATAGCTATTTTAGCTGGTGGGAGAAAAGAAGACTTTGGAAGAAATAAAAAAATTGATAAAACATTGCAAGATAGTGAAAAATTAACAGATCTATTGGAGAGAGAAATTGAAAAAATAAGGTTTAATAACTATTCAAATAGCTATTTAAAAGAAAAAATAGATTTTAACAATGAATATTCCATAAAAAACTATTACATTCTCATAGAAAAAGCAGTAGCTGAGGGTAATAATATAATAATTGCTCCAGATGGAATTTCAGGGAATTTAATATTCAGAACCCTAGTTTTATTAAATTCTTACAATAGCTATGGAGCAATTGCCTTAGGATTTAATAAAGTATTTATTGATACTAGTCGTGAGCAAAGTAAAGATGGGTACTTGAGAGCCTTGAAATTAGCTTATAAATTAGCTAATAACCAAAAAATTATTAATTAAAGTAAATGAAAAATAAAATTTATACATACTTCAAAAAAAAATTAAGACAAAATAGAATATATAATAAAGACTATAGCAATAACAAAAAAAATTAAGACAAAATAAACATTTTATTATTAAATAAAACTTAATTAAAATAAGTATAAATTTAAAAATATTAAAATACAATATACTCATAAGATATTAATAATTAATTATCTTTTAAAATAATACTATTATTAAAATTTATAAAATTAAACATTTTTCAGACTTTATTATCAAATCGAAATATATTAGAGTATTTTCAAAAAGTTTTAATGGGAATTAGTATTATGGAGAATTAATATAGTTTTAATGGAAAATTAATATAATATTACATTTAATGTAATACTATTTAATGTAATTAAAGAATTATATTTAATGTGATAATACTGTAAAGAATTATATTTAATGTGATAATACTGTAAAGAATTATATTAATGTAATAATACTGTAAAGAATTATATTTAATGTAATACTATTTAATGTAATTAATGAATTATATTTAATGTGATAATACTGTAAAGAATTATATTTAATGTAATACTTTTTAATGTAATAATATCTGTAAAAATTATAATATAGCTGTAAAAAAAGTTATAAGGGATAAATATGGAACTGATGAAACCAATATATCAACTTTACGAATGGCATATTTCACGAAAATTAAATCCAGAGGGAATGCCTAAACATATAGCTATTATCATGGATGGAAACCGTAGATATTCAAAAATTCAAGGAAACATCAATGTTATTAAAGGTCATGAAATTGGAGTAGATACTTTAGAAAAAGTACTAGATTGGAGTATTGACCTTGGAATTGAAATTGTTACTGCATATGCCTTTTCAACAGAAAATTTTAATCGCCCTCAAAAAGAAGTTGAAGGTTTAATGAATTTATTTGTAAAAAACTTTAAAAGAATTGTTGAGCATGAAAAAATTCATAAAAATGAAGTAAAAGTTAAAGTGGTAGGTAAACTAGAGCTTTTACCTGAAAATGTTAGAGAAGCTATTGATGAAGCCGAAGAATCAACCAAACATTACACTAAAAAATTATTTAACTTAGCTATTGGATATGATGGACGATTAGAAATAATTGATGCAATAAAAAAAATAGTAAAAGAAATTGAATCAGGAAAAATTAGTGAAGATGACATTGATGAAGATTTAGTAAATAAAAATTTATATACTGCAGGGTTAGAAGATCCTAATCTTATAATAAGAACAAGTGGTGAAGAAAGGCTTAGTGGATTCCTTTTATGGCAATCTTCATATTCAGAACTTTATTTTTGTGATAGTTTATGGCCAGAACTACGAAAAATTGATTTTCTAAGAGCTATGCGTTCATATCAAGAAAGAGAAAGACGTTTTGGAATTTAAACTTAGCTACATTAAATAAGGCAGTTTTGAGCTACATTATTTACAGATAAAAATAAAAAGAGAGAGAGGAAAAAAAGTTTAAAATAAAATTACCATATGAAAAACCAAAAAAAAGCTTAAGATAAAATTACCCTGTGCAAAACAAAAAAAGCACTTTAGAATTAAATTTACACGCACAAAAGCAAATATTTTAAATAATATCAACAATTGTTAAAAAATAGTGGTAGGTAAAATGATCGATACACATTGCCATATAGATTTTAAACCATTTAATAAGGATAGAGAAGAAGTATTAAAACGAACAAAAGAAAAATTGACTGCTATAGTAAACTCTGGAACAAGTTACAAAGGAAATCAAGGAGTTTTAAAATTAGCTAAAGAAAATTCTAATTTTTTATATCCTAGCTTTGGTTTCCATCCAGTGAGTTCAGGACAAAGTAGTAAAAAAGACATTGAAATAGCTATGGACCATATGGTTAAGCATTTAGATGATATTGTAGGCATTGGTGAAGTTGGAATGGATTATTTCCATGTTAAAGATAAAAAAAAAAGAGAAAAACAAGGAAAAATATTTGAATCTTTTGCAGAATTAGCTAATGAACATGAAGTTCCATTAATTATTCATGGAAGAGATTGTGAAAAGAAAGCATATAATATAATAAAGAAGTTTAATTCCATTCCAGAAGTTATTTTCCACTGTTATAGTGGAAGTTTGAAAACAGCTAATAAACTTGTAGATGAAGGTTATTATCTATCTTTTTCAACTATGATTTCTTATTCTAAGCATCACCAAGAATTAGCTAAAGATATTCCTTTAGAAAATATATTAACTGAAACCGATAGTCCTTATCTTGCTCCAAAAAGAGGAGAAAGAAATGAACCAATTAATGTAGCTAAAGTTATAGAAATAATAGCTAAAATAAATGAAGAAAAAGTAGAGGTAATTGATAAAATTACAGAAAAAAATGCTAAAAAAGTTTTTAATATTTAATAATCAAGAAGTTCAGCTATTTTCTTATTTTGCTGGAAGTTAACCTCTTAATATTAGCTATTTTCTTATTTTGCTGAAATAAATCTCTTAATATTAGCTATTTTCTTATTTTGCTGAAATAAATCTCTTAATATTAGCTATTTTCTTATTTTACTGGAAGCAAACCTCTTTCTTTAAATATTTCTTTAGCTGCTCTTATACCATTTATAGCTGCTGGAAATCCTGCATAAGCAGACATTTGCATAATAACTTCAACAATTTCTTTAGGAGTGTTTTCAACATTTAATGCTGCATTAATATGGTCTTTTAGCTGGGGTTCTGCATTTCCTAAAGCAGTTAAAGCAGCGACAGTAGCTAATTCCCTTGTTTTCAAATCTAATCCTTCTCTTGTGTATATCTCAGAGTAAGGAAATTCGACTACAAATCTTCCTAAATCAGGAGCAATATCCTCTAATTCTTTAAAAACTTCTTGAATCTTATTTTTATTAGTTATTTTAAGTATTTCCATTCCTTTTTCATATCTATCAATCATATAATCACCAATATTTCATCATGTTAGTTATTAAAAAACTATAAAATTAAAAAATTATTAAAAATATTAAATTTAATCTTTAAAAATATTTATTTAAATATTTCTTTTTTATTAAAAAATTTTCTAATTATTTCAAACTATTTTTATTAATATTTATTTAGAAATTAATAATATACAAAATTAATTTTTTTTACTATATCTGGGTGAAATAATTATTTTTGTCCATGGTTATACATAGTAAAAAGGAAAATGTTTAAAAAATTCATTGTAAAAAAAGAAAATGTTTAAAAAAGTTTAATAAAAAAATTTTAATAAAGATTTTTTGTAAATATTTATTAATGTTAATGAACTCACAATTATTAATATCATCTATATTAAAAAATATTTTTTTTGTTATAAAAAATTAAACAGTAACAATTATTATTATTATTATTTTAAAATAATTTATACTTTAATTATTTTAATTATAATTACAATTATTATTTTTGATTTTATTTTGGTGTTTTTTATGAAACCTTATGTTATATTAAGTGCAGCTATGACTTTAGATGGAAAAATAGCTACTAAAACAGGAAGTTCAGAAATATCTGGTAAGGAAGATCTTGAAAGAGTTCACAAACTTAGAAAAGATGTTGATGGGATAATGGTTGGGATAAACACAGTAATAGCAGATGATCCGAGATTAACCATTCATAAAATACCTTCAAAGAAAGAAAACAACCCTACCCGTATTGTAGTTGATAGTAAAGCAAGAATTCCCATAAATTCAAGAATATTAAATGATGATGCAAGTACAATAATAGCTATTTCCAATAGTGCGAAAAATGAAGTCAAATCATTGGAAAATTGCAAAAATCTTGAAAAAATAGCTAATTTATTTTATTCTGGTAATGAACAAGTTGATTTAAAAGATTTGATGAATTATTTATATGAAAATGGGATTGAAACACTAATGTTAGAAGGTGGGTCAACTTTAAACTTTTCTATGATTAAAGAAGGATTAATTGATGAAATAAAAATAGCTATTGCTCCAATGATTGTTGGAGGAAAATCAGCTAAAACTTTATTTGATGGAGATGGTTTTGATTATATGGGTGAAGCTATTAAGTTAAATCTTGAAAATAGCTTTTGCTTAGGTAAAGATTTAATACTGGAGTATAAAGTTAATTACAAAGAATAGTATTAAAAAAAATAGCTATTAAATAATAAAACAACAATAACCATAACCATTAAATTAAAAAAATTCTTTAATTCATGAATAAATCCGTTATTATATTTTTATAGTGTTTTGCAAAGTTAATTATTTTATTATTACAAATTGTTGGAATTTTTAAAGTTTATATATTAAGATGGAATAATTAATAAAAAAATTATATTTTATTTATTTTAAAAAATTTTTTATTTATAAAAATTTGAAAAATCTATGATTTTCTTTATTTTTAGTAAAAACATCATGAAAACTTTTAAAATTTAAATTAAATAATAAATTATATTTTATTTGAGATAATTTATTTTATCCTGTTAGAAAATCTATGATTTTCATTATTTTATATTTTAAAATGATTTTAGATGGGGAATATTTTTTAAATAATATTTTTAGTGATTTTTAAGGAGGGATATTTTTTAAATAATATTTTCAATAAATTTTAAGGATATATATTTTTCTAAAAAATTTATTTAAAATCTAAATTTTAATAAAAATAAATTTACAAAAGACTATAATTATGATTTTAATTTTAAAATTGTTTATTTTTCAATTTTGATTTTGTTTGTCTAATTGAATATTCTGTATTTTCTTTATTTAAATAATTTAATTCTTTAATGATAAATTTTAATATAACATTCATGGTTTTTTTTAAATTTATTTGAATTTTATTGAACATGATATTTTTTAAATAAATTTAATTTGTTTAAAGTTATTTTAATAGAATTCTTTTTAATAATATAAATTTTCACAAATAGACCGTTATTTAATTGTGGATTTAATTTTAGAAAACTTTATAACCTATTAAAATATAATATCCTCAATCTGCTGTATAAAATCCTTCACTAACTGTGAAAATATTTGATAAATATTGAACAATTCAATGAAATCATGGAGAATATATGGTGGAAATCTGAGGTGGAATAATCACGGTGAAAATTAAAACATTGCTTTTAGCATTATGCATTTTACTGGTTACTGTTAGTGCAAGTTATGCTTGTAATGTAAATGATAATAACATGGAATCAAACTCTAAAAACTCTGAAAAAGTATGCTACATTGATAACTCTTCAAAAAACATAGAAATATCTCCTAAAAATAATACAAAAATTTTAGCTGCTGGTGATATTGAAAGACCAGTGGAACTTTCTCAAAATGATATAATAGATATATCCAAAAGTGTAGATGAGTTTATTTCAAAAAATGGAAAATTACCTAGTTATGTTGTGATTTTTGATTATAAACTTTCAATCCCAGAATTTACATATTTATTAGCGAAAACTGTTGAATACAAGTATGAAAAAAACAACGATTCAATCACGGTTAAATATAGTGTAAAAAACCCTGCAAAACCTACAGGAGTAGATATTAAAGGAAGAATTTCCAAAAATGATTACTATGATTATGCACAAAGAGTAGCTAACTTCATTAGCTCAAAAAATGTTGCTCCTAACTATGTTTCAACACCATTAGGAAATATGCAATACCAAACAGCAATACATAGTTTTATAAAAATACTTGAAAAAAAGAATTTGCCTAATTCTTTATCAATTAATATCAAAAAAAATAGTACAATAAATAAATTCCTACCAAAATATTCAAGAGCTGTTTCCAAATCAACTAAACCTATTACTGAAAAATATAATGGAGAATCCTTAGAACAATATCTAAAACAAAGTAAAAATTGCCAAGTAAATGATAAAACTATAAAATCATTAGCTATTTCTTTAACAAATAAATATACTACTAATTATCAAAAAGCAGAAGCTATTTTTAACTATGTTAATAAGTTCAGATATGTTTTCTATTATAACACTAAGCATGGTGCTAAAAACACAATCTCTAAAAAAGGAGGAAATTGTGTAGACAAATCACATTTAGTAATAGCTTTAAGTCGTTCAATTAATATACCTGCTAGATATGTTCATGGAACTTGTAATTTCATTAGTGGAAATACATATGGACATGTATGGACACAAATACTTGTAGATAATAATTGGATAGTTGCAGACCCAACCCATTCCCAATTAAATAAATTCGGAATAATCAATAATTGGGATACTGGATCTTATACATTAAAAGGAATTTATCATGAAATAAAATTTTAATTTTAACTTATTTTTTATAATTTAACTTTACAATTCTTTTTAATTTTAGCTTATTTTTTTTTAATTTAACTTTATAGTTCTTTTTAAAATTTTAGCTTATTTTTTTTAATTTAACTTTATAGTTCTTTTTAATTTTAGCTTTACAGTTCTTTTTAACCTTTAACTTATTTTTTTTAATTATAGTCCTGAAGGGGAAAATTGTAATTAATGATTTTACTTTAAAATATAATTAATTGTAAATAGGGCAAATTACCAAATTTTTTTAATATTTATAAAAATTTTTTATTTTTTAGGTTTTAAAATGAAGTTTTTAATATTTATAAAAATTTTTTATTTTTATAGGTTTTAAAATGAAGTTTTTAATATTTATAAAAATTTTTTATTTTTAATAATCTTTATAATCCTTTTAAATTTAATTTAAAAGATTTTTAACATTATTCATGAAAATTTTATTTGTTATATACATTTAGTAAAATACTATAAATATGAAAGAATTTGAATTTTTAATGAAGTACCATAAAGTATATATTATTTAAGCAAAATAGACATTAACTCCACTTAATAATTTTAACATCCAATGTTTTTGGTTGAAATTGTTTAGGTGAAATATTTGGAGGTATAAAATTTTAAATAAATTAGAAATGTTATTTGCATTTATAATTATCCTCATAATTGCAAGTAGTGGAACTATATTTGCAAGTAACATAAATGGAACTGCTGAAAATCTTTTTACTAAAGATATCTACGATTCTACTGTAAACTCATTTCAAAACAATGATAATTCGATTGATTATATCAATCAAGTGAATAATTCAATTAATAATACAGAATTTACAGAGGATTATAATGATTCTAACGAACCAGTGATAAAAAATACTGATGAAAATTCGGCTAATAAGAGAGATGACAGCCCTAGTGAAAAAACACAAAATGAAATTATTGGTAATAAAGCAAATACAAATGTTGTAGTGAGTAACACTATAACTGAAAACAAGACTGTGGATATATTATCTACAAACGCCGTAGCTAATTTAATAGCTACAAGTAATCAAAATTTAAATTATTTAAGTAGTGGCATATTTGCTGCAGGTGATGGTAGCTCTTTATTTAATAAAAGTTCTATCTTAAATGCAGCTACTACTGTGAAAAAATATGTTGAACAAAATGGTAAACTACCAAATTATGTTACAATAGCTAGTCAGCAAGTGTCAATGAGTGATTTTTTATATATATTCGCAAAATCTATTGTGAATGTAGATAAAAAAGTAAATTCAGACATAGTTTGGAAAGATGTGAAGGACCCAAGTAAGCCAAGTGGAGATACCATAACTAGTAATCTTAACAAAAATGGTTATCTTACTTTAGCTCAAAATGTTGTAAATTTCATAGATAAAAATGGTCAAGCACCAAACTATGGATCTACATCACTTGGAAAAGTTCAATTCCAAACAATGATTTATGCATTTGCAAGGATACTTGATTTTACAAAAAGCAATGGTGTTTTACCAAATTATGTCACACTAAATACAAAAAGTCCAGCGAATTTAAATAAAATAATTCCTAAATATGAAAGCAATGTTGAAAGTAAAAATTTTACTGGATCTACAAATATAAGTTTAGCTGCATTGAAAGATGCTGGAGCTAGAGTTGAAGCATATTATAATACTAATAAATATTTACCTATGTATGTTACAATCTCTGGAAAACAGTATTCTATGCCTGAATTCTTATTTTTAGCATCCACTGCAATCGTTAACATGAAAAACGGTGTGGAAAAAAATATTGCTAGTATAGCTGTGAAAAATCCATCAAATCAAAATGGAAATTCAAAAGCAGGCGAAATCACTAAAAACAATTATATTGATTTAGCTTCAAGAGTTTCTGGATTTATCACTAAAAATGGTCAAGCACCTAATTTTGGAGAGTCTACACTAGGTAAAGTAGAATTTAAATTACTAGTTCTTGGATTCTCAAAAATCCTTAGATTTACAAAAGATAACAAAGTATTGCCAAATTATGTAACTTTAAATAAAAGTGGATCTATTAAAGATAATCCATTATCCATTCCATCTTCCTCTCTCAATGATCCGTATAATGGTGAATCTTTAGCAATTTATTTAGCAGCTAGTACCAATTGCCAATCTAATGATGCGGCAATAAAGGAATTAGCTACTGCATTAACTAAAGGATCTACAAGTGAATGGCAAAAAGCAGAATCTGTATTCAATTACGTTAGAGACAAAATTGCATACAGTTTCTATTATAATACAAAAAATGGTGCTAAAAAAACATTAACCAGTGGAATTGGAAATTGTGTTGATCAAAGTCACTTACTAATTGCATTATGTCGAGCAAGTTCAATTCCTGCAAGATATGTCAATGGTGAAGCTAAATTTATGAGTGGAAGCACTATTGGGCACGTATGGGTCCAAATAAAAGTTGGCAACACTTGGGTTGTGGCAGATACAACAAGCAGAGACAATAGTTTAGGTGTTATCAAAAATTGGTACACCAATACAGCTAAAATACATGGGAAATATGCATCTATAAGTTTTTAAATTTGCTTAAGAATCTTAGTAAAAAATCAATTGAATAAACAGAAAAAGAGGATGACTCCCTCTTATTTATTTTTTTAGTGAACATTCAACAAAAGTATTAATATCTCTATAAAATAGCTAATTTTGACATTTTTTCCAAAAAAATTGTATAAATGTTTCACTATTTTAAATAATAAAGTAATATTACTTTAAAAATCATTAAAATCAAATAACTATTTTTAAATTAAAATCATTTTCAAAGGAATATTTTTGAAAAGCTGATTAATAAACTATTTTCATAGATATGAAACTAATAAATAGCTTTCATAAATTATAAAAAAACCTATTTTCACACTGCTATAAACTTAAGCTTTTTTTATTGATTAATTGTTTGGTTTGGGTTTTTCTTATTTATTTTTCCTTATATTTTTTTTTTCCCTTTATTTTTTTTTGTTGAATAGTTTTTTTATTCTGT
>Ga0099364_10011579_pt1 | contig 12033 bp, 8 predicted proteins | sample TergutTh196P3_FD_73070 | JGI IMG/M metagenome (GOLD analysis project Ga0099364, IMG submission 73070) | Microcerotermes parvus P3 segment gut microbial communities from Pointe-Noire, Republic of the Congo - Th196 P3 | ecosystem: Host-associated > Arthropoda: Insects > Digestive system > Gut ...
CCACCAGAAAAAGAAATGCAACCTTGATAGGGAATATAAATTCCGTAAAAGTGGACTGCATTGGGTACAATTATCCTTTGGTTGAGCCTGTAAATGAATATGATGGCATTCGTATATATTCCATGTCAGATATTGCGGCTATGAAACTAACTGCGATTTCACAGTCGGGAGACAGATTGAAAGATTTTGTGGATGTTGCTTTTATGTCTTCAAGAATGTCATTTGAAGACATGTTGAAAGCCTTTGAGAAAAAATTTCCTAAAACAAGTGTAATGACGGCAGTTAGAGGAATAACATTTTTTGAAGATATTGAATTCTCAACAGAAATTGACTTGATGAAAGGAACTTTCAAGTGGAAAACAATAGAAAAACGCCTAAATGAGATGATAAAATACTCCGACAGGATTTTTCCTGAAATAGTTTTTAAGTGATAAAAAAGCCAGACGACCAAGCAAATGAAAATTTTATCATAAAAAAATTTTGTATTTGATAAAAATGTTATACCTTTGCGCATTATTTTAATGGACATTAAATTAACGGCAATTAAATTATTTGAATATGAAGTTTTACGATAGGATAAACGAATTGGAAACATTAGCGTTGATTGAAAAGCGATCTGCTGAAACAGCGTGTTTTACGATTATGGTTGGACGACGACGAATAGGCAAAACCTGTTTATTATTACGCGCATCGGAAGAGAAGAATTTGCTCTATCTCTTTGTATCGCGCAACAGCGAGGCAGTTCTTTGCAGTCAATTTCAACGACAGGCAAATGAGGCGTTGGGACTGCAGATTTATGGTACAATCAGCCGTTTTGCTGATTTATTTGAACAACTGCTTATTTTCGCTCAAAATCAACATTATACGCTAATAATTGACGAATTTCAAGAGTTCGACAATATCAATCGCGCCATTTTCAGCGAAATACAAAACCTTTGGGACAGGTATAAAGACAGTGTAAAACTAAATTTTATTGTTTGCGGCTCAATTTATTCGCTGATGATGAAAATTTTTGAAAACAACAAAGAACCCTTATTCGGGCGACTGACTTCAAAAATTGTCGTTAAGCCATTTACAATTAGCGTAATAAAAGATATTTTAAAAGACCATAATCCTGATTATTCAGCCGAAGATTTGCTGTTTCTCTACACGCTCACGGGCGGCGTTTCGCATTATATGGCATTGTTAATGAACGCAAAAGCCACTACGTTCAAAAAGATGCTTGATTTTGTTACCCGCTCCTATTCGCCATTTTTGAACGAGGGAAAAGAAATGCTTGTCTCGGAATTTGGACGCGACTATAGCACGTATTTCTCTATTCTTCAACTCATTGCAGCAGGAAAAACCAAACAAAGCGAAATAGACTCCCTAATTGGAAAAAACACGGGCGCATATCTTGCAAACCTCGAAAATCAATATTCACTGATTGCAAAGAACAAGCCGATGTTCTCAAAACCTGAAAGCCGTAACGCGCTTTGGACTATTGGCGACAATTTTCTGCGTTTTTGGTTTCGCTTTATCTACCCAAATCAGGCATTGATTGAAATGGGAAAATTTGATTTGTTAAAACTGTATATCACAAACAATTACGAACAATACAGTGGATTTTTGTTAGAAAAATATTTTCTTCAAAAATTTGCCGAAGAAAAAACGATTACTGCAATCGGCAATTTTTGGGACAAAAACGGCATAAACGAAATTGACATGATCGCTTTAAATGATTTTGACAAAACAGCCACTATTGCCGAAATAAAGCGTAATCCAAATAAAATCAGTTTATCGGCGCTGGCTATGAAAACCGCCGCCGTTCAAAAACAGTTGGCGAAATATGAACTGTCGTTGAAAGCGTTGTCGTTGAATGATATGTAAAATTATGAACGAACGCAATCAGTATTCTAATTTCATGTAATAAAACATTTTATGCTCCGGCAACAAATAAGGATGAAACACCTTTATCATATCTTTCAGGATTATGTGCGGGTTTACGACGCCCGATTCTAAAAAATCGTTGCCGCCATTAGCTCCAATTCTTTTGCAATTGTTGTATACATTGCCGGTTTGGAACGGTTTTAGAAGCGTCAGGCGTTCATCAATCGACTTGATTTCGGCAAGCGAACGGGCAGCATCAACGTTTATCCAAAGGTCGGCAGAGCCTCCCTGATTGAAAACAGTTTCAATATTGATTGGGACGCCTTCGTGCGATGTATTCTCTTTCCATAAATAGTCGCCGCCGGCATCGGCTATCATTGCTGCCATCCATGACTGTCCACCGGGAATATACCAAGTACCCTGCCATGACAATCCACACAATATCTTTGGTTTCTGCTCTATGCCGCCAACTAAACGACAAAGCGAAAAATACTCATCTCTGATTGCTTCAAATTTCTCTGTCGCTTGTTCTTCCTCATTATAAAACGCTGCCATAAATTTTATCCATTCGGCTCTTCCAAGGGCTGTTCGTTCCAAATATTCTGAAATGAACACTATTTTTTGACCTAATCCGTCAAGCCGCGCCAGACTGCCGGTTTGTCCGCCATCCACGCCGTATGCGAATATTACGTCGGGTTTCAGGCTAATGATTTTTTCGTAGTTCAAGCCCTGTTCATAGCCGATATCAACAACTTCTCCCGCTTCAATGGCTTTCCTGACAGTCGAATCAGACACCAACACCGCGTTCGAAAGCGCTTTTATACTCAATGTTTGACCCAATGCCGAAAGCATCGCCACATGAGTAGTAGCCAAGCAGATAACCCGCTCTACAGGAGTGTATATAACCGTATATTGCGAAAACTTTGCCGGTATTTCAGTACCTTTGGGACACAACGCATATCGATAAACTATGTTTTGCGCCCCTTGCCAGGGATTTGTAACAGTCAGCAAGGTTACGTCGCCATGTTTTTCCATAGTGAAGCCACGCGCAAATTCCACCATCGCCGAATCGGACGAAACAAAATCGGCAAAATCCGTAACATGCCGTCCTTTGCCGCCACAAGACGACAAAACGAGAATTATCAATGCAATCCTCCAAAAACCGACGAGATTGCGGGTCAAGCCCGCAATGACGCGGCTCTGAAAAAATGTCAATATCCTTATATCATCACCAGTCAAAAATATCATTTTTATTAGCAGTTTTTTCAAAATACCTTTCTTCTCCGAATACTTCAATGGAAAAAGGGAGCGGCATATTTCCATCTTTAATGTTATTTATTACAGAATCAACGTCATACCGCTTAATAACGGGAAGTCTGTTTTCATTTATTTCTACGGTTTTATATTTTTTAAAATGATAATCGTCAATATCCGGCAGTTCTGTTACAAACGGATAATTGCGTCCATGAAGAATCAATGTTTCGCCTCGTTCCTTCTTTAGTCTTTGCAGTTCTGAAACAGAAATCAGCGCACGCGATTCGATTCCGCCGTCAAAATCAGTAAAAAAAGAAGTACCGCAAAGATTACTTATTTCTTCCAACAACTTGTATTCTCTTGATGTAAGAAACACCCAGTTATCACAGTTTCCTTTTATGGTTTCTGCATCATCTCCGTACTTATTCATCATTTGGTGCATTCCTTGCGCCATTAAGAAAAATCTCATATTGCGAGACCTTGCTGCGCTGACCATCGAAGCCATATCGGGAATAGTGGGGATGTTGCCAAACTCATCCAAAAGAAAGTTTACCCGAACGGACAACTTTTTGTCTTCATGTTGTTGCGCTTCGTGAATAAGAACCTCATAAGTCTGTTTAATAAAAGCGGTTACTAAAAAATGCAGCGTTGTCTTTTCATCGGGGACGATGATATATATAGCGGTTTTTTCTTTACCTGTATTCCGAAGGTCAAATGAACTTTCAGATAAAACCTTACTCAAAGTTTTCTGAATAATGAACGGATTAATCATCGCGTAAACCATAGAAGCGACGTTACCAAAGGTCGTTTTAGCTTCTTTATTTGTCAGAATCCCTTTGAAGTTTACCGAAGCAATTGAACCTTTCGCCACACAATTATTTAGTTCCTCGGTTGCTTCGGGCGACGATTTAGATGCGAAAAAATATGCAAAATTATAGATATTTGCCTCCTCGGGGGTGGCTGTTTCGATGAAAAACAAAAGGTAGGCGAGCGCCATTGAGTAGCCAAGTTCAATCCAATAAGGATCTTTTGTTCCTTTTCTATGCGGCTCGGCAATCGAACCAAGAAAATCATTAAGCAAAGATACCGCTTCATCTCGTTTGCCGCTATGATAGACTTCATAAGGCAACTTTAACGGATTCCAAAAATTGCTTTGATACAAATCACGGAAGTTCAAAACAACTGTTTTATAGCCTTTTGCAGCAACCAAGCCTGATGTCTTGTTATACAGTTCGCTCTTGGGGTCGGTCGCTATAAAAGATTCGCCAGCCAATGCGAAAAAATTTATCAACGGCATACCAAAAAGACGCGTCTTTTTTGATCCCGTTGAACCGAATATCAACGTATGCGTATCCGAACTATCAACATAAGCAATGCGCCCATCGCTTATCAAAGGAATACCGCAACCGGGGCAATCGTCATTCTCTATATTGATACGCATGATGGTTGAGGCATTTTTTATTTCTTCCGAATCCGCCCACCGCGCATCATTATTATTTGTTATATAACGTACAAACTCATAATTCTCCTGTTTCATTTTTTTTTTTGACTTATGATATAATTTGTTTAAAATCCGTACATTTGTCCTGAAATTACGTCTTGCGTTGCGCCTGTTACGGTTTTCAGGCAGTTTGGCAATTTTTCGGCGCGGCGAAGTCCCAGAAATGCGAATATAAGCGCTTCCTTAAAGTCAATGATAGTGGGAGCGGGTTTTACAAAAGTAATATCCCTGTATGCCAAAACGCGTTCAAGCAAAAACGTATTGTATGCGCCGCCACCCGTCACCAAAACGCTGCTACCTTCTTTAAAATGGCGCGAAATTTGAAATGCAGAATGTTCGGTAAGAGTAGCCGCTTTATTTTCGATAGTATCTTCGCATTGTTCAACCAACGGCAATATATTTGCGTCAACCCATTCCTGCGCCAACGATTTGGGCGGCTTACGATGATAATATTCTAATGCATTGAGCGCATCAAACAATGCTGCGTTCACATTACCCGAGCGCGATACAAGTCCGTCTTTGTCGTATTCCTGTCCGAGCGCGCGCATCAGGCGGTTCAGGCAATAGTTGGCGGGGCATAGATCATAGGCTATTCGTCGACCGTTGTCGTCGTCGAACGATACGTTGGCAAAACCTCCTATATTCAGACAATAGTTGTACTGTCCGAACAATAACTTATCTCCGATTGGAACTAACGGAGCGCCTTGTCCGCCGAAAGCAATATCAAGGGTGCGAAAATCGCAAATCACTTTAAAGCCCGATACAGCGTGTAGCCATGCGCCGTTGCCGATTTGCAGATTGTATCCCAAATCGGGACGATGAAAAACCGTATGACCATGCGACGCCACAAAGTCTACCTTATCAGATATATCGTGCTTTTGAGCAAATTTTCGTACTGCGTCGCCCAGAAAACGACCGTATTCCGCATCTAATGCAGTTATTCCTTCGGCGGTCTGATAAAAGGAACCGCGAAGTTTTTCACGCCAGCAGGCATCGTAGGGGACACATTCCGCAAACAAAGCCTCATAGCTTGGATTCTCGACAGTTCCTCCAAAATGCACGTAAGCAATGTCTAATCCGTCAAGAGACGTGCCGCTCATCAAACCTATTATTCTATAATCCATCATATTAAACAATACCATGCATCACAAGCCCGCTTCTTAATTTCGGTTCAAACCATGTAGTTTTCGGCGGCATGATGTTCCCTGTGTCTGCAATATCTATCAACTGCTTCATACTAACGGGATAGAGTGCGAACGCAACAGCCATTTCGCCTGAATCTACGCGTCGTTTCAGTTCGCCCAATCCGCGAATACCGCCAACAAAGTCAATACGTTTGGAATGACGCAGGTCGGTAATATCTAAAATCGGCGTCATCACAAGGTTGGCAAGCACAGTAACGTCCAAGCAACCTATCGGGTCATCGTCATTGTATGTGCCTTCGCGCGCTGTAAGCGCATACCATTTTCCGCCGAGATACATGCTGAACTCATGCAATGCAGCAGGGCGATATTTTTCCGTACCCTTACATTCCACAACAAAACCCTTTTCAAGTTCCTTCAAAAACTCGTCTTGCGAACGTCCGTTGAGGTCTTTTGCGACGCGATTGTAATCGTATATCTTCAATTGATTGTCGGGGAAATGCACTGCTAAAAAATAATTGTATTCTTCCTTGCCTGTATGGTCAGGGTTTGCATTTCGACGTTCTTTTCCCACATGTACAGCGGCTGCCGTGCGATGATGTCCGTCGGCGACATATGTATTTGGGATGGCGTCAAACAGTTCGATGAGGCGTGAAATGACGGCTGTATCGTCAATCACCCAAAATTGATGTCCGATATCATCATCGGCAGTGAAATCATATTCGGCAGGCGCTGAAACGATTTTTGCCACAATATCGTCAATTTCGGCAACAGCCGGATAAGCAAAAAATACCGGCTCGTAATTGACATCACTTACGCGGATATGATTTTTGCGGTCTTCTTCCTTATCGGGACGCGTCAATTCATGCTCGCGGATGACCTGATTCATGTAATCGTCAATCGACGCGCAGCCAACTATGCCGTATTGAGTACGTCCGAACATCGTTTGAGCGTAAACGTACAACTTGTCGCTACCGTCGGAAAAAAATATGCCGTCGGCAATCATTTTTTTAAAATTAGAACTGCCTTTGCGGTACACCTCCGGGGCGTATTCGTCGAACGAATCGGGAAACTCAATTTCCGGTTTTGTTACGCGCAGGAAAGACAATGGATTGTCTTGTGCTTCAACCAACGCTTCTTCGCGATTGAGAACATCATAGGGGCGCGACGCTATTTGCGCAGCCTTGTCGCTTAAAGGTCGAATACCTTTAAATGCTTTAAGTATAGCCATTTATTATTTATGAATATAATTTGTTAAAAATTGGCACAAAAGTAGCATTTTTATTTTAATCAAAAATCAAAAATCAAAAATCGCCTTCATCCATGCATTTGCCATCAGATGCGCGCCCGCAAGCGTAGCGTGTACTCCATCGTGCGTCCAGTATACGCCCGGAGCGCGCTTTTGCGCTTCGTCAAAAACTTTTTGATAGGGAATAAAAACGGCTTTGAACTCGTCGGCAATTTTTTTTGCTGCTTCACGATATTTGTCAAATTCGGGATACCATGAACTGTCTACAGCTCTTATACCTGTTACGGCAAAAGGCTCGCCGATGATAAGCTTCAGATTGGGGAAAACTGCGAACGTACGTTTGAGCAGGGCGCGCAAATCGTCCTCGTATGTTTTCACAGTGCCGCGATAGTCGCCTGTTTTTGTGTGCCAATAATCATTGACGCCGATAAGAATACTTAACACGTTAGGCTTAAGCCTCATACAGTCTGTTTCCCATCGTTCGGCAAGTTGGTGAACTTTATTTCCGCTGATCCCTTTGTTATAAATCGTCAGGTTTTTATCGGCATATTTGAAAAGCAGTTCGCCGGCAGCCTGAATAACGTATCCGCTGCCCATCATAGGCGATGTATTTGGATTTTGGGAGTTTCTATCGCGTCCGGCGTCGGTAATCGAATCACCCTGAAATAGAATCACATCGTCCTTTTGTAAGGATATTTTTGACGTCTGCGAAATATTCATTGCCGAAGCAACAATACCCGGAATGCCTAACATTGCGCCGCTTACGGCTGCTGTTTTTAAAAAATCTCTTCTTGTATTCATCATATTACGTATCAATTTTCTAATGATAAAATTTTTGCAAAGATACATATATGAATCAAAATAAAAAAAATTTTTATTTGTGAATATTCAATAATTTTGTATTTTTGCAGTTTTATATATATATGTTAATGTATAAGATTATAGTTGTAACCCTTTTATCACTGTGTCTGTCAGGAATATACGATTCTTACGGGCAAGAGCAGGATGTTTCCAGATTGACTGTTGAGCAGTGTTTGCAATTGGCAGACGACGAGCTACAAGCTGGCGATATCCGCGGGTCTACCTATTATCTGAATGTGGCTGCCGAAAAGTCTTGGGAAGCAAAAGATTATCAGAAAGCGGTAGATTATTACTACCGTTCTATTGAACTGAACAGACAAATACTCAATTGGAATGGTATTGCGGGAATCCACTGCAATTTGGGCTTGATATACTTTGATATGAACGAATTTGAAAAATCATACGACTATCTTCACCAGTCTTACGTATATCGCAAGGAACAAAACGAAAAATTTGCCGTTGTCAACGGATTGATAAATATATCGGTTACACTCAATAAGATGGGACGTTATGATGAATCGGTCATAGTTCTTGAAGAAGCGGCAAGCGTATCGCGAGAGTTGAATGACTATCAGTTATTGCGCAGTTGTTTCGGTATGTTGTCGGAAACTTATAGAAGGGCGGGTGATACCGAAAAGGCGGCTGATTATTTTTCTTGGTATAAAGCCGTTCACGATGAACTTGAAGCGGAGAGCCAGCAGCGATTGAGCGCGGCGACCTACAGGGCGCAGTTAGCCGAAGCGGAAAGAGAATTAGCCGAAGCCCGACAACGATATGCCGATTATGAACTGTCTATTATGGCAAGAGAATTTGAAGGATTAGATTCAACTTACAGAGAGACGCTTTTAAGCAAAACGAGAGCCGAACTGCTGATAGAAAATCTTCAGGCAAAAGAAACAATATCTGCGTTGGAAAAACAGGCGATTGAAAAACAACTTATCGATGAAAAAAACAAAACGCGCAACCTGATATTAATATTGCTTGCAACGTTTTTGGGCATTGTAATTATAGGATTTTTCCTGTGGCAAAAGAAAAAAGATAACCAAAAATTGGCGACGGCTTATGAAAAACTTGCACGCGCACAAAAAGAGTTGGAAGATTATCAGGAAAAATTGGAAGATTCTGTTGCAGCAAGGACGTCGTATTTAATGAAACTCCTCGAGCAAGTCAACGAATCCGACAGGCTCAAATCATCTTTCTTTTCCAACATGTCGCACGAAATACGCACGCCGCTAAATGCCATACTCGGTTTTTCGCAATTGTTCGACAAACCCGGCGTTGCCCCAAATAAGAGTGAAATGATGCTTGATTTAGTCAGGTCAAATGCCGTTCAATTGATGAAAATGGTCGAAGATATAATTACGCTTTCGGAAATTGATTCAGGATTAATTTCGGTTAAGCCCTACGAATTCAATATACATGAACTGCTTGGCGAGGTAATGAACGAAGCGCAGGTAATGCTGAAATTAAGCGGTAAGAAAAAATTGGAAATAACTTTGGGCGACAAAATACCTGAATCTTTGGATAAAATTGTTTTTGATGGAAAGAAAATTATCCGAATCTTGACGCATCTGATAGACAACGCCATAAAAAATACAGATTACGGGTACGTAATGTTCGGCTGCGAGGCATTGGAAAAAGAAAAGACGCTTAGATTTTGGGTTGAAGATACCGGTGTGGGAATTGATCAAGAAAATATCAAATCTGTTTTCAAACGTTTTTGGAAACATGGCGACGCAGAAACACAAAAACTCAGAGGGCTTGGGATCGGATTATCGCTATGTAAAGAACTTGTTGAACTGATGAACGGACAAATGTCTATTACTTCGGATGTTGGCAGCGGCTCAACCGTCAGTTTTACGATTGCTTATCAATAAATGGGTTTATATCTATTCCTCGTATAGTTCCTGCATCAAATCCCTGTATGACGAAAAAATCTTTGATTTTGACAAGTATCCGATATATTTTCCGTATTCAACTACGGGCAAATTCCATGCACCTGTTTTTTCAAATTTTTCCATAACCGATTCCATCTGTTCGTTTACTTCGATGCGCGTGGGCGCGGGCGTCATAAGTTCGGAAACAAGAACGGTTTCGTACTTTTCGGGCTGGAAGATGATGTTGCGAACATTGTCCAACAATATTACGCCCAGAAATTTGGAATTGCTGTCGACTACCGGAAAGATGTTGCGTTTCGATTCCGATATTATTTTTACCAAATCGTCTAATGTTTGTTCGGGGCTGACGGTTACAAAATCTGTTTCGATAAGTTTGTTTGTTTTGAGTAATGTAAGTACAGCCTTGTCCTTATCGTGAGTTATCAGTTCGCCGCGTTTAGCAAGGCGACTTGTGTAGATAGAGTGCGGCTCTATGTATTTTGACGCTACGAACGAAAATGCAGCCGTCAGGCTCAGAGGAAGTATCAATCCGTGTCCGTCGGTAATTTCGGTAATGAGGAAGATTGCCGTCAGCGGCGCGTGCATCACTCCCGACATCACGCCTGCCATACCCGCCAGTACAAAATTTTTGTCGCTTACGGAAATGAACGGAATCATGTTTAACAGGTTTGCCAAAATGAATCCCGATACGCCGCCCATAAAAAGCGTTGGCGCGAAAATGCCGCCCACTCCGCCGCTTCCCGTAGTTACTGCCATCGCTATAACTTTCAGAATAAGAACAAGAAACAGGAAAACTAACAGCCAGTACCGATTGTCCTTCAATCCGTAAAAAATGCTGCCATTTGCAAGGTCGGCAGAATTGCCGCTTAAAATCATCTTCAACGCTTCATATCCTTCGCCAAACAATGGCGGACAAAGAAATATCAATAATCCCAGCACAATGCCGCCAATGACCAATCGCTGGAAAATAAATATTTTTTTACCGATAATTTCTTCGCGCACAAAGCGTTTTTGTGTCTTATCCCATTGAAAATAAACTTTTCCGAGACGTTCCATGATGATTTCTATACGTTTTGTTCCTTTCGTGAAATATATTGAAATAAAACCCGTAAATAACCCAAGCACAACATAATAGGGCAGATTGCCCAAAATTAACGGGTCCATCACAGCGAAATAGAATACTGCCCCTTCGCCCATTAGCATGTATGAAACAGCAGTTCCAGTGACAGCCGAGATAAGCAGCGGAATGATTGAACCTGTTGTAAGATTTAGCATCAATACTTCCAAAGAAAACACTACCGCTGCAACGGGCGCAGAAAAAATACCTCCAATTGCGCCGGCAGCGCCGCATCCAAGCAACAGCGTTGTCGTCTTGTAATTGAGATTGAACAGTCGCCCGAAGTTCGACCCGATAGCCGAACCTGTTGTAACAACTGGCGATTCCAAACCTACCGAGCCGCCAAAACCAACCGTAAATGTGGAACCTATTATAGACGACCACATCATTTTGGGACTTAAACGACTGCCCCGCTTCGATATGGAATGAAGTACATGCGATATGCCATGCACGATGTCTACCTTTACAAAGTACTTCACATACAAAACGGTAATCAGTATCCCGATGAAAGGAAGCGCAAAATAAATCAAATTTGCCGAAGTGATGTCTAATCCGTGAGTCAGAAACCGCGTTGTGAAATGCACGATATTTTTCAGGATAACAGCCGCAAGCCCCGTAACAATACCTATCAGGAAACTCAAAACGATAACCAATCGCTGAAGCGGAATATTTTCAGTTATCCATTGGACAATGCGTTTATGAGAAAAATTCTTCAATTATTTATGGAAATTTTGAATCTATATTGAACTTGTATTTTTTTGCAAAAATACAAAAAAAAAAATAAAAAAAGAAATACTTATATAAAAAAACATTACTTTTGCAGTTCAAATTATAAATAAAAAATATTATGCCAATACAAAATGAAATCTCGCCCAATAATCAGGAATTGAACGAGTTAGTGAACAAAGTTTGCGAAGGATTGCGACCGATGGTTAATGAAATCCTTAAACAAACCATCGACGGTAACATTGAACCGTCGCCGAAAACAGAGGAAAAAACTCCAGCCGTTTCGGTTGAAATTGCGGAAATACCTGAAATTGCCGCAAACGTGAAGCTTATACTTGAGCAGGTGCAGGATTTTACCTACAAGGAAAAAATCAACAAACAACTGCACGAAGAGCTACAAAAGTATAAGACAGGAC
>Ga0099364_10011580_pt1 | contig 12033 bp, 6 predicted proteins | sample TergutTh196P3_FD_73070 | JGI IMG/M metagenome (GOLD analysis project Ga0099364, IMG submission 73070) | Microcerotermes parvus P3 segment gut microbial communities from Pointe-Noire, Republic of the Congo - Th196 P3 | ecosystem: Host-associated > Arthropoda: Insects > Digestive system > Gut ...
ATTTCTTTGACATAAACAAGGATAGTAAAACCTTATTCAACGGTCTTAAAATAATGGAACACAAATATATCGTAGAAAAGCATCTGAATAAGTACCCTGTTGTTTTTCTTACGTTGAAAAATGTAGAGGCGCCTACCTACCAACAGGCTTTAAGCATACTGAGAAATTTGGTTTCCGGCGTTTTCCAACAGCACATGTACATTTGTGAAAGTGGTAAACTGAATGAGTTTCAAAGGAAAAATTTTTTAAAATTTTGTTCAAAAGAGATAGCAGATGAAGAACTTAAAAGCGCCTTGCAGTTTTTGGTCACTTGCCTGTATTCCCATCACAAAAAACGTGTTGTTGTTTTGTTAGACGAATACGACGCACCCATAAACAATTCCTTAACCGGCGGCTATTATAAGGAAATGATACAATTTATGCGCGGCTTCCTTGGCAATGTTTTCAAAACGAACTTCAACCTGGAATTTGGCGTACTTACGGGCGTTCAAAGAATCTCAAAAGAAAGTTTGGTAAGCGAATTTAACAACCCTGAAGTTTGCGGGATCATGAACAAGTCATTTGCCACTTGCTTTGGATTCACAGAAGAAGAAGTTAAAGACGCCTGCCGGATATTTGGATTTGCCGATAAATACGATGAAGTCAAGAAATGGTACGATGGCTACAGATTTGGAGGGAAGGACATGTACAACCCATGGAGTATCATCAAGTATTTGAAAGAAACCGAATTTGATGAATACTGGATTAACACCGGCTCTTTACAAATATTGCAGGATGCATTCTATAAAGGCGATCATCATCTAAAAAATGAATTGGCAGCATTGTTAACCGGTTCCCCTGTGATGATGTTTCTGGAAGATGGAATAACGTTTCCGATTAAATATGTTAATTCCGATATTTTTTGGACTATGCTTCTAAATGCGGGATATATAAAGCCTTGCAGTGGAATAAAAATCGACAAAACCCAAAAGTTTGCAGCCGAATTGGTCAACATGGAAATCAAAAACATGTTTTCTCGTTATGCTAAAAATTGGTTTGGCGAACAGCAGCCTTCGGTTTCCGAAACAATACTGGAGTTTGTTGGTTATTTACTAAAAGGTGACAAAGAAGCAGTAAGCGCAGCACTTAACGATGACTTGCTGAACAATCCAAGCTCGCACGATTTTATCATGGAAAACAGTTACCACATGTTTATCTATGGTATGCTTTGCGCGGCTTCGGGCAACTATGGCGTCTATTCTAACCCCGAAGCAGGCAAAGGAAGGTCTGATTGTGTTATCAAGCCCATAAATAAAAACAACAGCGCCGTAGTAGTTGAATTTAAGCATGTTAAGAAGGCGCCAGCAGGCAACTTAAAGGAGGTCTTAACCGAAGAAGCCCAAAAAGGAATAAAACAAATAGAAGAAAAGGCGTATATCCACAATCTGAAACGCGAAGGATATAACCGAATATACAAATACGGCATTGCTTTCCACAAGAAAAATTGCGAGGTGGCAATGGAAATTGCCCCTTAATCTACCGGCACATACGGTATAGTAAAATAAAACGACGAGCCTAACCCTTCGGTTGATTCTACCCACATATTGCCGCCCATCAGTTGGATAAGACTGCGCGAGATGGTTAATCCGAGACCCGCTCCTCTGTATAGACGGTCGCTGCTGGTTTCTGCCTGACGAAAACGCTCGAAGATGACTTCCTGATGTTCCGGCGATAAGCCAATGCCGGTATCTTCAACCACAAATTCGAGCCGGTTGGGCGCCGATTGCCGGTATCCGAAGCGAATATAGCCCTTTTCGGTAAACTTTAAAGCGTTGCTTATAAGGTTGTTGAGCACTTGACGAAGGCGTACCGTATCAATTTGGATCACGCACCGGTCAATCATGCCGCCGGTGTCGAGGATGAGCCTGACATGGTCTTTGCCCATGATTTGGGGGTAACTCTCAAAAAATAGTAAAAACTCGTTCATCAACTCGTTCAGTTCTACTGAAACGTGGCGGATCGTCATCTGTTGCGCTTCAATCTTGGATATGTCGATGATGTCGTCGATGAGTTTGAGCAAGTGCGAACTGCTGTTTTTGATGATGTCGATGTATTTTTTCCGTTGCTCTATTGGGCTATCGGATTCGATGATTTGCAGGAATCCGACAACGGCATTGAGAGGAGTGCGTATTTCATGCGACATGTTGGCTAAGAAAGCCGATTTAAGTCTGTCGGATTCTTCGGCTTTTATCTTGGCGATGACCAATTCGGCGGTTTTTTCGTCTACCATCTGTTCGAGTTGCGTGCGGAAACGTTCCAACTCTTCATTGGTGGATACGAGTTCTTCGTTGGCGGCTTCCAATTCTTCATTGGTGGCTTCCAGTTCTTCGTTGGTGGCTTCTAATTCTTCGTTGGTGGCTGCCTGTTGCATATTTGCCTCGTCGAGTTTTTTAACAAATTCTTCGAGTTGCGCTCTGTAGCGGTCTAACTCTTCATTGGTCAATATAAGTTCTTCGTTGACCACAGTCAGTTCTTCGGTGCGTTGTTGCACCAACAGTTCGAGTTTTTCGCGGTACTCGTTTAATTCGGCTTCGGCTTTTTTGCGTTCATCTATATTGCTGACAATACCTACTGCGCGGGTAAGATTTCCGGTTTCATCGGCAATCAACTGTAACGAAATGGCAGCCCAAAAAACAGAACCGTCCTTACGATTCAAGCGCGTTTCGTATTGGAATCTTGGAAGTTCTCCTGTTTGGAAATATTTTTGCGCAAATTCAGCCGACAAACGCTCTACGTTCTCTATATCTTCGGATGCAACGATGCCATACACGCCATGATGGTCGGTGATTTGCATCAGTTCTTCTAAGGTATATCCGAAGATTTCAAAGTAAGCGCCGCCTGCAAATGTAAACTTGTTCTTTATCAAATCCTGTATAAAGAACAGTTCTCGGGTGTTTTCAAAGATAAAACGTTGTTTTCCTTCGCTTTCAACCAGTTCCCGTGTTCTTTCGTCAACCATTTGTTCGAGTTGCGTGCGGAAACGTTCCAGTTCTTCATTGGTGGATAGGAGTTCCTCGTTTGTGGAGGCGAGTTCCTCGTTGCTGGCGGTCAGTTCGTCGGTGCGTTCCTGTATGAGAAATTCGAGTTTTTCGCGGTACTCGTCTAGTTCGGCTTCGGCTTTTTTGCGCACGGTAATATCGAAAATAAATCCGTCGGCAAAGATGAAGTCTCCTTCGCGACGGGGATACGATGATATTTGTATCCAGATTTCTTTCTTCGTTACCGGATGAAGGTAACGCATTTCTATTTCGAAATTTACTAACGGATCAAGCGATTTGGTAATCAGTTGCATCAACTGCGGCAGGTCGTCGGGATGCCCGTTTTTGAAGACGTTGTACGCGTCGCTCAGCGAATCTTCGGCGGTTACGCCCATCATTTTCTCCCAGTTACCGCTGACGTAATCAAACCCTAAGATCCCCGTTCGGACGTCTCTTAGTGAACGGAATATGGCGCCGTTAGGCATTTTGTCGAAGGTTTCCAGCGTGTCGCGGCGTTTTTGCAATTCTTCGTTCATCATAACTCAATTAGACAATTTGCTTTGTAACATACAGCGGCTCTATTTTGTTTTATTCCCAAATCGTTCTACAATGATTTGCAGGTCTTTCTGGGCATTGGGGATATTGGCGCTTTTGTTGAACAGGTTGCGTATGTCGGCATAGCAATGTTGCAAGACTTCCTCCTCGTTGTTCGGCTCGGACATTTTCAGCTTGAGCTTCAATCGCGTAATCATCACTTTCAGCGCGAAAAAACTCCAGTTTACATCGGCGCTTTCGTGGATGAGGCGATACAGCGTATTATCGGTAATGCTTTTTGTATCTATCACGTCCTTATCTTGTTATGTTTCCTACTGTGACATAGACTGTGGCGTAGTTCAAAAGAACATATGCTATTTCGCCATACACGAAAGGTCCGTTCGTATTCATGCGAAAATTTGTAAAGATATCCGGTCGCACGTAATTGCCCACACAAGAGAACGAATACACTATTTCCTGAACATTCATGCTTTCATAGGAATAGTTGTAGTCCACTTTAGCAAAACGATACGGGATGCCTTTAAACACAGGCGCAGCCACTGAAACATATTTTCCAAGATCTCTTTCATTATCTTCATACATGCCAACGTTCATAATCACGCCTGTGGCATGGTCGCCCACAAGCACGTTCAGCGAGTTATTGGATCTGTCCATTTTTTTATCTATCATGTATTGCCTGAAATTTTGTTTGACTCCGTCAATCAAAATGTTTTCTACCTGTTGGCAATCTTTCTCAAACATGATGACGTCGCCGTCGTCGGGTTTAAAGGCGCTGACGGCATGCACTTCGGCAAATTTTCCTTCGGGCAGCGCTATGTGCATCACCACTCCGGAATTGGCGTATGATTTGCCTGTTTCGCCTGAAAAAACAAGCGATACATCATTCTGTTCATATTCAGAATAGACAGGCGTTGCGGCAGCCCAGCCGCAGACGGCGCGATGCGCAAAGTTGGGATAATCGGAACAGTTGTCGGCGTATACATCCATCACCTCCGACACGCCCGGGACAATCAACACAGAAAAACCGTTGTCAAAAGCGTCGTTGAAAATATTGCAGATCGTTGAAACTTCGTATACTTCCAATTTTACGTCGGCGGCAATATGGGTCATGTTGTGCGCAAATATTTTTTCGCGCGTACTCAACGTTTCCCCATTTTCAACGAACAGGCTGGTAATGCCTGCTATCCATTTTCCTTTGGGCAATTGCGACAATAGCGCGGCATCGCCCGCTAAGACCAACATGTCGCCCTTTTCAATCATTGCGGCAACTTCCGCAACTGAATATAAGCCTTGTGTCATTTCTTGAAAAAAAATTTATTGTTAATTTGATACGTTTCCTACTGTGATATAAACTGTGGCATTGCTCATCGGATAGTACGCTATTTCGCCATAGACTAACGGTCCGTTCATCTGCGTGAGGTATTTCTGAAAAATTTCGGGACGCGCGTGGTTATTGACGCAAGTGAACGAATATACGAGTTCGCCGTCAAACTGCTTTTTCATGCGTTCATATGCAATATTGTCCATATTGGCGAGACGGTATGGAATATTTTTATACACGGGAGCGCCTAACGTCACATATTTTTCGAGGTCTCCTTCTGTTTCGGACGCTATGGCAACGTTCATGAGAAAACCGCCGTAGTCGCCGGCAAGGCATTTTCGTGAAATAATACTGGAGTCGTGTGTCCTGTCTATTTGTTGGTCGATGAGAAATTGCCTGAAATTCATTTTGTTCCCGTTGATGAACACATTTTCAAAACGTTGCCCGTTTTCCTCAAAAATGATGACGTCGTCGCCTTCGGGTTTGAAGGGGCTAAACACGTGAATTTCGGCATATTTGTCATCGGGCAGTCCGATGTGCATCACGATGCACTCTTGGGTGTAGGGAGCGTCGCTTTCGCCTGAAAAAACAAGCGATTCGTCATTCCGTTCATAGTCGGAATAAAGAGATGTTACGGCGTTCCAGCCGCAAACGGGACGGTGCGCAAAATTGGAATATTCCGAACAGTGGATAGAATATTCTTTTATCCCTTCCGAAAAGGAAGGTACAATCATTACGGAAAACCCGTTATCAAAGGCGTCGTCATAAATATTGCAGATGTTTGACGCATCATATACCTGAATTTTCGTGTCATCGGCAATATCCGTCATGTTGTGTACAAATATCCCGTTACGGTCGTTGACCAATCCTTTTCCGGCTTCTACGAATCGGCTGGTAGCGCCTGCTATCCAATTTCCTTTGGGCAATTGCGACAGCAAATTGGCGTCGCCCGCCAGCAGTAATGTGTCGCCTTTTTCGATCATTGCGGCGACTTCTTCAACAGAGTAAATCATATCTCGATACATCAATTAATTTAAGAATACAAAGGTAATACTATTTTTTAGAAACGCTCATATTTTCTGATTTTTCTTTCGTCAAATCTCTTGTATGGCGCCTGCCACCCGTAGCGCATATCCTTCGTTGTCGCGGATGGTTGCGCCATAGGCTTTGAATTTTGCGTATTCGCCATTTTTCTTTAACAGCCGGTATTCGATATTGTAGGGCGTTTTGCCGCTTCGGTCGAGCAGGTGACCGGAAAAAGCGTCCAATGTTCTTTCCTTATCGTCCGGATGCAGTTTATCGCTCCAACTGCTCAAAATATTGGGAAAATCAGCTTCGTTCGAATAACCCAGCAATTTCCTGAACTCGTCAGACCAAATGAATGAATTGTTTGGGTTGACAGGATTCGGGTCGCCTTTTACCAACTGCATATCCCACAAGCCAATTCCCGACGCTTCCACAAGCAAATCCAATTTAGTCAGTTGGAATAAATTATCTGCTAAGGCTTGGTTTAGATTTTCGTTGGTGGAGTTGAGTTCAACGGTTCGCTCCTGCACTAATGATTCGAGGTTTTCGCGGTATTTAGCCAATTCGGCTTCATTATTTTTCCGCTCGGTAATGTTTGCGGCATATTCCAAATGTATCATTCTTCCGTCAATCCATTCAACGGCGGCGTCCCAGCAGGAGTACCATTCATTGGTAGCGAGGTTGTGTTGCTCCCAATGATAGATACCGTTCGGGCGGTTGTTTTCATCTAAGAGTTTATCCTTCGGGCAAAATTTGCATGGACCCGTCTGGTCTTTCTGTAGCACTTTCCAGCAAATCTTTTTATCAATATCGCCAAAGATTTCTCTTGCTTTTTGGTTGGCAAAAAGTATTTCGTAACTGTTATAATCGGTGGCTATCACATGCAAGTCGATATTATCAAGCACGGCGCGCATGGTTTGGTGTGATCGCGCCAATTCCTGCGACTTTTGCTCGACCATTTCTTCGAGTTGCTCCTTGTACTTATCTAATTCTTTGTTGGCGGTATACAGGGCTTCGTTGGTGGAATACAGTTCTTCGTTGGAGGCGTACAGTTCTTCGTTGGCGGTGTTGAGTTCGTCGGTGCGCTCCTGTACCAAATATTCGAGTTTTTCGCGGTATTGGGCTAATTCGGCTTCATTATTTTTCCGTTCGGTGATGTCGGTGGTGATACCGTCCCAGATGATAAAATTGTCTTCTTTACGCGGTCGCGAAACCAATTGCATCCATCTGTCGCCAAAGCGAATTTCGTACTTGTGGATGCTCATGTTTCTGGCGCTCAATTCGATGGATTGCAAAAAAGCGGGAAAATCTTCGGAGGGTATGGTCGCAAAAACTTTTGTGACGTCTGCCATGGCAACGTCGACGGGGATTCCCGTAACGACTTCCCAGTTGGCGCTGGTATACGACAGACGCATCTGGCGCGTGCGGCTGTCGCGCACAAATTGAAAGAGCGAACTGTTGAAAATATTATCGCCCAGCGTTTGCAGACGGTTTTTTTCGGCTTTCAGTTCACGTTCTATCTCTTTGTGTTTAGAGATATTGGTAATGATGCTGTCCCAGACAATTGCCGCTCCTTCGCGACGCGGGCGCGAGATGATGTTCATCCAGCGTTCGCCGAAGCGCGTTTCAAATGTGAAGTCGGTCATTGTACGGGCGCTGTTGTCGATGGATTGTATGAACCCCTGCAAATCGTCGGGATTGATAACGTCGAAAAATCGCGACATGTTGGTCAGCGCCGATTTGGTTGTAATTCCCGTAACCGATTCCCAAGTGCCGCTCACATACTGTATGCGCATCTGTCCAGTGCGCGTGTCGCGGCTAAATTGAAACAGCGTACTGCCGGGGATATTATCGCCCAGCACCTGCAATCGTTTCTTTTCTGTTTCTAATTCCTGTTCTGCTATTTTACGTCGCGTAATGTCCAACATAATGCCGTCCCATACCACCAGAACATTATTTCTGTGCGGATGCGATCTCATTTGCATCCAACGGGTGCGCCCTTGCACCGTGATGCGAAATTCGGCGTAATAGTCGTTCATAGTTTGTGAACTGTTCTCTGATTCCTCCATCACAAAAGGCAGATCGTCAGGGTGTATCATGACAAAGAAAGTGTCAATATTGCTCATGGCAACTTCTGCACCAATGCCTGTGATCTCTTCCCATCTGCCGCCAACAAACGAGAAGCGTATTTGACCTGTTTGGGTGTCGAGAACAATTTGATAGAGCGCGCCGTCAGGAACATTGTTGCCCAAGGTTTCCAAACGTTCTTTTTCGGCTAACAATCTTTTTTCAGTTTCCTTTCGGGCTGATATATCGAAAATAAATCCGTCGGCAATAACAAGGTCGCCTTCGCGACGGGGATACGACGATATTTGAAACCAATGCTCATTCTCTGTTACAGGGTGATTGTAACGAAGTTCGACATGGAATTTGTTCTGGGGATCATTGGATTCATTGATCAGCAAAAGCAGTTTGTTCAGGTCGTCCGGCGGTATATTTGAGAAAACGTTTTGCAGGTCGTCCATGGCGTCTTCTGACGTTACGCCCAAGATTTGCTCGCAGGTGCCGCTGACATAATCAAAGGTCAATGTTCCGGTGAGTAAATCTCTAATTGAGCGGAACAACATTCCGTCGGGCATGTAGTCGAGCGCCTTTAGACGCTTTGTTTCGATGGTCAGTTTCAGTTCGGCTACTTTTTTGGCGGTGACGTCGAAAATAAAACCATCGGCAATGGTGTAATTTCCTACGAGACGGGGATACGATGTTATCTGCAACCAGCGTTCCTCTTTCGTAACAGGGTGATTGTAACGAAATTCAAAACTGAAATTGGTTGGCGGGTCAAGCGATTGGTCGACTTTTAGCAGCAGCGATTTCAAATCTTCCGGCTCGATGTATCTGAAAACATTCCGAATGTCGGCTAATGAATCTTCTATCGACACGCCCGATATTTTTTCCCAGGTGCCACTAAGGTAACCGAATCTCAATATTCTGGTTTCCATGTCTCTCACGGTGCGGTATACCGTACCGTCGGGCATGTTTTTGAGCGCCTGAAACAGATCTCTTTCGGTAATATCCCGTTCCTGCGCCAGCTCTTGTTGCGTTTTCAATAAGCCGACTTCGTCTTCCAATTGTTCATTACTTTTGTCTGTCTTGTTCATAAAGAAACATGTATTAAAGAATTATAATGATTACGATTTTTTTATTGAACGGTTTCGCAGCCTTCTTCTTCCGGCACATACGAAACGGTAAAGTAGAAGGATGCGCCGAGCCCTTCGATTGATTCTACCCATATACTGCCTCCCATCAGTTGAACGAGGCTGCGGGAAATAGCTAATCCAAGTCCCGTTCCTCCGTAGACTCTGTTGTTTCCCATTTCGGCTTGACGAAAGCGTTCAAAGATAATTTCCTGCTGATCCGAAGACAATCCGATGCCGGAATCTTCCACCACAAATTCGAGCAGGTCGGGCGTCGATTGCCGGTATCCGAAGCGGATAAATCCCTTTTCGGTAAACTTGATGGCATTGCTGATCAGGTTGTCGAAGACTTGCCGCAGGCGTACCGTATCGACGCAGATGAAACACTGGTCGATAAAGCCGCTGTCGTCCAGTATCAATTCAATGTGATGTTTGTTGTTGGTTTGAAGATAGGTTTCATACAAAATCCGCAACTCATTCATCATCATGTTCAGATTCACCGAAACGGGGTAGAGGGTAATTTGCTGGGCTTCAATTTTGGATATGTCGATGATATCGTCGATGATTTTTACTAACTGCTTGCTGCTGTTGTTGATCACTTTGATATAATCCCTTCTGCGTTCGATGGATATAGCTTCTGAATCTATAAAGCGGAGGAATCCGACAATTGCGTTCAACGGCGTGCGTATTTCATGCGACATGTTGGCGAGAAAAGCCGATTTGAGCTTGTCCGATTCTTCGGCTTTTTCCTTTGCGCGAACCAATTCGAATGTTTTTATATCTACCATCTGCTCGAGTTGCGTATGGTAGCGTTCCAACTCCTGTTCATTCAATTTGTGTTCGGTCACATCGCGGACGATTTGCCCCAAATAATATTTGTCTGCCAGCCTGATTTGGAAAGAGGTCACAATGAGATACCGTTCGTTTTCGTTGGCAGTGCAGATGAAAAATTCCGACTCGTCCGACCTTTTTTTATCTGTATGTACCGGCTCAAGATATGCGAGTACGGAATTGCGGAAATCGTTGACCAATTCATCTCTATTTTCGACGGGCGTCACCTGTTTGTAAAGGTTCCAGCAATATTCGCCCAGCGCGTCCTGTCGCGAAATACCAATAATACGTTCCTGTCCGGGGTTCCATTCTACCACCCGTCCATCGTTGTCAATGATGACGATGCCCTCGTATGATGATTCGATGAAGTTTCTCATTTTGTTTTCGCTGTCTTCCAACTGTTTCATCACTTCCATGCGGGCATTCATTTCGTTGGCTATTTGCGTATTTTTGCTGTGCAGTTCCTCGTTGGTAGCAAATAGTTCTTCGTTGGTGGCGTACAGTTCCTCGTTAGACGTATTGAGTTCATCGGTGCGTTCCTGTACCAGGAGTTCGAGTTCTTCGCGGTATTTGGTCAATTCGGCGTCGTTATGTTTACGTTGGGTGACGTCGGTGATAATACCGTCCCAGACAATCAAAGCGCCTTCGTTGCGGGGACGCGACACGAAATGTATCCACCGGCTGCCCAATCGGATTTCCAGATTGAAATCGTTCATGGTTTGGGCGCTCGCGTCGATGCTTTTCAGGAAAAGTTGAAAATCTTCGGGGTGTATGAGCGAAAATACTTTTGCGACGTCTGTGGTGGCGTCTTCGGCTTCTATGCCCGTTACCGCTTCCCAGGTGGCGCTGACATACGACAGGCGCATCTGTCGCGTCCGGCAGTCGCGCACAAATTGAAAGAGAGAGCAGTTGGGAAGATTGTCGCCCAACATTTGCATGCGTTTCTTTTCTGCTTCCAGCTGGCGTTCTGTTTCTTTGCGTTGGGTAATGTTGGTGATGATTCCGTCCCAGACGATGGTCATTCCTTCGCGACGCGGACGCGCTATGGCGTTTATCCATCGGTTGCCGAGACGGGTTTCAAAAACATGGTCGGTCATGTTTCGGGCGCTGTCGTCAATGGATTGAATTAATGCCGGCAAATCGTCGCCGTCGATCAAATCGAAAATGTTGGATACGTCTGCCAGAGCGTCTTCGGCAGTTATTCCCGTTACCGCTTCCCAGGTGGCGCTGACATACAGCGTGTGGATTTGTCCGGTACGCAAGTCTTTGCTGAATTGATGGAGCGTGCAGCCGGGGATATTGTCGCCGAGCAGTTGCAAACGTTTTTTTTCGGTTTCTAATTCGTGCTCTGTTTGTTTACGCGCAGTAATATCGAAAATGACGCCGTCCCAGATAATGAACGAGCCTTCGAGATGCGGTTTCGCCGACATTTGCATCCAGCGGGTACGCCCCTGAACGGTAAAACGAAATTCGACGAAGTAGTTCGTCAATGTTTGGGCGCTGTCGTCCATACGTTGCATCACCATCGGCAAATCGTCGGGATGTATCATGGCAAGCAAAGTATCTATACTGGTCATGGAGACTTCAGCCGTCATTCCTGTGATTTGGTCCCATTTGCCGCTGACAAACGACATGCGCATGTTACCTGTCAGCGTTTCGAGAACAAATTGATAGAGCGCGCCATCGGGGATATTATTGCCCAAAGATTCCAAACGTTCCTTTTCAGTTTTCAATTTCAGTTCGGCTTCTTTACGGCTGGTGATGTCGAAAATAAAACCGTCGGCAATGATGTTGTCGCCTTCGATGCGCGGATACGATGAGATTTGAAACCAATGTTCGTTTTTTGTAACAGGGTGATTATAACGCACTTCGATGTTGAATTTTTTCTTTTTGACATCGGATTCGTTGATATAATGCGTCAGCTGTTTCAGGTCGTCGGGCGGAATATTGACAAAAACATTCCGCAAGTCCGCCATCGCATCTTCGGCTTTTACGCCGGTTACTGCCTACCATGTACCACTGACATAGTCAAATATCATGATTCCGGTTCGGGCGTCTCTCACCGAACGGTACAATATACCGTCGGGCA
>Ga0099364_10011581_pt1 | contig 12032 bp, 14 predicted proteins | sample TergutTh196P3_FD_73070 | JGI IMG/M metagenome (GOLD analysis project Ga0099364, IMG submission 73070) | Microcerotermes parvus P3 segment gut microbial communities from Pointe-Noire, Republic of the Congo - Th196 P3 | ecosystem: Host-associated > Arthropoda: Insects > Digestive system > Gut ...
GCTTCAAGGGCCCGGAAGAGGGGGAGACCGGCTGGGTTGACCTGGTTAAAGGCCCTGTTGTCTTCGACCACCGGGAACTGGACGATCTCATCATTTTGCGGGGTGATAATCAACCCACCTACAACCTGGCCGTGGTGGTGGACGATGTGGAAATGGGCGTCACCCACATCATCCGGGGCGATGACCATGTCAACAATACCCCGCGCCAGATTCTGCTCTACCAGGCCCTGGGGGCGGCTCTGCCCAAGTTTGCCCATGTGCCCATGATCCTGGGCCCCGACAAGACCCGCCTCTCCAAGCGCCACGGCGCTCTTTCGGTGATGGCCTATAAGGAAATGGGCTATCTGCCGGAAGCCCTCCTCAACTATCTGGCCCGCCTGGGCTGGTCCCACGGCGACCAGGAGATTTTCAGCTTGGAAGAGATGCGGGCGGCCTTCGACCTGGCCCAGGTGGGGCGGTCGGCCGGGGTTTTCAACCCCGAAAAGCTGAACTGGCTCAATGCCCACTATATCAAGGAGACCGCTCCCGAGGCCTTGGGGACCCTGGTTTGGCCCTATTTGGCCGCCAAGGGCTGCCTCCCGCCGCCGGCCGGGACCCTGGCCAAGATCATGCTCACCGTGCGGGAACGAGGCCAGACCCTGGTGGAGTTGGCGGAGAAGGCCGAGTTTTACTTTCCCGACCGGCCGGAAATCGAGCCCGAGGCGGCGGCCAAGTTCCTCACCCCGGAGCATCTGGCCCTGATTCGCCAGCTGCGGGAACCCCTGTGCGCGGCCGGCCTGACCTCGCAGGGCTTCGAGGAGCTTCTCAGGAACCTGGCCGCGGCCAAAAATATAAAGCTGGCCGCCCTGGCCCAGCCCCTCAGGGTGGCCCTGACCGGCCGGACGGCCAGCCCCGGCCTGTTTGAGATTCTGGAAATTTTGGGGCCGGAAAAGACGCGGCGCCGGCTGGATGCCGTTTTGGGCTGATGCGCCGTTCTTCCGACTATGTCTTAAGCGAAAAGAAGCGGGCCCAATTGGCCGAGGCGCGGGCCCTGGCTCAAGAGCAGGGGGTGGAGATACTGGCCCATTTTTATCAGCGGGCGGAAATAAAAGCCGCGGCTGATTTCGTGGGCGGTTCCCACGAAGTGGTGGAGAGGGCCCTGGCGGCGGGCCCGGGGGCCCGGGTCATGGTTTGCGGGGCTTCTTTCATGCTGGAAGCCATTTTCGCGGGCCGGCCCCGGGCGGAAATATTGGCGCCGCGGACCGATTTGGCCTGCCCTTTGGCCGAAGCGGTCAGCCCGGAAGAGGTGAGACAAGCCAGGCTCCGCTTCCCCCAGGCCCGGGTGGTGGTTGATCTCAAGGCCCGACCCGAGATAAGGGCCCTGGCCGACCTGGAAATAAGCCCGGCCACGGCGGCGGAGGAATTGGGCCGGCTGGGCGGGGCGCAGATTTTGGCCCTGCCCGGGCCGCAGTTGGTCGATTGGGCCGGTTTCGGGGCCCAGGTGGCCTGGCGCTGGCCCCGGGCCGTCTGTGAAGTACATGAACTGGCCACCGCCGATGATCTGGCCCGGGCCAAGGACAAGTTCCCCGGGGCCCTGGCCGCGGTCAATCTTCTGTGCCGGCCGGAGGTTCGGTCCGCGGCCGACTTCGTTGGCGACAGCGCCGGGATAAGTCGTTTCTGCGGCGACGGCCCGGAACGTGACTTTATAATCGTAAGCGAGGCCGGCCTGGCCGAGTTTCTCATAGCCGCCCGACCGGGCAAAAATTTTTACGAAACCGAGGCGGAGATATTCTGCCCCAACATGAAGCTGACCAATCTGAAAGCCGTGATTGATCGCCTTAGAACGTCAAACAATTTAAAAGCCAGCCCAAGCTGGACTTAGGAGGGAAAAATGATTTGGGATGTCAAACTGGAGACCGGGGTGGACCGGATCGACAACCAGCACCGGGAACTGTGCCGGCTGGTGGACGTGGTTTTGGAAAAGGGCCATGAAAAAATCAATGAAACCATTAAATTCCTAGGCGACTATGTGGTGCAGCATTTCGCCGACGAAGAGGCCCTCCAGGTGGCCAGCCAGTATCCGTCCCTGCCGGAACACAAGGAGCTGCATACTGACTTCATCAAGGTTTTCCTGGAACTAAAGTCTCAGTTAAACAACGCCAAAGATGACGATGACCGGGAAATAGTGATTATGACCATAAACGGCACGGTGGTGGACTGGCTGAAGAATCATATCTTGGTTCATGACAAGCATTTTTCCGAGTGGTATAAGTCCTATATGCCTTCGTAAAACCCAGGAGGCGCTGATTAATGGCCTTTATTAATCAGCGCTTCCTAAAATGAAGCCGTTTCACGGAATACAGGGCGAAAAATGGCGTTGAAGCTGGATGGCGTGGATGTGGGCCTCCTCAGGCAGGTTTTGAATCATAAGAGGAGTTGGTTGAGGGAATTGGAGAAGGATGACTTTTTTCTGTTGTCCGTGAAAGAGGAGGCGGAGTCATGCGGAAAGATAATCAGAAATTTTGAACTGGCCCTGAGGGAGTACGCGGAATATAGGAAGTTTTTAAGCGCCACCCTCAAGGAATATGACCAGAGGGAAGGTTTTGAGTTTCCATCAGGCCAGGGGGAGGGTCAATGACCAGGCGGCCGGAGGCGAGGTCAAGGTCGGCCACGAATTCTGGTTGAAAGGGTATAAGGCCTTCGCGGCCGCCTGGGCCGATCACCGCCAGAAGAAGTCCGGCGCCGGCTTCCATGAGGCGTTCGACCCGGCCCAAGGCTTGGCCTTGGCGGGTTTCGACCGAAAGGCCCAGGAGGTCGGCCCAGTAAACTTCGTCTTCCGGGAGGGGGGGCAGGAGGGCCCGGGGCATGACCAGGCGCCAGCCTTTCAAAGCCGAGGCCTCTTCGCGTCGGCTTAAGCCCGGGATTTTGACGATTAGCCCGTTGCCCGCCGTCCGGCCCTTAAGGCCTTCGGCCCCGCGCCGGTCGCTCCCGTCAGGGGACCACAGTTCCAGCCCCGCGCCCTTGAGAATGGCGGCGGGGTTTTCCGTATGGGCTGAAATGATGAAGGCCCCCCCCAGCCCGTGGGCCCTGACAACCCGCCCCAATTCCACAAAGCCCTCGGTCATGAGCCCTCGGCATGGTTCCCGGGCTCGCCATCGCCGCCGGCGATTCTCAGGGCATGGCGGGCACCGGTCTTGGCGGCGGCGGCGGCCAGAAGGGTGCGCATGGCCCTGATGGTGCGGCCTTCCTTGCCGATGAGGCGGCTTTGGTCTTCCGGGGCGACGGTCAGGATAAGGATCGGGCCTTTTTCGTCGCGGCTTTCGGCAACCCGCACCTCTTCCGGCCGCTCGGCCAGGGCGGAGGCCAGGTATTCCACGAGTTCTTTCAAATCAGGCCCGGCGTAGGAGATTGTGGACTGTTTCGGTGGGTTTGGCCCCCCGGGAAACCCACAGGTCCACGAGGTCTTTTTTTATGGTCACCCGGGCCGGGTTCTGGTTGGGGTCATAGAGGCCCACAATTTCCAGAAAGCGGCCGTCGCGCTTGGCGGCGCTGTCGGCCACCACGATGCGGTAGAAGGGTTTTTTCTTGGCCCCCAGCCGGGCCAGGCGAATTTTCAAAGCCATTTTTCTCTCCTTGCTAGCGGAAGAGGTTTTTGAAGCCGCTCTTGGTGAAGCGCTGCATCATTTTTCGGGTTTCCGCGAAATTTTTTAACAGTTGATTGACGTCAGAGACCGTGGCCCCGCTGCCTTTGGCTATGCGGCGGCGGCGCCCGGCGTCAATGATCGAGTGGTTGAGCCGTTCTTCGAGGGTCATGGAATTGATGATGGCTTCAATTTTTTTAAGCTCGTTTTCATCGGGCCGGGCTTCTTTCAGTTTTTTTAGTTTGCCCAGGCCCGGGATCATGCCCATGAGGCTTTCCAGGGAGCCCATATTTTTAATTTGGCGGATCTGGGTCTGGAAATCGGCCAGGGTGAACTCGCCTTTTTGCATCTTACGGGCCAGGGCCCGGGCTTCCTCTTCATCGACGACCGCCCGGGCCTTGTCGATGAGGCCCTCCAAATCGCCCATGCCCAGGATGGTCGAGGCCACGCGGTTGGGGTGGAAGATGTCCAGGGCCTCAAGTTTTTCGCCGGTGCCGACGAACTTGAGGGGGCGGTCCACCACGGCCCTGATGCTCATGGCCGCGCCGCCCCTGGCGTCGCCTTCCATCTTTGATAGAATGACCCCGCTGAGATCCAGGCGGTCGTTGAAGGCCCCGGCTATGGTCACCGCCTCCTGCCCGGTCATGGCATCGGCCACCAGGAGTATTTCGCGGGGGGTAACGGCCGCCTTGATCCGGCCGAGTTCGGCCATGAGTTCTTCATCAACGGTCAGCCGGCCGGCGGTATCAATAAGCGCCACATCGCAGCCCTCGCCGGCCGCGGCGACGAGGGCCCTGGACGCAAGGTCCACCGGGTCCATTTCCGGGGCGGAGGGGAAAACGGGGGCCTTAACCTCCTCTCCCAGGCGGGTCAATTGCAGGATGGCCGCCGGGCGTTTCAAATCGGCCGGGACCAGGTAGGGCTGATGCCCCTTTTTTTTCAGATACAGGGCCAGCTTGGCGGCGGTGGTGGTTTTGCCGGAGCCTTGGAGGCCCACCAGGAGGATGGGCGCGGGCGGGCGGCCGCCCAGGTCCAGGTCGCTGGCCGCGCCGCCCATGAGGTCGCGCAATTCCTCGTAGACGATTTTCAGAATCTGCTGGGGGGCCGTCAGGCTGGTCAGGACTTCGGCCCCCAGGGCCCTGTCTTCCACGCCCTGGAGGAAATCCTTGACCACCTTGTAATGTACATCGGCTTCCAGGAGGGCCAGGCGCACTTCCCTTAAGGTGCTTTTCAGGTCGGCTTCGCTTACCCGGCCCCGTCCGGCCAGTTTCTGGAAGACGCCGGAGAATTTGTCGCTTAATCGGTCGAACATGCCAATTTTATGCTCCGCGCATTAGTCGATAAAATTCGGGGGAATGTTTATACGGTCCCTGGAGGCTTCATAAAGTCCCTGCCGCCAGAAATGGAAGAAGAGGTTGCTTTTGTTCAAGGCCAGGAAGTATTCAAAGGTTCGGCCCTCGGGCCCGTCCAGGCGGCTCTCGTCGGCGGCCTGATATTCGGCCAGGCGCAGAAGAAAGCGTCCGGAGAGGTCTTCCAGCCGGCCGGCCAGGGAAACAGGCACGACCTGCCCCGGCTTGGCGACCGAATAGGCCAAGGCGGTTACGGCCCGGGCATCGCTGCCCTCAAAGGGCGGGGAAGCGGAGAGGGCGTTGCGGTGGGTCAACTGCCCGGTCCCGCTTTTCATGCCTTGGTCGGCCAGGAAGGCCTCCCAGCCCCTGGCCTCTATTTCCGGCAGATAGCTCTCCAGGCGCCGCCGGGTCAGGCTGTCGGCGGCCTCCCGCCGCCAATCCCGCTCCACCTCTTCGCGCACTTCGTCCAATGGGGGGATGGCGCTTTCCTGGCGCGATCTGGGTATGTAGAGCACCAGGGTCCTATCCCCCTCGAAGGGCGGGGCCACCTTATCCAGGGGGGCTTGGAAGGCCCTTTGTACGGCTTCGGGGTTGTCTTCAAAGAAAAACGGGGCATTTTCCGCGGTGAAGGCGCGGCTCATGGCGGCCCGGAGGCCCAGGCGCCGGGCCGCGTCTTCCAGGTCGGGGTTGATTTCGGTCCGGGTCAGGAGGTCTTCCATTAGGTTTACGGCCGTCTGGCGGGCCCGGCGGGCCTTGAGCTCCCCGCTCAATTCCTCCCGAACTTCCGCCAGGGGGCTGGGCCCGGCCTGGTGGCGGTCCGTAACCTTGATGAGGTGATAGCCCGCGGGAGTGGCCACCGGGCCGATCACTTCATTTAAGGGGCCGCTGAAAGCGGCCTCCTCAATTTCGGGGAAGGTCGAACCCCGGGTGAGGAAGCCCAGGTAGCCTCCGGTTTCGGCCGTGTTCCGGTCATCGCTGAGTTCCTGGGCCAGGACCGCGAAATCCGCCCCTTGGGCCAGGCGCTCCCCGGCTTCTTCGGCCCGGGCCAAGGCGCCTGACTTTTCCTCTTCTCCCGGGCTCAAGGAGGGGAAGCTGAAAAGAATCTGCCGGGTCTCGGCCGCCTCCGGCTTAAGGAAGCGGTCCTGGTGCTGGGCGTAGTAATACTCCAGCTCGGCCTCGGTGAAATCGGCCTGTTCCAGGTAGTCGGCCGGGATTATCGACACATATTGGACTGTCATTTCCGCCGGCCGCCGCCATTTTTCCTGGCGCAGGGCGAAATAGGCCCCCAAATCCTCGGCCGTGGGCTGAATGTCCTCGTCCTCGTCGGCCAGGAAGAGATAGTCGAAGCGGACCTGGTCTTCCTGGAAGTGGAAAAGTTCCGTCATTTCCGGCCGATAGGTCCGGGCCAGGCCCAAAGCCAAGCTGATGGCCCGTTCCGAGGTCAGGTTCCGTCTAAGCTCCCGTTCAAAATCAGCGGCGCTCCGCCGCTGGGCCCTTAGGGCGGCTTGGTACAGCTCCAGGTTGAAGCGGCCGTCAACCTGGAAGAATTCCATGGCGGCCACGGCTTCCCGGAGGGCCCGGGGGCTGGGCGCAAGCCCCATGTTTTCGCCGAACTGCCGGATCAGGATGCGGCTTATCTGTTCGTTGAGGGCCGCCATGCGGGCGTTATTTTCGACTTCCGGGCCTGTCTGGGTCTGCCTTAAGAGGGACCCGGCCTCCCGAAGCAGTTCATCGTACTCATTCGGGTCGGCCTCTTCCCCGTTGACCGTGACCGTATAGGATGAGCCTGTGGGGCCCCCCATGCCTAAGAAGATGAAAACTATGGATATGGCCCCGATGATCAGCCAGACGACGGTGCTGTTGGCGTTTTTTCTGATTTGGGACAGCATGGGTCTCTCCGGTTGTTCCGCTGGGCCCAAGGCGATGGTTAAAAAGCCGAATATTTACTTGTATTATAATCAGCCGCCTTTTGCAAGTTGAATTTTGGCAAGGCCCAAGGCGGACGGGTGGATTGTATTTGTCGCAAATCTGGTTTAAGATGGTATGGAAAATAAAAACTCGGAATCTTTGGAGAAAGACGACCCCGATGAAAAAGCACACCAGAAAAGGCGGCCCATATGTAATTTCGCAGGGAGGGCGCCGGATTACCGTACGCTTTCGGAACATCAACATCGCCTTCTTCTTTGTCGCTTCCGTGGTCATGGCCGCCGCCATGCTCTTGGTTCTCCGGGATATAACGCGGCAGATATCCGGGGACTATGCCAGATTCTACGCCCTCAACACCGCGGGCGTTTTAAGCTCATACCTCAACAGGGAAATCAGGCTCATAGCCAAGACGGCCGGTTCCCAGGCGGTAATCGAGTGGTTTGCCGACGAGGGCGACCAGGAGAAAAAGAGGCGGGCCCATGGGGAAATGATGAATGTATTGTCGGCGCTGCACGGAAATAACTTGTATTTCGGCATAGAAAAGTCATTGAACGAGTATTCGGTCGAGGAAATCATCCCGATTGACGAATTCATCCCCCATGGCCGGCTTGACCCGGATTACTTTGACGATGAATGGTATTTTGAGTCCACCGCTTCGGATAAGGAATATGATCTGAAAGTGGACATTGACAAAAAGCTGCGCCGAAAACTGGTTTGGCTCAATTACAAGGTTGTCCAGGATGGCGTCACCCTTGGGTTGGTCGCCACGGGGCTGGATTTTTGCCAAGTGGCCGAGGAGGCCCTGGCCGAATATGGCAGGACGAAGGTGCGCGGGTTTATAATTGATGAAAAAGGCCATGTAATGATGGACAGCTCACTGTTGGGCCAGGAGGATTTCCTTCTTTACGCCTCCAAGCTGCCGATTGAAGTGGCCTCTCCCGATCCCGGCTTCCTCGCGGCCGTGATCGCGCACATCGACGGCATGGAAGGATATTTCGACCTAAGAGCCGAGCCCACGGTCATCCCCTTATCGTCGGGTCCATACGGCTTTGCGACCATTGCTCCCATAGGCGCCACGAATTGGGCCGTGGTCTCCCTGTTCAAGCCCTCGTCGCTGTTCAACCTGACCAAGCTCTTGCCGCTTTTGGGCATCACCCTCGCTTTACTCATAGCCGTGGCCTTGGTCAGCGGCTTATTGTGCTACCGGTTCGTTTTCAGGCCCTTTGAGCAGTTGATCCGCAGCTTGGGGCGGATTGAGGAAAGCGTGGAGGAAGAAGGGGTTTACGGCATTGAACGCAGCGATGAGTTCGGAATACTTTCAAACATCTTCAACGCCCTGCTTAACGAAGCCCGCCGCGATGTGCTGACCGGCCTGTACAACCGGCGGTTCATGGAAAAAAAACTGCAAAGCATCATCAAGTCCATGTCCCGCACCGAAGGCGCGTTGAGCGTACTGATGATAGATGTGGATTTTTTCAAAAACTATAACGATGCCTACGGTCACGACAAGGGGGATGTCTGCCTCAAATCCATCGCCGACACGCTTACGAGAAACATAACCAGGATTGACGACTTCGTGGCCCGGTATGGCGGGGAGGAGTTTGTCGCCGTCCTGCCCAACACCGGCGAGGAAGGCGCGGGCGTGGTGGCGGCCAAGCTGCTTGAAAGCGTGCGGGATTTGAATATAGCTCATAAAAACAGTGATATCGCCCGCCATGTCACTGTTTCGATAGGAGGGACCACGGCCAAAGTGGCCTATACGCAAAGCCCGGACGATTACCTGAAACGGGCGGACGAGGCTATGTATATCTCAAAACAAAACGGACGCAATCGCTACACCTTTCTCGGTTTTCCCGAGAGGAAAAAGCCGGGCCTATAGCGTCAAGCGATTGAGGCCGATTGGAGACGCTTAAAATGGGCGAAGGGCATGGACATTTGCTGATTGTCTGGAATGAGCCGCACATGACCGGCGTCAATATTCTGGATGAGCAGCACCGGGCCTTTGCCGCCATGGTCAACTCCCTTCACTATGCGTTGACCGTCAGGCAGGACCCCGACCAACTGCACCCCATCTACAACATGGTCATGGGCTTTGCCAAAACCCACTTCCCGACCGAAATAGAAATGTTGAAGGATTCGGGTTACCCGCAGCTCAACGCGCACCAAGTACATCACGAGCGCTTAATCGCCGATTCCATGCTCATTTACGAATACAGTTCGCAAAAGGACGGGGATCCGAAAGCCTACCTGGAATTTCTAAAGCGCTGGTGGAAATTTCACATTCTTCATGAAGACCTGGCCTACGGCGCGCACCTGCAGACATATTTCCGCAGCGAGCGCCGCGTCATAAAGAAGCGGTGACGAGGGTGAAAATAGCCTTGGCCAGCGACCACGCCGGGCGCGAATTTCGGCGGATTATCGGCGCCGACCTCGCCCGAAGGGGTTTTGGCGTTCTGGACCTGGGCCCCTCCGATGAAGTGGAGAAAGCCGATTATCCCGACTACGCCCGAAAAGCGGCCGAGGCCGTCAGCGGCGGAACCTGCGACCGGGGCATACTGATTTGCGGCACGGGCACCGGCATGGCCATGGCGGCCAACAAATTCGCCGGCATCCGGGCGGCCAACTGCACCTCGGAACTTATGGCCCGGCTGGCCCGCCAGCATAACGACATCAACATCCTGACCCTGGGTTCGCGCCTCCTGGAACTGGAACTGGCCCGGGCCATAGTGGAGGTTTTTCTGACCGCGGGTTTTGACGGCGGCCGGCACCAGGCCCGCCTGGACCTGCTCCAGGGCTGCGCCGGCTAGGAAGAGCTGCCCTACACATTGCCTAAAATAACCCTACCCAGCTTATCGGCGGCCATTTTTCGGAAACTACGCAAAAGTTCCAGGTCGGTGGCCGGGGCGTGATGGCGGTGGGCCGGGAAGTAGCGGCTGAGGTGGAGAGGGATGTTTCGGTCCAGGCCGGCCGTCCAGTCTATGAGGGCGGCGAATTCCTCCGGGTCGTCGCTTACGCCCGGCACGACCAGGGTGGTAAGTTCCACGTGGACGCCCAAGGCCAATAGACCGGTCACAGTGGCCTGGACGGCCGAAAGATCGCCGCCCAGGCGGCGATAGGTTTCAGGGTTGAAGGTTTTGAGGTCCACATTGGCCGCGGCCACCCAAGGGCCCAGGTCGGACAAAACGGCCGGGCTCATCAGGCCGTTGGTCACCAGCACCGTGGCCGCGCCCTCGGCCAGAAGCCGGGGGGCCGCTTCCAGTATGTATTCAGCGGCCAGGGTGGGCTCATTGTAAGTGTAGGCCACGGCGGAAAGCCCCAGCCTCCGGATCTCCCGCCCCAGTTCGTCCGGGGAGACGGCCGAAAGGGGCGGCAGCCGGTCGAGCCGGGGCGCGGCCAGGCGGTGATTCTGGCAGAAGGGGCAGGCCATGGTGCAGCCCAAGGTTCCCAGGGAAAAAATGCTCGTGCCGGGACGCCAGAAGCGGAGGGGCTTTTTTTCAATGGGGTCCACGGCCAGGGCGGTGAAACGGCCCAGGAAGGGCGACTGGAGCCCCTCCGGGCTCCCGTGCCGTGCTCGGCAGGCCCCCCATTCCCCGGCCTTAAGCCGGCAGCCTCGGAAACACAGGCCGCAGATTTGAAGGCCTTCCGAGGTCCGCCACCAACGGGCCTTCACGGCCCTTCCGTCTCGGCGTGGCGGTCCACGCTGAAGCGCTGGAGGGTGAGGTTCCGCAAATCCGAGATTCCCGCTTTCCCGGCCGCGATGGCCACCTGCCGGGCCACGCTGTCCACGCCCGGAAGGTTTGGGAGTAGAACCCCCCGCCGGCCGCCCTGGCTGACGATGACCCCCCAGCGGACCGGGTCAAGCTCCCCCCAATCCCAGACCGGTTCAGGCTCGCCTAGCACATCCACGGAAAAAAGCACCCCGGGCAGTTCCGCCGGTGTCAGGGGCGGAAAGCGGGGGTCGCGGGTGGCCGCGGCCAGGGCGTTGGCGATTATTTCCCGCCCCAGATCCGGCTGGGTCGGGTAAATGGCGCCGATGCAGCCGCGCAAGGCTGGATTTTTCAGGGAGACGAAGCAGGCCCGGCGCGGCCACAGGGCCGGGTCGGGGTCCAGGGATTCGGGCGCCGGGGGGCTTCCCCCGGCCAAGGCGCAGGCCACGGCCGCCCGGGCCAGGCGGGGATAGACGGCGATCACGCTGCCTCTCCGGGCCGCCACAGGGCGTGGCAGTAGCCCACGCCGAAAGGGCCTTCATAGGAGAGGATTTCCACGGGCCCCCCGGCCAGGCCCAATAAGGCCAGGGCCGGGAGATAGCCGCATTCGCCCGCGCCGGCCAAGCGCTCCGGGGGCCATTCGGCCGCAATTTTCTCGTTTCCGGTCGACAAGGCGGCCAGGAGATCACGGTCAAAGGCGGCGCCTTCCGGGTGGAAGCCGGCGGGGGCCTCTCTGGTCAGGCGGTGTGAAAGATCGCCGCTGGCCAAAAGAGCCCCTACCAGGGGCCGGGGCTGAAACGAGGCCAGGGCCCGGCCCAGGGCCAGGGCCTTAAGGGGGGCCAGGCCGATGGGGCCGGCCAGGATGACCGGCGGCATTTCGCGGAAGATTCGCTTAAGGAAGAGTAGGGGCACCAGGGCGCCGTGGTCGGGCGAGAGGTCCGGTATTTCGGCCGTGGCCACCGGGAGGCCGGAGGCGGTCAAGTGGGCGGCCAGGGCGGCCAGGGTCTCTATAGCCGTGGTCAGGCTGAGGGCCGCCTCGGGCGCGCCGAAACGCTTCAAGCCGCCTTCCAGTACCGGGGCGGTGTTGAGGAGGAGGGCGCCGGGGGCGTTGTAATGATGGGGAGAGAGAACCAAGAGGAAATCCGGCCGGCCGCCGGCGGGCCGGGCCGCGATTTTGGCCAGCAAGGCCTCGGCCCCGGCCAGGGTGCGGGCCGCGGCCTGTTCCCGGCCTCGGCCGACTTGGGGGAGCAAAACCGGGGGATGCGGCATCAGGGCCGCCCAATTCCAATTCATGCGTTCTTTTCTCCGGTCAAGAGATTGGCCAGGGCGGCCTGGGCGCGGGCGGTGAAGTCGGCCGTTTTTTCCCCGGGGGCGGGGGCCAGGGGCGGGCCGATGCGCACCCGGATCAGGCCGGGCCGGGGGCCCAGGCG
>Ga0099364_10011582_pt1 | contig 12032 bp, 4 predicted proteins | sample TergutTh196P3_FD_73070 | JGI IMG/M metagenome (GOLD analysis project Ga0099364, IMG submission 73070) | Microcerotermes parvus P3 segment gut microbial communities from Pointe-Noire, Republic of the Congo - Th196 P3 | ecosystem: Host-associated > Arthropoda: Insects > Digestive system > Gut ...
CCAAGGTATCAACAACAATGTGACGTTTGCGTCCCTTCACCTTCTTGCCAGCGTTGTAATCCCTTTGCGTACCGCCGACTTCTGTCGTTTTTACCGAACAACTATCAATGATACCAGCCGTCGGAGCCGGCTTTTTACCTGCCGCGATTCGTACTTGTTGTACCAAGGTATCGTGTAGGCGTTTCCATGTGCCGTCGTTTCTCCCTTTCCAAAAGTTATTATAGACGGTTTTCCAGTTTGGAAAGTCGTGGGGCATGTTTTTCCACTGGATACCAGTGCGATTAACGTAACCAGTGCGATTAACGTAGAGGATGGCATTGATGAGTTCTCGGCGGTCAATGGGTTTTCGACCGGTCGTTTTGGTCGGCGGCAAAAGTTTTTCAAGCCGCTCCCATTGACGGTCAGTTAAATCTGTGTCATAACGTCTGCGGGGCGTGGAACATTCCATTGTTCGAGATTGTGATAAGTCAAAACAATGATTGTACCATCTCCCGATCTTTAACGTAAATACCTAACGTAAAACTGGTTAGAGATTAGGGATACGCTCTAAGACTGTAGGCTGTAGGTAAATTGGTGTTTCCTTTGCGTACTTTGCGGTAAAAAAAGGATTAACCGCAAAGTGCGCAAAGAGCGCAAAGAAGAGCCGCGTTCACAGAGTCCGTAACGTCAGTTAGGGAATCAACCGAACGATTCCCTGGCTTACGCCACGGGCTCTGTGAACATATTCCTGTCAACTGGGCGACTGGCGGAATCTTTGGTGTGCCTGTAAAATGGATGCTGTCATGTCCCTTTCCCGATCCGTGCAACGTAGTCAGATGGTCTTTGATTTCACGAAGACCGCCCTTGCCGTTCCGCAGTTGCCAGCCGGTTTTTGGTTTGCCGAATGGTCAACGTCTCTTATCGAACCGCACGCCGATGTTTTGCACCGCAGTTTTCGGGATGATTCCGATGGTGCCGTTTTCACCACCTTTCGGCAATACGAACATTGCCGCCGCTTGATTGAAATGCTGGCGGACAATCCCCTGTTTCTTTCGGAAGCGACGCTGTTGATAGGTTGCGGTGAACCAGATGACCTTTTCGAGTATACGGCCAACATCCAGGGATTGAAACTTTCCGAAGACATTGGAGCAATTCAAAATGTTGCCGTTCTGCCGGAATACCGTCGGCGGGGGCTGGGACAGGCTTTAGTCCTCGGTGCACTTCATGGATTCCAACAAGCGGGTGTCCTCCGCGTGACTCTCGAAGCAACGACGGACAACGTGTCCGCTGTCAACCTGTACCACCGTATTGGCTTTACGACGTTTCGTACCTATTTTCGTGAAGTGTTCTGTTAAGGGAGACTCTATACTGCGCCACGGCAATCATTTACTTTTTTTTCATTGTGTCCCTTGTGTATTTTGTGGTTAAAAAATAAGGGGATTTAACCACAAAGTACACAAAGAAAAAAGTGCAATCATTGGCATTTTACAGTAGAGGAATAGAGTCAATGCCAAAAGCCGCTCTGTTGCCGTTACGGCATCGGGAAAAAATTCAAATCTTGCACGTCTACTGAGCAGCAGCATCGGCCTATTTGTCTGCGTTTATGGTATAGTCTATCATCTGTATGTAAGGAGATTTCGTATAAGCAATCTATGACTCGTGTACTTATTTTTCGCGCACCGGGAACAAACTGCGATCAGGAAACTGCTCACGCATTTCAACGTGCCGGCGCAAAATCCGTGAAAATTATCCATCTGAATAGAATCCTTGAAAAGCCGGAAATACTCGGACAATCGGATATTTTGTGCATTCCGGGCGGTTTCAGTTTCGGCGATGACCTCGGGGCAGGAAAAATCTTTGCGGCAAAAATCCAGCACTCCTTGTACGAACCAATGGAGACATTCCGCGACGCGGGAAAATTGATCCTCGGCATCTGTAACGGCTTTCAAGTCCTGCTCAAATCAGGCTTGCTCGGCGATCCGAAAAAAATGACATTGACGTGGAATACCACACCGCGTTTCACGGATCGCTGGGTACATCTGCAAACAGCACCCTCCAAATGTGTCATGTTGCAAGGGATTGAGTCTCTCTACTTGCCGATTGCCCATGCCGAAGGACGATTTGTCACGCAGGCACCGGAAGACTTGTCGGCATTGCAAAGCAACCAGCAGTTGCCGCTTTGTTATGTACCGGCGGACAATCCCAACGGCTCGGCAGGAAACGTTGCGGGAATTTGTGATGAAACCGGCAGAGTGTTCGGTCTGATGCCCCATCCTGAACGGCACATTGACCCGTTACAGCATCCGCACTGGACGCGGCTAGATGCCCGACCAACCGAAGGAGCCGGATTGACTCTCTTCCGCAATGCCGTGCAGTATGTGTGCGGAGGGAACATTTAATCGTTCCCCCCTATTGACAACGCACTACTTCAAAGGGGATGTCCGTTTTGATTTGAGATGGTCCCTGCATTGCGTTAAAAAGAACTGATACCCCGCACTTTGGTAGTCGGGATAGGTCCACGGCAGCGGCTTCCATTGTTTTTGCGTGTACATCAGGGTCGTTTCCGCGAAAATGCCCTCGGACAAATAGATACGGTGAGCGTGATCCTTGGTCGAAGCCAATATCAATTTACCCAAATCGATGTAGCCGGGATCAATGTTCAAGGGACGCTCCGCCGTGCAAGCCGTTACCGCCTTAAATTCGGATTCCCAATCGTTTGTTAAGCATTTGATTTTCGGCAACGCCTCGGGCATGATAAGATTTTCAAATGCCCAGAGCCGTTTCGGTAATGTGGCTCCCATCGCGGCGGTATAGTAATCTGTAAAAGTTTCAAAGGCGAACGTCTCGCTTTCCAGTGCTAATGTCCCCCATCGTGTTTCAGCAAGTTTCCTCACCCAATCGAACGCAGACGCATCGGGACTGAATACCGCCATAAACAATAGTACCGGTTTTGGCAAACGAATGGAACCCATATTCTAACACTCTCACTCCCAGCGGGCTTTTGTTATATTGTAAACGGCATGAAATGGGGCTTTGCGTTCCTTGCGCAATCCTTTGCGAACTTTGCGGTTACAAAAGACTTAACCGCAAAGAGCGCAAAGAACTCGCAAGGGGCGCAAAGCCCCATTTCATGCCGTTTTCAGTATGCTGCTGCGATAACATTCTCGAAAAAAGCCGAATGATGCACTACTGATTGCCGGGGACACTCCGGCATCTGCCGTGTCGCAGCCGCCGTTCTATTCCCAGAGCGATGCCAAGGAGAAACAGAGACCAAAACAAATACCCCAAACGGGTAACGTCACGTTCCGCATAACTCCGAGCAGACAACTCCGCTCCGCCGCGAGGAGACGTAAATACATACTCCACACCATCCAACGGAATGTCCAAGTCCAAACTGGCAAAACGAGTCGCCAGCGGAGTTACCATAATCGTTGATTCGAGTTTGTCTAGGACTTCATTCATCCTATCTAATCGGGTTCCGTCGGCTTCGACGACCACTAGATCAAGGTCATCGACAACCCTAGACGCACTGCGACCGGCACCGACCTGTTGTTGCTCTCCTTGAGCCAACTGCCCCGCCTGATTCTGACGGTACATTTCCAAAGAGTCTCTTCCCACGCTAGATCGATCCACACTTACTTTCGCATCAATCAGTTCTTCAGAGATGAGCACGCCGGGCATATCGACAGCGGGTTGCTGTGAAGGAGCAGGTTGCATTTGCCCCGTCGGTTCAGAGAGAACAATTCGGGATTGCGCCCCAGCCTCAACACCGCGACCGCCAGCACCGGGACGCTGGGGAGCGAGGGGCGGAAGCGGAGTTGACGGCACCGGATATGCCGGAGTTTCCGCCACTGGCACCGGCACCGTCAACGGAGGGGGAGAGCCGAGGGAACCCTCGCTCCCGGATGGTGACCCGTATGGTGAATCTCTAAAACGCTCTAAAACTAACGCAGGGGATTGCGATTCTGACACGTCGTTCCACCTGGTACTCAACCCGGTATCTACTACTTCGGGAGTCACCACTCCTTGATTGCTCAACTGATTGCCATCAATCCACTGATTGTCAAACGCCTGTCCCGATGTCAGAGCCGTTTCTCTAACGACGGCAGGGGCATCCCAGTTCGATGCCGACTGCGATATTGCTCTGTTCGACATGACATTGCTTTGTTTGGCAAAGTTGCTCGTCATCATACCTTCGTTGTAGACCGCCCCGCCGGTTGCAATACTCTCATTGTCTATCATACCGCCTCTGCCCGCGATGACATTCGCATCCACGCCCAAATTGTTGACGGCAACATTAAATTGTTTCAAATTACTCTCCGCTCGAATCTGCTCAAACTTGTTACTCGACTTTTGTACGGACGATTGCAAACGCGCTATTTGACTCTGAACATACGATTGCTGTAACTGCGCAATCTCTTGCTCCGCCTGCTGTTTCTGCTCGACGAGCGTACCGTCAAAACTGTAACGGAAACCGCGAGGCAAATGCAAACGAACTATCGACGACCCGATAGAAATGTTCTCCTGCATCGTAATGAGCGGAAACTCCATACGGGCGAAGGAACGCACCGGCGAAAGCATACCGGCATAGACAAGCCGCAAGACGTAATCGGGATCGCCCAGTTCGGACTTGACCAAGGGAATCCGCACCAATGCGGCATCGGGATGCCGCACTGGTTTCACAGGTTCACCGCGCTCCCCGTTAGCGGTATCGCCTGCGATACCCGAGGTGCTGCGGGCGGCACCGCTAACACGCCACTCGGCGGCGGTCAATATCCGCACCACCAAAAGTTCCGCCCCCTTCGGCAAACGCACATCGAGATACTGCTCCGTCTTGTTGTCGATATGATAAACCTGCTCCGCAATGTACGAACCGCTCTCCGCCACGACCAGACGAGTTTCGGACAAGCCGACACTCACCCCCGCCATCAGCAGCGTCTCCCGCTTGCGAGTCGAGAACCGTAAAAACGCAGTGTTGCGTTCTCCTTCTTCGACAATGTAAGCGGTGCCGTGATTCGAACCGAGAATCGATTCGAGATGCGTCCACGCACTATGTTCACGAGTAACCAACCGCATACCGGAGTGCGTGCTGATGATTTCGTCCACGCCTTGCGTGTTTTCGAGAACGGCGTATTGCCGTTGTACCCGACCGGTGCGCATAATCGGAATCGGCACAGGATATTCCGTAGCGTCAAAGAGCGGACGATCACTGCGGATAAGAATCTGCAAGTCCCCCATTACGTCTTCTTGTAAGTCGATTCGGACTAACACGTTCCCGCTCTCTATCGGCGTTACCGTCTTGCGTTGGAGCAGCGGAGTCGCAATTCGCGCATCTTTAAGATAGTTCGGCAACTCGAACTCCACCGACCGGATACCCGCCCTTTCGATAGTGTAGTAAATCAGTATCGTGTCCTCGATAGATTGCCGACGGACGCTCGTGTTGGAAATCGTACTGACAGTAACGTCCGGCTGCCTCGCAACGAGAGAAAGTTTCGCATCGAAGTCGTGAGTATAGTTTGCCCGAAGAGCAAGCCTAGCAAGCGGACGCTGGTCGGCTTTCACCCACGCTAGATTGTTGGGGGCAGGAAGCGTCTCGCAACCGGTTAAATCGGTTGCCTGAACGTCGAATGCCGGATCGGTAAGCACCGCAAAGGTCGTCGTCGTTCTTACGGCAGGTATGCCCTGTACGATGATTCTGGGCAGGGATACTACCTCATTCCTTGCGTTCTTTGCGGTTAAATATTCTTCATTTTCAACCGCAAAAGGCGCAAGGGGCACAAAGGATTTATCTAACTCTCCCTCGACGACGATCTGCACATTACTACTCGTTCCCTCCGGCAGATAGACCGAGAGAATCGACTGGTCATCGACCGTATGCGTGATAAACTCGTGCCGAATCGGAATTGACACCCGGCGTACCTTGAATCCCTGCGGCAGAAGAATGTCTGCCTGATAAATTGGATTACGCTCCGCCCTAAGGGTGATGTTCGACTCCAACGTCGTTTCATGTTCCGACATTTTCAGCACGGATTGGATATTCGCATGGTGAAGCGACTCCACCGGCGAGACTTCGAGATTAAGCCGGAGGGACTCGGACGAGAACCGAAATGCCTGTACCGGTCGGATGCCCAGCGGACTTTCGGAACCCGCCAGCCGTTCCGAAGCGAGGCGTGCCAAGTGTTCGGCAGTCGGCAGGTCGGTACGGTCAACGCCCGCCTCGGGCACCGCCCTGACATTGAGCAGCGGACTCTGCATTACGGTAACACGTCCCCGGTGCATCGCTGCGCCGACGACTTCGACCACAGGGACTCCTAATTTCGACATTTTATCGTCGTTCCCATTACTATTGCGCCAAATCACGACCGTAAAAACTTCATTCGCTTCCGCCGGCATGAGCAGTTCCACGTCGATCAGTTGCGTCTCCGTTACCTCGCCGGACTGTTCGGCGGGCCCCCAACCGCGCACATTGCGTCCCTCAATGGCGGCGACCTGATAATTGCTGGGCAGACGCAGACGGAACGTTTCATGCTTGCCGCCGCCGAAAGATAAGTTCAAATTCCACGTCATTCGAGTCCCATCTTCACGCACCTCGAATCGGGCATCGGACTCGACTTTGAGATCGTAATCGACATCCCCTTCGGTTACTTGCGACCGCCACTGCCAATGAAACGTTCCATTGGGGGAAAGCGTGGTGGCGACCGTGTCGTCGGCTTGGGCGGCGTTCCATTTCCGCTGGTCTAATTCATTGCCGGTGCGCAGTTCGCTGCCGATTTCCGGCATCGTCAGCGACACACTCGTCGCCGCCGCAAAGGGCAAGCGACCGCTGACAATCCGCCAACCCCCTTGCCGCCGGACATTGTATCGGGTTTTCCAAGTCAACACGTACTCCCCCTTGCCTTCGACGGACAAAAGATAGACCGCTCCCTGTCCGATGTCCGCTTCGGGTGCTTGATAGAGGTTTTGTCTAATCAGCGGGGCTTGCTGGAAATTACTAACGACTCGTTGTCTCGGATCGACTCCGCCGTTGACGAGATTGCCGCTGAAACCGAGTTCCGCCTTCTTGCCGTTGAGCATGACCGACTCCAACACGCCACCGAACATCGGGAACGGCACCGCAAACGGTGCGTCGGTAAAGACTTCAAAGCGGATCGTCCCTTCGATGAGCAAGTCCTCTTGCAACGTCGATGGAACGGCAGCGGTTTTCAACGTTGCATTATATTCCGCACCGGCAAGAGCGTAGGTGGTGAGTAACGGAGCGTCATCTTTCTTCGGCTTTTCGGGCGAGTGTACCAAGTCCCAGAGTTCCTGATACTTGTTGCTGGAAACGATGACTCGCTGGTTCGGCGAGCGGAGCGTATCGGGACTCGGCAATGCGCCTTCGGGAAGTTTGTCCGCATCGTAAGGCACCAAAATCACATCGGACGGAATCACGACCTTTACGTCATTCGGTTGAATGAGACGTACCACGATGGGACTCTCCTCTTCTGCTCTTGCAATGCCGACGAAGAACATAATCACGAGGATTGCCAATGCGATAAGCAAAGCGATGGTGCGTTTCGTCCACTTTATAGTGGGACATTGCATCGTCGGGTATTTCGCTTTCGTCCAGCAACACAAACCGGCGAGCAGATAGATCGGCAGTACCACTGCCAGCACAGCCCAGACGGCACTGTTGATGATACCGCTAAAAAATTCCAAGCCAGGTATCAATACGAAGAGCGTTCCGATTGCCACGGTCAAAAAGACGAACTTCGTTTTGCACGGTCGGGAATGACGCAACATGAGCAAGCCGATAGAAATGAAGGCGAAGTAGGTTGTCCAACTGGCGATGTCCAGCCGTTTGGCATGGACGACTTGAACGTTCAGTGTGGCGAGTCCGTCGCCGACTCCGCTCATGGTCATGTGCTGGCGGTCAAGGTGACTCCAAAGGTTCACCGACACCGGTTGTACCGTTTCCAAGCGGAGGAGACGCACTCGGGGAGCGGCTTCGGCTACGTCCCCCGTCGGGTCTATCAGCGGTTTTCCCCATTGTGCTATTTGTCCTCGTCGATCAAACCGGTCGTAACCTTCTCGTTGGAATTCGTAGTCCATTTCATGCTGGGTTAGGGTGGTCGGTCGGTCGTGCTGGATTGCAAAGTCGCCTCCCACTGCGACTTCTGTACTGGACAGGGCTTGCGTGGATTCCATTGGTCGGCGAGAGCCGAAGGGGTCGGTCGGTAGTGTTCTAGAGTCAAGAAGTCTCTTTCTTGACTCTTCCGGGTTTTCAACTGCTCCGCTTGAGAACGCAACTGCATCTCCTTCAACAAATACACTCCCGACGCTGACAACCCCGCCGAAGAATTTAACGCCTAATGTGTCATTACGCGTACTGCTTTTATAACGTCTGCTTTCATTGGGAGTGGCAAGATGCATTTCTTGATAAAGTCCTTGGTCACTCTTTCGTGCGGCATAGCGAGCGGCTTGAGTAGCCGGTAGCACTAATCCCCCCAGAGTCGTTACAAAGTCCAGCAAAGCGGGACGCGGAGCGGCAACGGTGGCGGTTTCGGCGAGACGATGCCCGACGGGAGCGGCTAATTGCCAATCGGTCTGAGCAACGGGAATACGCTGCCATGTCGATGACGTGTTAGCCGTATCGCCTGCGATACGCACTTCGGTATCGCCTGCGGCGCGTTCCACCGCGCTGCGCTCCGCAGGCGGAGCGGCTAACGCGCCCGGTATCATCAGCCCAGGCATACGCACCTGCGTATTGTACGCAAACGCCCCGTTGCGCTTTTGCGGTTCCTTCTCACTGAATACAATCTGCAAGTGCCGGGTCGCCGCACTCTTCGCCGGGATGTCCACCATCACTCCCGGGTCGCTGCGCTGCGGACGAATCGTCGTACCATCGAGACTGACCGACCATAACTGTTCGTTTTCCTGTAAGTCGATACGGACAAGTGCCGCATTGGTCTTGAGCATATAATTGATTTCGTAAAGGATTCTGCCGTCCTGTCCGATGCTTGCCAAACCGCTGGCGAGACGCACAATGGAAGGCGTGATCGCAAAGACATCATTTCGGGACATTTCAATATGAAGGGGTTCGCCGTCTCCGCTTCGGCTGTACACGCCGAGCAGTCTTCTGCCGGGCATGTAGGAGGCACTGGCAAGTTCGCCGACATCGACCGGTCGCAAACCTTGTCCGTCGGGAATTTGGATGTCTAGTTCTTCGTGTCCTTCAATGGAAATCAACGCCGCCTGCCAAGCGACGTTCTCGGCAAGTATGACGGGTAGCGGCACGTTAGCCGCGTCGCCTGCGACACGCTCCGCACTGCGCTCCGCAAGCAGAGCGGCTAACAGGTGTACCGCCAATCGCAATTCGCCGCGCATCGGTTCGACCAATTGCACCGTCCAGCGGCGCAGACTCTTGCCGTCGATTTCGACCAACTCGCTGTTCGTTTCCTTGATTCGCACATTGTCCAAACCCCGAATGTTCGGCTTGTCCGATACATCTGCCGGCAACAGAAACGACAGCGTGTCGGTTCGGGCTTCGTCCACAAAGTAGGCTAATTCGTAATGCACCGTGAGCAGTGCCGGCTCGATCTTGTAACTGGAATAGGTACGTGCCCGAATTCTCGGCTCCGCTTGAGTTACTGTCAAGTTGAGTGCATAATCGCCGTTGAGAAAGCGATAGGCAAAACTGCCGCCTTGCGTGTTTTCCAGCGGAATGAGTCTTTCGACTTCGGGAATGAGGAGCATATCTTGCTCCGCCGCGACGATGATCGTTCCCGTTTCCCGAACCGCATCGGTTAGGCGAAAGATGGGGAAAGAACAAACAGAGCCCGGAGCGGCAGCTCCGGGATTTTCGTCTTCTCGCCGGAGCGTCCGCTCCGGGCTCTGTGAACTGCTATCCGCCCGTGCCTCGAAGCGCAAAGCGAAGGCACTACGCGGCGCCAAACCCTGCGGGAAACGAATTTGCGCGACGGTCTTTCCGTCCACTGTGCGGCGTTCAAAGGGAATCGGTCGATTGTCCATGCCGGTTACGCTATTGATGAACCAGTTCTCCGGCGTTTCGAGGGCTGCCGAAAAGAGTCTATCGCCGCTTGGAGTGATCATGATTACGCCGGTCAACGTCTGTTTCTGCTCCGTCAATGAAAGGACAAACTGTGCCGACGTTTCAAATTCAACATTGTGTTTCATAATGCGACCGGTCAGTTCCCAGTCGCTTTGCGGTGCGTACCAGGCAGCGACGAACTGCAACGACGGCAAGCCGGGTGCGGTCTCGAAGGCACTCGCCGGTATCGCTTCCGTCAAATTCGCCGCCCCGACGGGAATCAACCGCTGCGTTTGGATTTCTCCCATGCCGAATCGGTTTTCCGTGAGCAGACCGAGTACCGCCGTTTCGGAAGCGGCATCGACCGCCTTTAACTGCGGGAACGTCCAGTCGCCGAAGATTGTCTCCCCGGCAGGCAAAGTACGGAGGGCAGAAATTTCCAATCGGCACTGTCCCGTAACCGGCTCGCGAAAATCGACCGTCAATGTTTGTGCCCTCCCATCTAATAGGGCACTATCCATTGCCCAGCGGGAAAGTACCGGCGAGTGTATGTCCGTTACTTCAAAACCGGCGGGAACGATAAACTGGCACTGCGAAATCGCTTGGTGCAGTGCATCAAGCGACACGGTGGCGTGGAGGCGTTCATACATTTCGGTCAGTTCGGTAAACTGGACGCTTCGTGCCAGCACGGTACGCATTGTCCGGGTACGGATACTGTTCAGGGAGAGACTCCAATGAAACGATTCGCTGTTATCGAAAAGATCGAATCGGGTTTTGCGGTTCATTCCTTCTCCTTCGGTGCTTCGGGAGAGTACGGCGGCACCGCTTTTGATGTCCACGTCGCCCGGCACTTCGAGGGACAGTTTCATTTGCGGCGTTCTCGGTATGCTGAACAGGAGTTCCTGCTGAGTGGAGTCGACGGTCAATGCTGTCGTCAGTTGTAACTGCAATTTATGCCGACCTTTGCCTTGTGCGAAGAGGGTGAGATTGTTGGTGTTTTCTTTGATTTCGGAGCCGATTCGTGCTGGTTTGTCGCCGAGTGTTGCTGAACGGACTGCGGCGGACTTTGTTTGCAGGGGGATGGCGATGAGTCCCTCTCGGAGGAGTTCGAATTCGAGTTCTCCTTCGATGAGGGCGCGTTCGCCGCTGACTGTAATTTTGTACTCCCCTTTTGTCCAGACGAAATCGACGGGGGCGGGCTTTTGGACGCTTTGGGCTTCGGCTTCGATGTTTTGCCGGATGTTTCGTGCTTCTTGTACGAGGGATTCGTATTCTTCTCGTGTGAGCATGACTTGCCCGGTATTGTTTCCGAAGAGTTCTCCGAGGTATTCGTCGGGCACGTAGATTTCGCGCACATGTTCGATGCGTTCCGCGGCGGTGAGGGAACTGCCGAGTAGTAACACTGCGGCGGCGAGGTAGAGTTTTATGTTGGTCATGGGGGATATTCCTGATGTTACCGTTCGATTTGTGCTCCAAAGAGCCGGAAGTACAGCCAAAACGGCAATCTCCGTGAAAAGATGAGAGTCTGCTCCACCCCTTCTTTATACCACTGACGCATACAACGGTCAATATGCCGGCATTAGCCCACCAGCACAGTCGTGTGTGTAAAAATTGAGTTGTTTTTTTTCAAATGTTTTCCCATTGGTGGGAGTAGAGCACTCCGCAGACACAGGCAATTCGATTCGCCCGTTCCAACCGCCAACACGCATCCGTCTGCTTTAACCTGCGACCCGCCAAGTTCTTGCATGCTCCCTCTATCAAACCACTACCAATCACACGACCATCCGCCAACCGATCACAATAATTCAACCGACCTGCATTGCCGCGAAAATAATCCAATAACGAATCCACCAACTTAATCTGCGACTCCTGCAAGCCCACTTTCAACAACGATAACTCACACTTGTAACCGTTCACGGTCAATTTTCGTTGATAGGTTTGAATAGACTCGGCGGAGGCAGACCATGAAGAAGACTCAATATCGACTCCCGTAAAAACGACAGCACATTCAAGCCCCGACGCT
>Ga0099364_10011583_pt1 | contig 12031 bp, 10 predicted proteins | sample TergutTh196P3_FD_73070 | JGI IMG/M metagenome (GOLD analysis project Ga0099364, IMG submission 73070) | Microcerotermes parvus P3 segment gut microbial communities from Pointe-Noire, Republic of the Congo - Th196 P3 | ecosystem: Host-associated > Arthropoda: Insects > Digestive system > Gut ...
TGTTTTTATACATAGATTTTATTTGACAATCTATGGTTTTGCTTGTATATTATAAGTATAGATTTTGGAGGGTTTTATGTTTAGAATGAAAATCTTCAGCATAATTTCCATTACGATGGTAATTTTTTTCTCTCTGCCATGTTGCAACAATAACCTAGACCCCAGCCCGTCAATAGTGGACACGGACACAGATACGGATACAGACACAGAAGAGCTTTCAACTCCGCATGATTTTAAAATTGACTGGAGTATACTTAGGTGGAGATGCGACAGCAAGGCAGAAACCAGCATGGTCTCTATTAAACGTGCTGCAAGTGATGAATTTGAAGAAATTGGATATGTTGTTGCAGATGGTCACGGTTGGGAAGGCGCTCTTACAGACGGTATCAGCCTTAGAGAATTAAATCTGGAAGTAGGGCAAAATATTATTAAAGTTATTTCTTTTGGCGATTCTTCCTGGGATAATGGAGTTATTACTTATGGCATTCGTTCAAAAGAAGCGACTTATAGTATTATTATTGATAACATAATAGAAGAGCAGGCAGCTCCCTTTGAAGATCCGTGGTTTGAGATTTGGGGAAGTCAAATTGTCACGCGGGGTGGAGTAAATGTTTATATCAAGCATCCCGGCGAAAATGAATATATACGCATAGATGGTTACGAGGATCACGGTAGTTTTTTCGGAGAGCTGCCTGAATTAAAAATGGGCGAAAGCACCATAAAAATAATTATTCGCGGCACATGGGATCGGTTAGACGGCAAAACACTTGTAATTGCTTCTGACTCAGAGCCTGTTTTTATTCAATTAATTAACAATTTTGAAGTTCGCCAAATTCCTGCTCCTACAGATTTACGCATTACCGGCTCCGGCTCATCTGCCGCTTTAAGCTGGGATTGTAGTAATATTAATTGCTTTACAGGATGCAGCGTGTCAACCGGAACTTCCGGAGATTTTGATCATAGCACACAGGGTTATAATAATTCTGTGCCATTAAACAGACTCAATTTAGTTTTAGGCGATAACGAAATTATGGTTACAACTCATGGCAAGACAATTATTGAAGACAATCATATTATAACGTATGAACCAGGTAAGACCATTATGCAGTTTACGGTCCATCAAGAACGGCAATTGTTACCGCCAAGTAATTTTAGAATAGAGCTAATCGGCAGCTACGATAGACTGACTTGGGACAGAGATCCGATAACAATCGGACAATCCAGTTATGATAATAATACGAATATAGAAATTAAACAGCCGGGACAAGAAGAATTCAAAACATTTCCATTTAGTGGTGTCATGTTTGGCATAGAACTATTCAGGTTGACAAATCCAAATTATGATTCCTCGTTGCGTTACGGCGAAAATACTGTGCGAATCCGCATTGCAACAAACAATCTTAGTATTATCGATGGCATTGTAACAAAATACACTCAATCAGATTACGGTTATGTTGTATTGGTTATGGATGCCGAAGGAAATATTACAATTAAGTAAGGTTTGCCTACTCCACGCATACCAACTCGCCGTCTTTTAATATTAATTGAGTTGTTTGGTTTTCGAAGATTGCCGTAATTGTAGGTTTTTTTACAAGGCCGTCCAGATGAATAAGGCTGGGGGCATCTTCGTCGTAGTTTGAGCCGATGGCAAAATGGCAGGTCTTAAAGGCTTTTTCGTCTTCCAGCATTTTTCCGGTTATTCGGGCCGCAGGGTTAAGGCCGATTCCCAACTCGCCTATATTGCGTGCGTTACGCGCATAAATTTCCCCGGCGCCAAACGGCAGTTTCCCATCGCGTTCAAAGACACGGGCGTTAAATTCAGCGGCTTCAATTGTTTCAAGCAGGCAGTCGGCTTCTTTCCCTCCGCGTATATCGCGGACATTGCCTTTTTCGACAATGCACTCAATCGGTGTATCAATTATCGTTTCGCCTTCACCTAAACTGATTGATCCGTCAAAACAGATGCGTCCCTTGGCGGTTCCGTTTTCCGGGCTTATAAAAGTTTCGCCGGCGGGCAAATTGCCGCCTGTGCCGGGCAGGGAAAAATTACCGTCATCGGATTTTGCCTGCCTGCCTTGCAGCCCTAAACGTATGTCCGTGCCTCCAGGCGCCGTAACCAAGACTTCTACCGCCTTGTCAAGAATTTCCTTTACTGCGGCGCAGTGCCGGCCCAATTCAATATAGTCGATGGGAACTGTCCGGCAGAAAGATTCTATTGTTGTTGAAGGCGACCAAAAGGAACGGCAGCATTTTTTCCCGTACATCAACAGATGAAAAATATGGTCGTAGCTTTTGCCCTCATGCGAATAAGGCGATGCGATGCCTTTGGAATCTTTGCCCAGCTTTTCATCGCTCAGCGAAATTACCACTTCGGGCTTTGCGTTAAAAGCGGAAATTACAACAGGCTCGGCAAAGGCAAGCTGCGGTTTAACCGGCTGGTATATCAAAACCGGCCTGCCGCCTGCATCCAGGCTTGCATCATACAAAGCTTCTGCGATAATGGCAGCATCTTTTCTCGGGTTGCTTATTATCAATACCTGCTCCCCTTCCCTTACCTTGAGGGAAATGGCAACAGCAATACGCGCCGCTTCCTTAAGGGCTTCATTTTTCAGTTCTGTATGCAGATCATAAAATTTTGATAAGGATTTATCCATTAATTTACCTCTATACACCATTAATTGACTATATAGTCTATTGTCATAATTTTATTAATACAATACAATATAATCTACTCTAAATAAAGGAGGAATTCCGTGACTAATAAAAAACAAGTTGAGAAAAACCGATTGTTAGGTACGGCTGTGCCTGTTGGAGCGCTTAGGGGTAATAAACTTACCGCTGTAGGGGAATTCCCCGATCTTTGCGAATTTGCCAAGCTTTGTAAAAAGATGAAAATAGGCCTAATCCAGTTGCTGCCTGTAAATGATACCGGCAATGACAGCTCTCCTTATTCCAGCCTGACAGCTTTTGCCCTTCATCCGCTGTATTTACGGATAGCCGATCTTCCCGAAACGGCAGCCTCCAAGGGCTTTATTGACAAGGCAGAAACCATTAACAAGGAATACGGCGGGCATACACGCTTCCTCTATCAAAATGTTCTAAAAGCAAAAATGGATTTGCTGCGTGAAATTTATTCGGCAAGCCACAGCGAAATTGAAAAAAAAGCCGGGCCGAACGGGCAACTGGGCAAATGGATTGCGCATAACCCATGGATTAAACCTTATGCTGTTTTCCGCAGGTTAAAATCGGCCAATGGCGAAAAAAGCTGGAAGGAATGGAAGGAATACCGCGAGATTACAGCCGAAGAAATAAATTTACTTTGGGATGATCCAAAAAACAAAAAGGACCATCTTTTTTGGGCATGGCTGCAGGAAGCCCTTGACAGGCAATTTTCCGAGGCTGCAAAAGCTGCTGCCGATGCGGGAATAATTCTTAAAGGTGATATTCCTATTTTAATGAACGAAGACAGTTGCGATGTATGGGCGCATCGGGAAATTTTCGACCAGGAATTTTCTGCGGGGGCCCCGCCGGATATGTACAGCCCGGAAGGTCAAAACTGGGGGTTCCCGATTTACAATTGGGAAGCGCAGGAAAAAGATAATTTTGCATGGTGGAAGCAAAGGCTTTCCGTTGCGGCAAAATATTATAAGGCATATAGGATAGATCACGTGCTGGGCTTTTTTAGGATATGGTCTTCGTCACGCAGTGATAATTCGGCTGTGCTTGGACGGTATATTCCCTATACTCCCATCACCAGTTCTGATTTAAAAAAACTGGGGTTTGACAAGGGGCGGATTCGCTGGGTTTCGCAGCCCCATATTGCAACTAACGAAATGACGAATGTACTTAGTTTTACAAAAGCACTTAACCAAATCGGCACTGAAGAAATGTGGCTCTTTAAGAAAAGAATAAAGGGAGAAAAAGATATTGATGCCCTTAATCTGGAACCTTCGGTACGGCAGTTTTTAATATCGGCTTGGCATAATAGAATTTTTATTGAATACCAAAAAGGCAAATTTTTCCCTGCATGGTATTATCAAAAATCAAAAGCATACGATACTCTTTCTTATGAAGAAAAGAAAAATCTGGAAGACTTATTGGAAAAACGCATGCGTAAATCCGAGAAAATTTGGGAAGCCCAGGGGAAAAAAATACTTTCAGTTTTGGCGGCATCTTCTGACATGCTGCCATGCGCGGAAGACCTGGGCGCTGTGCCGGCTTGTGTCCCAAAGACGCTTACAAAATTAAAAATACTGGGTTTACGCGTTGTCCGCTGGAACCGCTACTGGCACAATGAAAATCAGCCTTACGTTCCTTTCGAAGAATATCCCTCGCTTTCGGTATGCACGCCGGCAGTGCACGACAGTTCCACTGTCCGTGAATGGTGGGAAAACGAGATAGACCAGAACCAATTTGCCGGCTTTTTGGGGTTTCCGTCCCTGCCGAAGGTTTACAATCCCGGCACGGCAAAAATTGTCCTAAGCAAAACCGCATCGGCAAAATCCCGTTTTCGTGTTTTTCAGATACAGGACCTTTTGCATCTTTCAAATAGATGGTATGCCCATGACCCGGCTTCCGAGCGGGTCAATATTCCGGGAACTAGCAACGATTTTAACTGGACCTACCGCCTGCCGGCTTCTATTTCGGAAATTGCAAAGGACAAAGAACTGGTTTCGGCTGTTGCAGAACTTAGCAGGATAAAAGCGTATAAAAAGACCCTCTAACCGAATAATATTTAGTTAAAATAATGGACAAATTAAAAAACAAATATTATAATTTAAATTAATGATTACCAGAAAACTAATTCGGAGGAAAAAGTGAAAATAAAAATTAAATTAAGCATCATGATTGGGTTAATAGTGGTTTTATCATTGGGTCTGACCACCGTGTTGGAAGTGTATCAATCCCGGCAGATAGCCCTGGATTTAAGTATGCAAAATGTTGATTACCTGACATGGTACCAGACAGAGTACTGGAGGGGCCGGATGGACCGTTATATACAAGTGCTGCGTTCGCTGGCAAATGTAATGGAAGATTATGAGACCGTGACCCTAAATGAGCGGCGGGATACCTTTGACAGAATGTTGTACGGTATTTTTGGTTCCGAGCCTAATCTCTACTCGCTGTATACAGTGTGGCTGCCTAACGCCGTTGACGGTATGGATGCGCAAAATATAGGCAGGGTTGGGTCTACCGAAACAGGCCAGTACGCCATGACCTACACCAGGGAATCCGGCGACAGAATTACATCGAGGGCCACTGTTGACGTAATAGATTCAATGGCATATTTAACCGGCCCCAATGCCAATAAAGACCGGTTGGAAGATCCCTTTCCCCGAAACGTCGATGGCAATGACACCCATTTAGTCAGAATGATGGTTCCCATTACCAACCGCCGTACCCATCAAATTGTCGGAGGCGTAGGGCTGCTGTATAATATAGACGCAATTCAGCCTGTGGTGGATGAATGTGTAGAGCGGTACAGCGATGAAGGTGTTTCAGCAATAGTTATATACGACAACAGCGGGTTGGTTTTAGGGCATTTGGTGAAAGAACGTATAGGCCGGCTAGTCACCGAAGCTGATGCGATTCTTTATAACGAAGAAACCCAGGAAGTTGCCAAGGTAATAAGGGAGGGGGATAGTATCAATGTAACTCAGTTCTCTACCGCTCTTAGAACTAATCTGATAATGACCATGCATTCTTTTACCATAGGCAACTCTAATAAAACCTGGACAGTCATGCTTGGTGTTAGTGAAGAACATATTATGGAACCTATCAATAAAATGATCATATCGATTATTATAATGATTGTGGTAATATTGATAGTTGCACTGGTGATTGTATATTTTACCATGCACAGAGTTACCAAACCCATCGTCACGGTGGCAGCAACCCTCAAGGATATTGCCGAAGGCGAGGGGGATTTGACCCGTTCCATAAAAGTTAGTTCCAATGACGAAGTGGGCGATCTTGGCCGTTACTTTAACCAGACACTTGAAAAAATAAAGGCCATGGTCATCGTTATCAAAAATCAGTCGATGTTACTGTCTGATGTAGGATCAGATTTAGCCAACAATATGACCGAAACAGCGGCGGCAATCAACGAAATTACGGCTAACACTCAAAGCATCAAAGGCCGAATGTTAAACCAAAGCGCTTCTGTAACCGAGACCAACGCCACTATGGAGCAGATAACCAACAATATTAATAAGCTTAATGGCCAGGTGGAAAAACAAACCATCAGCGTAGCCCAATCATCTTCGGCAATCGAAGAGATGCTTGCCAATATCCAGTCGGTAACACAGACCCTTGTTAAAAACGCGGCAAACGTAAATGAACTAACCAGTTCTTCCGAGGTAGGCCGCACAGGCTTGCAGGATGTGGCATCTGACATACAGGAGATAGCAAGGGAATCCGAAGGGCTTCTTGAAATCAATGCGGTGATGGAAAACATTGCCAGCCAGACCAACCTTCTTTCGATGAATGCTGCGATTGAAGCAGCCCACGCGGGCGAGGCAGGAAAGGGCTTTGCGGTTGTAGCCGATGAGATTCGCAAATTGGCCGAAAGTTCCAGCGAGCAGTCTAAAACGATCAGCACGGTGTTAAAGAAGATAAAAACCTCGATAGATAAAATTACCCAATCCGCTGACAATGTCCTTACCAAATTTGAGGCGATAGACTCGGGTGTAAGAGTAGTATCCGAACAGGAAGAGAATATCCGAAACGCCATGGAAGAACAAAGCCAGGGCAGCAAACAGGTTTTGGAAGCCATAAGTAATGTCAATGAAATTACCCAGCAGGTAAAGAACGGTTCGCAAGAAATGCTTGAAGGGGCCAAAGAAGTAATCCGCGAGGGCGAAAATTTAGACAGCGTAACCCAGGAAATTACCGGCGGCATCAATGAAATGGCATCCGGGGCGGATCAGATTAATGTTGCGGTAAACCACATAAACGAACTGAGCAATAAAAACCGCGAATACATAGGTAATTTGACGAAAGAAGTGGCGCGGTTTAAGGTAGAATAGTATTCATTGCAAGAAAATATCTTAAACTTGCTGATGCAGGTAAAAACAGGAGAGGTCTCACCGGAACAGGCTTTGGAAAAATTGCCAAAAGCTTTTACCGATCTGGCTTACGCAAAGGTGGATCACCACAGGTCTTTGCGGCAGGGTACAGGCGAGGTGATTTACGGCCAGGGAAAAACGCCGGAGCAGATTGCCGGAATCCTTTCCAACATGAAAGAACACGGATCGGCTAACGTGCTTGTTACCCGCATAAGCCAGGAAACCGCGAACTTTTTGCTTGATAAAAAAATTCCCCTTGATTATCACCCAATTCCTAAACTTGGTATTGCTATGACGGATAACAGCATTGAGCGTACCGGCAATATTGTTATTGCCGCTGCGGGAACCAGCGATATGGCTGTCTGCGAGGAAGCAGCCCTTACCGCCGAAACCCTGGGCAATAATGTGACACGGCTTTACGATGTCGGCGTTGCCGGCCTTCACAGGCTGCTGTCGAATCTGGAAATTCTTGAACAGGCAAGGGTAATTGTATCGGTGGCAGGGATGGAAGGCGCTTTGGCAAGCGTCATCGGCGGCCTTGTAAGCTGCCCTGTTATTGCCGTTCCGACCAGTGTAGGTTACGGGGCAAATTTCGGCGGATTGTCGGCACTGCTTACCATGCTAAATTCATGCGCATCGGGAGTTTCTGTTGTTAATATTGACAACGGCTTTGGCGCTGGTTTTCTTGCAAGCAGAATTAACAAGATGAAAGGCTAGAATGAAAACACTTTATATTGAATGTAATATGGGCGCTGCAGGGGATATGCTTATGGCGGCGCTTTTGGAATTGCTGCCCGACAAAGAAAATTTTTTAAATAAAATTAACAGCATGGGGCTTAAGGGCGTTAAGGTTGAGGCGGAAAAATCGGTTAGATGCGGAATTACAGGCACAAGGATTATTGTTAAGATCGGTGACGGCAGTAATGCAAAAGAAGAAAGCAGCATTGATGTTGATCTTAATGCAGAAAAGCCTGAACACCATGATCATCATGAACATGATCACGAACATAATCATGAACATGACCACGAACACGGACATAAACACGAGCACGAGCATGAACATGAACATGAACATCACCACAGTCATTCACACAGATCGTTAGGCGATGTTGAGGCTGTTATTTACGGCCTTAATGTTTCAGAGGGCGTGAAAAAAAACGCATTGGAAATTTATAAACTGATAAGTGAAGCGGAGGCCCATGTTCACGGCTGCCCCGCCGGTGAAATTCATTTTCACGAAGTCGGCAGCCTTGATGCCATTGCGGATATTGTCGGCGTCTGCCTGTTAATCGAAGAACTTGCGCCCGATAAAATTGCCGCCTCTCCTGTTAATACAGGAAGCGGCTTTGTCCGCTGCTCCCACGGAATTCTGCCCGTTCCCGCTCCTGCGACAGCTTTTCTGCTGTCGGGCATCCCTGTTTACAGCGGGAATATCAAGGCAGAATTATGCACCCCGACAGGGGCGGCTTTGCTTAAACATTTTGCCGGTACCTTTGGCCCAATGCCGGAAATGACTATATGCAAAACCGGATACGGCATGGGGAAAAAAGATTTTAAGGCGGCAAACTGCGTGCGGGTTTTTCTTGGAGAAGGCACCTGCAAGGCTGACACCGAAACAAGCGATCAAATAGCCGAATTGAGCTGTAATATCGATGATATGACAGGCGAGGCCCTAGGTTTTGCCTGCCAGTCCCTGCTGGCTGCAGGCGCTAAGGATGCATTTTCTGCCGCTATTCAAATGAAAAAAGACCGCCCCGGCCAGATGCTCACCTGCATCTGTGATGCGAAAAAGGCAGATTCTTTTGCAGAGCTTATGTTTAAACATACATCAACTTTTGGCATTAGAAAAAAAATCCTTTCGCGGTATATTCTGGGACGCAGTACAGAAGTAAAAAAAACCCCGTTAGGTGATGTCAGGGTAAAAACCGGCAAAGGCTATGGGGTGATAAAAAACAAGCTGGAATACGATGATGTGGCGGAGTTGGCAAAAAAAAATAACTGTTCTATAATGGAAATGGAGTATAAACTATGGAAAAATTTGAAAAACTAAATAATATACTGCGGGAATTAAAAAGCGTTGTAATAGCTTTTTCCGGCGGCGTAGATTCCACTTTTCTTTTAAAGGCCGCACACGATGTTTTACACGATAAGGCAATTGCGGTTACAGTCCGCTCCTGCCTTTACCCAAAACGGGAGCTTGATGAAGCTGTAGCTTTTTGCAAAAAAGAAGGGATCACCCATATCATCTTAGATTCAGACGAGTTGCAAGTTGAAGGGTTCTCCCAAAATCCGCCTAACCGCTGTTATCTGTGCAAAACCGATTTATTTAATAAAATATCGGCTATTGCCAAAGAGCGCGGTATTTTACATATAGCGGAAGGTTCAAATACCGATGACGAAGGGGATTACCGCCCCGGCATGAAAGCTATAATCGAACAGGGAATAAAAAGCCCCCTGCGAGATGCGGGCCTTAGCAAACAGGAAATACGTAGCCTTTCCCAAAAGATGGGGCTGCCTACATGGGACAAACAGCCCTTCGCCTGTTTCGCTTCACGCATCCCCTACGGCGATGAAATAAACCTTGAGCGTCTGAATATGATCGAAAGGGCAGAGCAGCTTCTTTTTGATCTGGGTTTTAAGCGGTTTAGAGTACGCTGCCACGGAAACCTTGCCCGCATCGAAACAGGCGAAGACGGTTTCAATCTGCTTACTTCTGCCTCGTTACGCGAAAAAATATTTGTTACATTCAAGGAAATAGGCTTTAAATACATTGCCCTTGACCTTCAAGGTTACCGCACAGGAAGTATGAACGAAACCTTAGCGTGACCCTTATTTAATAGCAAGGCAAACCCAAAGCCTGCAAAGGATGACAGCAGCCTGTCAAGAATATTAACAGGGATACGAGAGGCAATTTCCACCAGAATTAGCGGAAGACCTTTTCTTTCCAAAGCGAGTTTAAAATTTCTTCCCACGTCCAGGATAACGGATTCTTCGTAAGCTATTTCCGGCGTACCTTCAATTAAAGTAATGATGCTTGCGAATAATCCGCCTGTTATACTGATAACAATGCACAATGAAAAAGACAAAAGAATTAAAATAATGGCTTTTTCAATTATTCGCTGTAAATAAAAACTGTTTTTATTAGGATTTTTCAAAGGGGGAGCATGAATATTTAATTCGCGCGGGAACCAGCGCATAAACAAATAAGTTATCAACGCTACCGCCATGTTGCAAAGGGTGTACAGGTAATAAGGCCAGCCGGCAAAAAAAACACTGTGGTAGGTCAGGTTGGTTAAAGCTCCGGTAAGAAGACCCGCATATAATCCGCCATAAAAAGTAATGCTCATGGTAAATATAGTGTCCAAAAATAAAGGAAATTTTAAAATGTTTTGCGAAACATAACATACCGCGATGTTTAACGCTGCCCCTGTAACGGAAAGTAAAATAAAAAGTATCGGTTTAGGCTTTACCATACCTCTATTACAAATGATAATTGCCTTTGTGTCCAGTAATCGTTAAAATGGAATAATGTACCCCGATGAGTTCGAATCATACTTTAGCCTGCTCTGGCTTTTAGTGCTGTTTGTGGGTATTCTGATGATTTTTCTCTGTTACCTCTACCTTGCTATGCGTACAGCCCGCAGGAAGGATTCGGAAAGCATGGAGTCGTTCTCGCTGGTGCTGGAAGGGCAGGAAGCGGAACGGCAGCGTATTGCCGCTGATTTGCACGATACGGTACTCCCGAATATAAAAGATACGGCTGTCGCTGCCAGAGTACGGGAAATATGCGGTCATTTGATGCCGCCTGATTTTACCCGGCTTTCCCTTGCGGCTTCTCTGGCAGACCTTTGCGGAAAATTCTCCGCCCGCTGCGGCATCGAATGTGCCTTTTCCATTGAAGAAAAATTTGATTTAAGGGATGTCAGCGCAGAAAACCAGCTACATTTGTACCGCATGGTTCAAGAGGCTTTAACCAATATTGAAAAACACTCCAAGGCTCAAAAGGCATACCTTACGGCCCGCCGTACTTTAGCAGAAAGTATTTTGATTTGTGTTTCTGATGACGGTGCCGGTTTACAAAACATACAAGGCCTGCGAAGCATACCGGGCACTGGCCTTGGCATAAGGAGCATGCAGCAGCGGGCTGCCATAATCGGAGCTAAACTAGATTTTATTAGCGAAAATACTAACGGCCTTATGATCCGTATTGAAATATTCCCAGAGGTAAAATCTTGAAGCAGAAAATATCTGAAAAGACCATTATCATTATAGAAGATCATCCCGTTATGCGCGAGGGCCTTGCAGCATGGTTTAACGCTACAGGCCGCTGGCAGGTGCTTGGAAAAGCCTCCAGCATTACAGGGGCAAAAGAACTGTTAGCCGATAAGCGGGCGGACATTGTTCTTTTGGATATTCAACTGGAAGACGGATGGGGCCTTGATTTAATACCCTGGCTGTCGGAACAAAACAGGCTTGCCGGGCATAGCGGCGATCAAATTATTGCGGTCTATACCGCTTTTGATGATTATGCCCATGCCAGTGCCGCGCTTAGCCTGGGTGTACGGGCATATATATGTAAGCAGCGCAGCGAGAGCGAACTTGAAGAAGCTCTGTTTGCTGCTCTTAAAGGCGGGACTTACATAGACAAAACCGCACAGGCAAAACTCCAAAGTGTTAATGATATAATCAGCCTTCTGACAAGACGGGAAGCGGAAATACTCAGCCTTGTAAAAAGCGGGCTTTCCAACAAACAGATTGCCGTCCGTTTGGGCATAAGCCGCCGGACTGTAGAAAACATCCTTTCCTGCGTCTACGACAAAACAGGTATACGATCACGGCTGGAGTTGGAAAGACTGTAAAAAACCGTGCGTAATTACTCATGACAAGTTTCTGAAAGTTTAAGAAAATTATTCATAATCCATGCTCGTATGGGCTGGAAAATATGGATAACAAGGAGTTCTTTA
>Ga0099364_10011584_pt1 | contig 12030 bp, 11 predicted proteins | sample TergutTh196P3_FD_73070 | JGI IMG/M metagenome (GOLD analysis project Ga0099364, IMG submission 73070) | Microcerotermes parvus P3 segment gut microbial communities from Pointe-Noire, Republic of the Congo - Th196 P3 | ecosystem: Host-associated > Arthropoda: Insects > Digestive system > Gut ...
AATGTGCTGCCGGAAGAGGTTGATAGCTACCTCGCCGCCGGTATGAGCGGACACATCGGCAAACCTATCGATTTTGACAAACTCCTGCGCATGATCCGTTTATACATGCGATAGCTAATCGAAGCAACAAAGAAAGCCGCATGAGCTGTTCTTTTGTCGCAATAAGCAAGTACAAAAGAACAGCTCATGCGGCTGCTTGGCAGTAATCAGTGCCCTAGCTGTTTTCGCATCATGTCAGTGTTGATTGCGCTGTTTAAAGCTGTGTCGGCAGTAATTTCTCCGTTTCTAAAAAGTCTCATGATATAGCCGTCCATGCCAATCATTCCTTCTTGTGCAGATGTTTGAATCACATTATCGATTTGGTGGGTCTTCCCCTCACGAATCAAGTTGCTAATCGCATTGTTCACTCTCATTATTTCAAATGCGGGAATCGACTTGTTTTCAGTGTTTGGCAGCAGCTTTTGCGTAACAACCATCCTCAAAACCATGGATAGCTGCACCCTAATCTGTTGCTGCTGTTCATGGGGGAAAATGTCGATGATTCGGTCTATGGTATTTGCAGCGCCGATTGTATGCAGTGTAGAGATTACCAAATGCCCTGTTTCAGCAGCTGTCATCGCCGTCTTTATCGTCTCGTAATCGCGCATCTCTCCTAGGAGGATAATATCCGGCGCTTGCCTTAGACATGCCCGCAGCGCGACCATATATGAATCTGTGTCGGTGGAAATCTCCCTTTGGCTTACTAAACTTTTGTTGTCTCTGTGAAGAAACTCTATTGGGTCTTCAAGGGTAATTATGTGGCAATTTCTGGTATTGTTGATTGCATCAATTACACATGCAAGGGTTGTGGTTTTCCCGCCTCCGGCAGGACCTGTGACCAGTACCAATCCACGCGCTTCTTCAGCGATTTTCATAACTTCCTCCGGAATCAACAACGCTTGGTAATCCGGAATGTTGAACAATACAACTCTGATTATCGCTGCCATTGTGCTTCGCTGCCTATATGTGTTAACTCTAAACCGCGCCAGTCCGGGTATCGTAACCGGAAAATCATCGTCCCCTGTCTGAAAATATTTATCAGTTGACCTGTTTGCAAGTTCATATAAATCTGTAATCAAACTTTGAGCTTCGTCCGGTTTGAGATTGTCTGTATCTTGAGGGAGTATCATACCGCTTTTTTTAAATGTTATTCGGCGTCCAGCGCCTATAAAAACGTCCGACACGCCTCCGAGGGCTGCTTCACGCAACCATTTTAGTATTTCATGTTCATTTGCATTTTCTATGCTATATCCCCCCTAGTATTATAGCGTTCGGTGTATCCAGCGGTTACGACCATCATGGCTTTTTCGTACCATATATGGTTGATTGTCATTTCGCGGCATTATTGAGCATTGCCAATTCGTTGCGAATTCTCTGACATCCATGTATGCGCTCTGCAAAGCAAATGCAAGCCGCTTATTCAACACAGACGTGAACAGCAACGAATTCTAGCCTAGTTTCCACACTTCGTCAAAATCCTCTCCCAGCCACACGTCGACAGAAGCATCGAATTCCCATTCGCCAATATCCATCATCTGCCAGCACAGGATATCAGCATACCCATTACCAACAGTCACTCTTACATACAGCTCCTTATCATCAGATATAGGACACAGGTAAGACAATATTTCTTTATCTGTCTGAGTGTCCCACATTGACCATATTTCTCCGTCAGTGAACTCACCGGATGTATGACCATCTGCTTCTATCAACTCGGCAAGCATCTTCTCCGCTTTTGCATCTGCTTCATAATACCCTACTACAAGAGCCGCTTCTGTATCACTAAGCGACTTGTTGTTTTTAGCAACCAGCAATGAGATCAGCGAGAAGACTGTTAGGCACAAAACAGCAAAAATAAGTACAATTGATGCGCTGCCAACACCAATTCCGCTCCTATTCATCTTGGTCACCTCTCGTCAATTGTTGCGATATTGCCAACTCCGTTGCTATGCTTCTTGCTGCTACAGGCAAAGATATTAGTGCCTCGCCGTTGAGCTTATCGACAGTCAGCTCTCCTGCATGCAAGTTTTCCGGATGGTTTGCAGAGGTGTCTGCAACCAATAGGAGTCTGTATTTTGCGTTTTCGTCTGTTTCGCCGCAGACATACCAGTTGTTGTCATAGTATACGACTGCCGTATTCAGTCCATCAATCTCGACAGCTATCCCGCCTAATACTCTGGAAAACATCTCCAAATCTCCCGAAACTGCCTTATAGCACTCCGCGCCGCTTTCGGCTGCTCTGATAGCGCTTCGGGTGTCTCTGGCTTGCGTTGCCATCAGATAGGATGACACTAGTATTCTAACGCAAGCTGCGGCGCAAAGAGCAAATGTTGCTATTACAATGAGCTGTTCCATTAAAAAGAGTGTAGATTTTGAACGATTATGCATTTTTTTGCCTCTTTTTGTAAAGGGTTCTCGTGTCCCTCGTTTCGGTTCTTGCGCTCTTGTATTGCGTTCTTGCGAACGCTATCTTCATTGTTAATCCCTTTAAGCTATTATCACATTGGCAACATCCCGGTTGTTCCCGCTGCGGGGGTAGAGCAGCAGATTCCTCTTGCCGGCTGACACTTCTATAAGTCCATTTTCAAGCATTGCAAAGTCAAAGCTGATAATTGGCATGACTCTAATTCCATCCTCCGGATAGAAAGACAGTTTAGGATCTGTTTCGGCAAGCAGCTCAGTTTCTGTGTACAATTCATACACCCATTCTTCGTAATGATAAATTGCAGTCGTATATTTTATGCCATCATACTCTTCATCAAAGCATAAAACGGGAAGTCCGAAGTATTCTCCTATGCGAATGCTTCCATTTTTGTCGTTGCTTTTCGATTTTGTCCATATATAGGACAAGATAGTGCTCTCTTCGCTTTCTTGCTTTGTAATGTCTGTCATGCTTTTGTAGATGCTTGCGCCCAACATTAGCACCATGAGCACTGACAAAGCAAATATGCTGAATATAATCAGCACAAAAATCGTATCAATCCTTCTTCCGCTTGTTCTAATCATTCATGGTTGCTCCAACTAGCTATCTCAAATACTGCCATGTCAGGTATGATGTTTGACGCGAAAACGTTATAGTGAACGATATACTTTTTCCTGTCTATATGAATCCCATATCTGGCTTCGATTTCATTAACGCTTTGGGGATAGCTACCGTTTATTGCGTAGTTTATTACAATTGCGCGTCGAACGCTTTCTTCCAAGATTCTCAAACTCTCGATTTTGCTGGATGTTTCTGTTTGCTGCAGTCCGCGTAGTATCATCCCCATTATGACAGCCGAGAAAGCAGCAGGGACCAGAATCGATCGAAACGCATCTCCTGCGCTCTTTCTATATATGCTTTTCCTTTTGTTCATTGATTGCGACCTTTAAATGAGCTTTCTGCATAAACGCACAATAGTGCTTGGTTTAGCCTATCGCTGTCATTATCCCCATCAGCGGCAGCATAACCGAGAAAAGGATTATACCAACAACGACCGATGAGATAATAACAAGGGTCGGCTCTATACTCCCTACAATCCTGTCGATATCGTCTCTGACATTGATATCGCTTCTTCTCGCTATTTCCGCCATCGCATCATCCGCTTTGCCGCTTCGGGTGCCAATAGACAGCATCTTCCCATCCTGTGGCGAGAGTATTTTCGATCCTGTAAGAGCCTCGGCAAGGGTGCATCCCACACTAAGCATTTCTACGCATTTGTTATGCATTTCATCCACAGGTTTCGCTCCCCCGCTGACATTAGCGGCTATTTCAACCGCTTCGTCCGTATCGAGTCCGCTTGCCATCCCAAGAGTCATGGCAAAAACAAAGCGCGATGAGGCTAGTTTGCCAAATATTCCGCTATTCCCCCACCTATTATAAAAAACGCTTCCGAATTTGTTTCTAATTCTAGGTACAGTTATCGCCAACACCACAAGCAAAAACACAATGCCAATTACAATCGCTATTGCGGCTGAAGCATTTCCAAGCCATGCACCAAACCCCATCAGCATAATAGCCAGGGACGACATTTGCGTTCCAAGTTGGCTGAAAACATTATTGAAAATCGGCAATACTTGCACAATTAAAATCAGCACGACCACAATCATCAATATAAGGAGTATCGCAGGGTACATTACTGAACTTTTAATCGTCGCTGACAGCCTCTCTTGCCTATCATAGTATTCCGAGAGAGCTTGAAGGGTTTCCACTAAGCGACCTGTTTTTTCGCCGATTTCAACCATATGTATCGCGTATCTTGGGAAACTGCCTGATTTCCCAAGTGCAACAGAAAAGCTATCTCCCACATCCATGGAGTCTATGAGATCTTGCAAAACAGCTTTCGCTTCCTTGGTTGCTTCGTCTTCATGCAGAATTTGCAAACTATCAGCGACTGTTATGCCTGCATCAAGCAGCATTGCGATTTCAGCGCAAAGCATCGAGAGATATGTGTTGTTTAATGTCTTTTGTCTCATGCCCGTCCTCTTGCATATATTCCATGATATTGTCTATTTAGGATAGATTAAATGCATATACTCATATTATCGGATTTTTTAGTCTAATATAAAGTGGAAATTCAATCATTTTTGATGTATTATAGAGAAAATCTGAGCGAACAACAAATGTCCGCTCAGATTTGTCTCGCAAAAGCGAGTATAAAAGTACATATATGGAAGTGGTTTTGATGCTCCGCGGCGCGGCAATCCAGAACGGGCAACCACAATGATGGATTTCCTCCATCTGCACAGTATCTGGATTGCCTCGCCACTAGCGCTTAATCGTGTAGGACGAAAATATGTACGAGTAACTGTCTTTTGTGTGTTACAATGCCAATAAACTCAGTTAGTGTCTGCTTTTATATAAGGTTCAGGCTGATTTTAGTACAGGAATCTGGCTGAGTAATTTGATCCATCGCCGATATAATCCATTACTGTTCTGCTTTGATTACCGGTTGAGGCGAAAGTAGGATCCATTCGATTCCATTCTTTTCCATCAAAGTATATTGCAGTGTTGACCCATTCGCCCGTATCTTCGTTGTATACATCAATCCAAGCGTGATAATCTTTGCCTGCGTATCCAACCACCAATCTGCACGGAATATGCTGGCTACGTACCATGGCAGTCATTAATGCGGCATAATCAAAGCAAATGCCTTTCCTGTTTGCCAATACTTTGTCCACATCCGGCAAATAGCCGGTATGCTTCCCTTGTGTCACTTCGCGCGCAAAGACTCTGTCGTACGAGAGGTGCAATATGACGAAATTGTATATGGCTGCGACTTTTTCCATAACACCTTCAGTATCTTCTGTCAGTTCCGCTGCTTTTGCCACGGCTGCGCTATCAGCAGTGAAATTTACATATTGGTTCGGTATCAAAAAAGGCGCAAACTCATCGTTCAACGTAACGTCAATCGTAGCTGTGACAGTTGTCGAATACCTGTTGCCTTCTGTTTGCTCATAGACACCAATAGTATATTTTCCATTTCCATCGGACAGTGGATAAACATCGTAAGTAGCGTCTTGCTTAAGCGTGTACTGGTATTGCACGTTGCTCGGACCAGTTATAAGCACGCGAAGCTGCTTGCTGGTCGAACTCATAAATCTGACCATGACATATCCCTCTTTTGCGTTGGAGTAGTCAATAGTCGCTTTGTTGTTGGCTTTCGTGAGAGTGCCGGGCGCTGTTGGTGCGGTAAACATAGACGGAGGACTCGCAGTGAGCGGAATCATTTCCGATGCCAAATCCATAACATCTTCGTTTATCTCATATGATTCTTCGCCTGGTGTGTGGATTGCTGTCGTCTCTTGGGCACATGCAGCAACTGTCATAGTCAGCATAATAGCCGCTACCGACAATGCAATCAGTTTCCTTTCTCTTTTCATTATTTTCCTCCTATGCTTGGTATGTGGCGAGGCTGTTTGCAGATATCTCCTTGGCAACTTAGTCCCACCGGTGGGTGTGGTTTCATCTTTGTTATTTTCCTCTCTTTGATATATCGGCAAAATAACATTTTTCATTATCTATTTCTGAATGATAACGGATGATTGTCACTTATGCGTCACATTAAGCATAGGATTCCTGATTTTTGTGACATTATGCTTGCTTTTTCGGAAAAATTGTATATCGCAATAATCCATGATATACTGCACCTTGACTATTTCCTGATAATCAACGATGCTTTTTTCAGAATTTGGACAAAATATTCGGCTTCTTGCTGCGTATTGTATTGCGAAAAACTTACGCGGAGGGCACCGTCAATGACATCATTTTTCAAGCGCATAGCTTCCAGGACTCGGCTTCGCGCACCCTTTTTGCATGCTGCGCTTTTGGATACGCAAACACCTTCGCTTTCCAAATAACTCATCAAGACTTCACTTTTGTAACCCGGGAGCGAAATGCTGAGTATATATGGAGAGCCATTGTCGCTGATGATGACCGCTTCAGGCAATTCTTCCACCAAGCGTCTGCTTGTGAATTCACTAAGCGTAGTTACTTTCTTAGTATTCTCCTCTTGCTCTAATTGCGCCAGACGCACAGCTTCGCCAAAACCTGCAATAGCTGGCATCGCTTCTGTTCCCGCTCGTTTCCCCCTTTCTTGGCTTCCACCAAGAAAGATGGCGGGAAGTTTTGTACCGCCTTTTATGTACAGAGCTCCAATGCCTTTTGGCCCATGGAGTTTATGCGCGCTGATTGAAACAAGATCCGCTCCCAAGGCATTCACAGCGAAAGGCAATTTGCAAAAGCTTTGCACTCCATCAGTATGCAGCAGGGTACCTAATTTTCTCCGCTTGATTTCCCTGGAGTAATCTTCTATTGGATTAATCGCTCCGGTTTCATTGTTAACATGCATTATGGACGCTAACACCGTATCTTCTCGTAGCGCATCCGCAAATGCATCTGAACCAATGAACCCCATATTATTTGTTTTTAGTGTCGTTATTTCCCAACCGTTTTGTTCCAGCATTTTGATCGGTTCGGCTACAGCGTCATGTTCTATGGACGAGGTTATTATATGTTTTCCGCGCCTGGCGAGCATTTTCGCGCTGCATTGTATTGCCCAATTGTTCGCTTCGGTACCACCGGATGTAAAGTATATCTCATCCGGCTTCGCGCGAAGAGCGTTCGCGATGTTTTTCCGAGCCACCGCCAACTCGTTGGCTGCGCTTCGTCCTAGAAAATGCGATGAAGATGGGTTGCCGAAATCTGTTCGCATTACGCTGACCATTTTTTCGATAACCTCTTCGCGGACTGCTGTCGTTGCAGCATTGTCAAAATAAACATTCATAGTGTCATGCATTATACACATTAATTCGCTCAGAAGCAAGCATACCATCGCCAGCAAAAAGGACAGCTGAACATTGTTGCTGGTACACCGTTTTTCTGATAATTGTTTAGCGGGCAGCGGAGTAAGGAGACTTATATGAGATTCTGTGTTCATACATTGGGATGCAAAGTGAATCAATACGATTCACAAACGATTGAGAGCATTCTCACTACTCGGGGGCATACTTTGGCGCAAGCCGGCGATGGTTGCGATATATGTTTGATTAACACCTGTACTGTGACCGGTGAGAGCGCAAGAAAATCCCGTCAAACAATTCGCCGGCTCAAAAGCATGGAGCCTGAAGCTCTGATTGTAGTGTGCGGCTGTTACTCCCAAATAGCTCCTGAATCAATAGCCGCACTTGGCGCGGACCTTGTTGCCGGTAGCGGAAACCAAGAGGCATTAGTGTTGGAAATAGAAAAGCTTCATATGAACGCGAGGAACAATGCACCGGAATGGACAATTCCCATTATGGATTACTCGGTTGGTGATGACATAGCAATCGATGGGAAATGCGATACAATTGAAAATGCATCATCCAGCCGCACCCGTGCGCTACTGAAAATTCAAGATGGCTGCAGTAATTACTGCGCCTATTGCGTCATCCCCTATGCAAGAGGTCCCTCCCGTTCTGTACCGATTGATGAAGTGCTAAACAATGCACATCGCTTAAATGCTCAAGGTTACCGCGAAATCGTGATTGTTGGAATAGAAATCGCCTCATATGGAAAGGACTTTGAAATTCCAACCTCATTATTTGATGCAATTCTAGCAATCAGCGCTACCTGTGATCAAGCGCGGATACGCTTGGGATCCATCGACCCCAGCATTTTAACGGAGCGTTTCTGTCTTGATTTGGCAAAACTAGCAAATCTTTGCGATCATTTTCATTTATCCCTTCAGAGCGGCTGCGACGACACTCTCAGGCGCATGGGGCGCAGATACGACACAAATACAGTTTTGTCTGCCGCCTCACTGCTGCGGCGCTCATTTCCCAACTGCGGAATCACAGGCGATCTGATCACAGGATTCCCCGGCGAAACAGAATGGGAATTCGCGCAAACCCTTGAGTTCATCAAGTCTGTAAATTTTTCCGCTCTGCACGTGTTTCCTTATTCGCCGCGCAGCGGAACACGTGCAGCGAACATGGAAAACCAAGTTAGCAAAAACATCAGGCAGGAGCGAGCAAAGATTGCAACTTCCAATGGTGCAGCAATGACACAAGAATTCATGCAATCTCAAGTCGGAAAGACACTTGAAGTTCTTTTGGAACGCCGCAGCGGCGATTATTGGATCGGTTACTCCCGCAACTACATCAAAGTTTCTGTGAAATGCGAAGGCGAAAAAAACTCTCTGCGCTTGGTGCGAATTACCTCGGCATCTAAAAACGGCACAGTTGGGGAATTGGTGCAGCAATAAGCGACAATTGTGCATTATGCGTAAGGTTTGATATTTTTTTTAGGGAATTTTAGCTTAATTTTTTTCGCAACTTTTCTCAGCTTAATTGACTTTTTTGCTTATAGTGGGATATAATCTGGGGATAATATGATTCGAGGAGGCAACTATTGTGTCATCAAAGGAAAGAATCTATAATTTCTCTGCCGGACCATCCATGCTGCCGCTACCGGTTTTAGAGCAAGCAGCAGCAGAAATGACTAATTATCGCGGCTCCGGTATGTCTGTTATGGAAATGAGTCACAGGAGCAAAGTCTATATTGATATTTTTGACGAGACAAAAGCAGATTTGAAACGTTTGCTCAAAGTCCCGGATTCCCACGAAATCCTTTTTATGCAAGGTGGTGCATCGCTTCAATTCTCAGCTGTCCCGTTAAATTTAATAGGCAAGACCGGTAAGGCTGACTATGCTATTACCGGGAACTTCTCAGATTTGGCTATGAAAGAAGCGGAAAAGTATGGAGAAATAAATATCCCCTGTACTTCGGCTGATAAAAACCACACATATATACCCTCTCAGGATGACATAAAGCTATCTTCCGATGCTTCCTATTTCCATTATTGCGCAAACAACACAATATATGGCACAGAATGGAAATACGTGCCCGAAACCGGCGGTATCCCATTGGTTTGCGACATGTCATCCAACATTTTGACTAAACCGGTCGATGTCGCCAAATACGGTGTTATATATGCCGGCGCTCAGAAAAACATGGCTCCGGCAGGAGTAGCGGTTGTAATCGTGGATAAAGCGCTTGCCGGAAAAGAATTGCAATACACCCCAAAACTTCTGAGTTACCAAGTTATGATAGACAGCGACTCCATGTACAACACACCTGCTTGCTACACAATCTATGTGTTGGGGCTTGTACTCAAATGGCTCGATACCCAAGGCGGGGTAGAAGGCATGGAAAAAATAAAAACCGAAAAGGCAAAAATACTTTACGATGTCCTTGACGATAGCAAAATGTTCAGCGGTTGCGCCACAAAAGAAGCGCGTTCTGACATGAATGTCACTTTCAGATCAACAAGCGAGGAACTTGATGATGAATTCGTGAAAGAAGCTACAATAGCCGGCTTTGACAATCTGAAAGGCCACCGAGTTGCCGGAGGAATGCGAGCTTCCATATACAATGCCATGCCCATGGAAGGCGTGTTGGCTCTCGCTGATTTTATGCGTGATTTCGAGGCTAAAAAAGGTTAAAGTCTTCACATACCAGAAACTAAACTACTAAAGGAATGATCATAATCATGTATCAAGTAAAAATACTCAACAATATACGCTCAGACGCTCTTGGAACGTTGGACGAATCGAAATATGATGTGTCCGATGGCATTGAAAACCCAGATGCGATTATCGTCCGATCGGCAAACTTGCTGGACACGCAATTCAACCCTGAGCTGTTGTGTATAGCTCGAGCCGGTGCCGGAGTCAACAACATCCCCATCGAACGCTGTGCTGAAGAGGGTATTGTTGTTTTTAACACACCTGGAGCAAATGCAGAAGCGGTCAAAGAGCTTGTGCTCTGCGCTATGCTTTTATCGTCAAGGGATGTTCTCGGCGGGATTGACTGGGTAAAATCCATAGCGAATATGGGTGATGAAGTACCGGATCTTGTCGAAAAAGGCAAATCCGGCTTTGTCGGTCCCGAAATTTTCGGTAAAACCCTCGGCGTCATTGGGTTGGGTGCTGTTGGTGCGAAGATAGCGCAAGCTGCTTCCGCTTTAGGTATGCGCGTATATGGCTATGATCCATATCTCTCTGTCGCAGCTGCGTGGCAATTATCATCTGATATTATCCATGCAAATGATCTCGATACCATATACCTTAACTCTGACTATGTTAGTATCCATGTCCCATATACCGAATCCACTCACCATTTCATCAGCAAAGACGGGCTCGACAAAATGAAACCAGGGGTTCGAGTAATCAACATATCTCGTGCAGAGCTTGTCAATGATGATGACATGCTGGCTGCTATCGATTCCGGCCATGTATCGCACTATGTCACTGATTTCCCAAACGCAAAAACAGCTTCTGTACCCGGTATCATTGCGATACCCCATCTTGGTGCTTCTACGCCCGAAAGCGAAGAAAACTGTGTTATCATGGCTTGCAATGAAATAATCGAGTATCTCGAAAACGGCAATATTTTCAATTCGGTAAATATGGCAAATACCATTTTACCACGCAACGGCGATCCCAGGATATGCGTAATCCATGAAAATGTGCCGGAGATGATAGCAAAAATCACAAGCGCTGTATCCTCTTATGGCGTCAACATCGAAAATATGATAAATACCGGCACGAGAGGGCGTCAAGCATACACGATGCTCGATGTAAGCTCACTGCCGGATGGAATAGAAGAAGTCATAAGCAAAATCGGCAATGTAATTCGGGTTAGGACAATATTATAGGCTCATTTCATTAGTTGATGATATCTACACTCGTTTCTCTACAATTCTCTTTTTGGTGGTGTTTTGTTGCGTAACCTGATGTTGGTCATTAACCCTTTTTCGGGTAGGGGGCTCTCTAAAGCCACATTGGGCACTATCGTATCGCAATTGTGCGCAGGTGGTTATTCAGTCACGGTCTATTATGCTGGGGAAGAGAACCCGGAATCCCTTGTACTAAAATATTCCCATAACCACGAACTCGTTGTATGCGTAGGTGGCGATGGGACTCTCAGTGCTGTGATATCCGGCCTTTTGCGTTCCAGTGTTTGCATTCCCGTCGGCTATATACCCGCCGGAACATCAAACGACGTCGCAAGTACACTTGCATTGTCCAAAAATCCATCTGAGGCTGTAAAGACTATACTCAATGGCACTCCGCAGCCACTCGATATTGGATTGTTCTCGGGGAGATACTTTACCTACATCGCAGCTTTCGGTGCATTTACCGGTGTAGCATACAAAACCCGGCAAAGCGCCAAACGCGCTCTGGGGCAATTCGCATATGTGCTGGGAGGTTTTGCGGAAGTCTTTTCCATCAAGCCAAGGCATGTAATCGTTGAATACGATGCCGGAATTATCGAAGGTGATTACATTTTTGGTGGTGTTGTAAACTCGAAATCCATCGCCGGACTGATAAAAATCGACTCAAGGCATGTAGACCTTGCAGATGGCATGTTTGAAGTCATTCTTGTGAAACATCCAATCGATCTTGCAAATATGCTTGATACTTTGGGGAATATCATAACGCAGACTTTCAACAGCAATAGCGAAAATG
>Ga0099364_10011586_pt1 | contig 12028 bp, 11 predicted proteins | sample TergutTh196P3_FD_73070 | JGI IMG/M metagenome (GOLD analysis project Ga0099364, IMG submission 73070) | Microcerotermes parvus P3 segment gut microbial communities from Pointe-Noire, Republic of the Congo - Th196 P3 | ecosystem: Host-associated > Arthropoda: Insects > Digestive system > Gut ...
TCATGGAGGCGTATGGTCCGACCATTACCGCGAACTTTACGCGCCGCGGCAGAGGAGCTTCCGAAATTTCCGCTCATGTGGAAATGTTCGCCCCCGCCGCAAATGCCGATAACGGCGGATACAGGCGTTTCTTCTCGCAAAGCACGGGAATGAGGCTTAAAGGCGGTTGGTCTCGCGGGACTTACTTCTTTGAGCAAAACACATGGGAATTTTACGCGAGGAATGCGGAACAAGACTATAGCTCGGGTCAGCGCAACAGCTTTACTTTCCCGCTGTTCGGCGCAGACCATGTAGAAAACTTAGACGATGTAGGTCAAGGAAACATGATTCATGAATACCGCAGATTCCGTGTAAGGAATGGCGGCTCGGACAGGGACTTTGCGTTTATGCGCGATGAATTGTCTAACGAATTGTTTAAACAGGCGGGATACGCAACACCTCAAAATTACCGCCCCGGCGTAGTATACCTCAACGGCGCGTACTACGGCATGGTGTTTGTAAAATCGCCGAGAACCGAAAATCACTGGGACAGAATGTACGGCGGACGTGAAGCAAACTTCCACCTGCTCTCAAGCTCTGAGGCGGGTGCGGTCGGCTGTATCAGAACTACTTGCGGACGTACCCTTTTCAACGGGACTGACCCCTCGAACACTGCGGGCTACGCAAGTGGCTCTGCAAGTTTCCACCTGCCCTTGGCGCAAGACAATGCGGCGGACTGCATTAGGCTCAGACCGGGAAGCGCGTATGTGTGTGCTTGTGCAGAGTGGAACGGTGAAGGCGGGCCTCACCCGTGGAACGCGAACTTCCAATTGATTACGGGGGCAGCCGCGCAAACCTATACCGGTAATATTCCCCCCAACTGCGGCGGAACTAACTTATCCGAAGACGGAACAGAAGACGGAGCAGTTTGCCAAGGCGTAAGAGTAAACGGCCCGGCGAACGGAAACGGCGTAGGCTGCGAAGACTTCTGGAATTCGCCGAATGATATGTGTGCAGGGACGGAAGCTGTCGGGGGCGTAACACGATTCCAAATGCACAACAGAAACACTTGCGGAAGAGGAAGCCAGTGTATCGCACCCGCAGGCACAATTGGGTGTAAAGCCGTTTGCGACTGGGACGCTGTTAAGAGATTGGTGTTCGGTCAAGCGGTCACATTCCAGGAAGACTTCGGCGGCGGACAAAGCTTTGCCGCATTACCCAATGCGGGTAGCGGCGGAAGCGAAGGCAGATTAAACCCCATAGGTTTGTCCGACTCGGCAAGATGGGAAGAGTTTAAACGCCGCGTTGACCTTGACAGCCTTGCGCATTACTACGCACTCGGCACGTATATTGCAAACGTAGACTGGCCCGCAAACAACGTGGAAATGTGGAGATATTTCCTTGAGCCGGACGAAAAAGCCGAAATCAATGCGGGAACAAGCATCCTCGACGAAAAACTCAAGAGCCAAAAATGGTTCTTTATCGCGCAAGACGGCGAAATGGGCTATAACATTCACGCGTTAAACACCAATGCATCAAAACCTAACTTCAACAACCTTACCGCGCTTATTATGAGAAACAAGAATCAGGCGGGTGACGCAGGCCATAACGGACACTACCAAGCTAACCCGAGTTCATTCCTCATGCGTGCAATGGTAGGCGGCCCTGCTGGAGAAAACAGCGATGGCGTACAGCAAGGCGCGATTACAGGTCAGCAGGAAGCAAGAGTTAAAATCGCGAACGCATTCTCCGATTTGATGGACGGCGCGTACAACGCGACAAATGCAAATGCCGTTCATGCGGGAATACAGAATCTTATAGCGGCGGAACACGCAATTATGGCGGGCTCGGCGGACATTGCTTTCGAATTTCATACTGCCCCTGTTCCGAGCCGTTACAGAAGAATAGCGGAAGTTGCCCGTGTCGTATCGATTACAGGTTTCGTTTATGAGAATGAAGCATGGCCACTTTACACCGCCACTCAAACGGCAGCACCTTCCGGCGACAAAAACAACACCGCCGCTACAGGCGCGACAGTTCTGGCGGAACACGCAAGAATTACAGAGTTTTTGACTAACCGCGCCTCGAATATGCAGACGTTTATCGGCAACTCCAACACCAATGCTTCGGCGGCGGGTCTCGGTCTGTCTTGGAATAGCAGAGATGTCGTACTGAACGTACAGATTGCCGCGCATAATCACTCTGCGCCGCTTAACGAAGGTAATCCGGGTTCGGGCTACGGTATTGTAAACACTCGCCCGTTCGGTATGGAAGGTTTGACTCAAATCGGAATGAATCCCGACCCACGCGGCTTAGGCAGAGGAACGGCATTGGCCACGAGATACTTCTCCGATTCAAGTGCGCGTATTCCTATAGAAGGCGTTCCCGCACCCGGCTATATGGTAAATCCGACTTCATGGCCGGCAGGATTTGACCCCGACCCGACACAGCCTAATAATCCCAACCGCAGACTTGCTCCCTCGGCGGCAGGCACTTACAACGTAACAATCAGCTTTATGAAAGACCCCAACTTCCTCGAAAAAGGAACGCTTCGTATTAACGGGTTAAAAGCTTCTGCTTACGACTCGGCGGAGAACGACTGGATTCACCTCAAAAACGATACAACAAGAGCGATTTCCACAAGAGGATTGTACCTCACCGATAATAGAGGTTCGGCGGCACACAATATGCTCAAGTTCCAAATGCCTTCGACGATTGTAAGACCGGGCGGCGACCTCTATGTAAAAACGAGCGGCAATACCGCTGTTACAGTCCCCGCTACTGACCATGTTCACTATCGTGACGGCGTAAAACCGTTCCTCAAGCGCAACCGCACCAACTTTAACATTGGTTTCGGCGAAAGAGTTCGCATTAACGATGCCGACTTCAACGAATTGTCAAGGGCGGAAGCGACATTGATGAATGGCTCGCAAACAATGCTGCGTGACTCCAACGGTAATTTCTACCTGTACAATTCCGCGGGACAACACGTAAAACCGGGTACAGGCTTTACAACAACTACCGACACGGGTCCAGGCGGCGCATTACCCGAATGCGAACACGGTGTAACACCGCCGTCATCATGCTTGGTTTGCAATCCTCCTCCTCCTCCATGCCCGCACGGCATAAGCCCGCCATCAGCTTGCCCGACTTGTAATCCGCTTACAACAAGCTGGACGGTTACTCCGATGGGTTCAAATGTACAGCTCACAGGCATGGGTAATCACGTGTTACAGCTCAACGGGTTCAGCTCTTCGGCAATCAACGGAAGTGCCACATTAACCGTAACATTCAACTCGCAACCCGGTACAAGAAGACTTATAGTGTGGACCGACAGTTCGCCCGGCGCGATTGCAAACATTAACTACTTGACCGGGGCAAACATGGATACCGGTTGGATAAGGCAAAACCCACGTATGCACGCTACCGATAATCCCGGTCTGACTCAAACGGTAACGATTCCGGCCACTCTTATTAACGGCGCGAGTACTATCTATGTAGCACTCGGAACTGACACCTCTGTTTCCGGCGGTGCGTCACCGTACCTTGATGAAGGTAACCACAGGATGGGTACTCAAAGCAACTTGATTACAAGCATAAGCGTGTCATAGTGTGCTGTTAGCAAGATTTTACAACGCATAATCATAGTCACCCCTTCGCTTAATATAGGTGGAGGGGTGATTGTGAGGAATAATGGGAATGGTAAAAATGGTAAAGAAATCTGAGGTTGCGCGGAAAATGTGCTTTTATGGCACGTTTGTGCAGAAAGGACAAGGGCAAAAAAATGAATAGGTATGAAGTAATCGGAATGTTTACCGCGATGAAAGCATTGTGTAAATCGAACCAGATTGAAGCGTTAGAGGAAGTGATTGAAAAAACACTTGCGGCGGCGGAAGGCCGCGAGGCGGAAATCATGAATTGCAATGAGCCGGGAGTAGAAGTTAAGCGTTCAATCGCGCGTGACACGGTAAAATGCAAGCGCGGTAAGATTAGTATTGATGAGTTGTACGAATGTTTATTTGTAACTCTCGGCGAGGACACTTTTGAAGAGGTAGAAAAGCTGTTGGATAAGGTAGAAAGTAAAAAATGGTAAAGAAATCTGAGGTTGCGGGGTAAAAATGGTAAAGAAAATCATAATAAAAGGCGCGAGAGAACACAATTTAAAGAATGTCGACCTTGAGTTACCGCGGGACAAGCTAATCGTTATGACGGGGCTGTCCGGCTCGGGGAAATCATCGCTCGCTTTTGACACAATTTACGCCGACGGACAAAGGCGGTATATAGAAAGCCTTTCCTCCTACGCGCGACAGTTTTTGGGACAAATGGAAAAGCCCAATGTAGACAGCATTGAAGGGCTTTCCCCCGCTATATCCATTGACCAAAAAACAACCTCACGTAATCCCCGCTCAACAGTGGGGACTGTTACGGAAATATACGACTACCTGCGGCTAATGTACGCGCGTATAGGAATCCCTCATTGCCCGATTTGCAACGCCGAAATAAAACAGCAGACTGTAGACCAAATTGTCGATAAGGTTATGTCACTTCCCGAAAAGACGAAAATACAAGTAATGGCACCGATTGTCCGCGGACGTAAAGGCGAATACCGCAAGGAATTAGAAGAATTGCGTAAACAAGGTTACGTCCGCGTGAGAATCGATGGGATTATTTATGAACTGAGCGAAGAAATCAAGATTGATAAGAATAAAAAGCACGACATTGAAGTAATAATAGACAGACTTGTGATTAAAGACGACATACGCACCCGGCTGACCGATTCGCTCGAAATTGCGGGGGGACTGGCGAGTGGGACAATATTTGTAGATGTCAACGGGGACAGCGAAAAAGAACAGCATTACTCGCAGAATTACGCCTGCCCCGAACACGGCGGAACAATCGAGGAATTAACGCCGCGAATGTTCTCGTTTAACAATCCATACGGCGCGTGCGGAAGATGCACGGGATTGGGGACTTTTATGCGTGTAGACCCCGGACTGCTGATTCCCAACACAGAATTGAGCATTAGGGAAGGGGCAATCCGCGCCCCCGGCTGGAATTATTCCGAAGGGACGATTTGCCAAATGTATATTGACGGGCTTGCAAAGCATTACGGCTTTTCGGTAGATGTTCCTTTTGGCGAACTCCCCGAAAAAATCATAAACATCCTGCTTTACGGGACAGACGGGGAAAGAATCAAGGTAAAGCGGGTGTTTGAAAAGGGCAAAACTTATTATGATACCGATTTTGAAGGCTTTGTCAACAATTTGGAGCGGCGATACCGCGATACGGGAAGCAACTATTCCCGCGATGAAATTCAAGGCTTTATGAGCGAGACCCCCTGCCCCGAGTGCAAGGGTGAGCGTTTGAATAAGGATGCACTATCGGTGACAGTCGGCGGAATAAATATTCACACCTTTTGCAACATGAGCATAAGCGATGCATTGGACTTTACCCGTAAATTAAGCTTCGGCGAACGCGACATGGTAATCGCAGAGCCGATTTTGAAAGAAATAAAGGAACGCTTGGGATTCCTAAAAAGCGTGGGGCTTGAATACTTGAACCTGTCGCGGTCAGCGGGAACATTGTCGGGCGGGGAAAGTCAGCGGATTCGCCTTGCAACTCAGATAGGCAGTTGCCTTATGGGAGTATTGTATATTCTCGATGAGCCGAGCATAGGATTACATCAGCGTGATAACGACAAGCTTATTGCAACGCTGAAACATTTGCGCGACTTGGGGAACACCCTAATAGTGGTTGAGCATGATGAAGACACAATGAAAGCCGCCGACTACATTGTTGACATCGGACCGGGTGCGGGGATTCACGGCGGTAACATTGTCTGTGCGGGGAAAATGCCCCAAATAAAAGCTTGTGCCGATTCGATTACCGGGCAGTATCTGTCGGGGAAGAAGAAAATCCCTATTCCCGAATCGCGGAGAGCGTTGGATAAATCACGAATACTGTCAATCGCAGGCGCACGCGAAAACAACTTGAAGAATATAGATGTGAGACTTCCCCTCGGAGTCTTTACCTGTGTTACCGGCGTTTCGGGGAGCGGTAAAAGCTCCCTCATAAACGAAATTTTGTATAAGCATTTGGCGGCAAGGCTTAATCGTGCACGTACTCGGCCCGGCGCGTTCAGAAAAATCCTCGGCACAGAGCATTTAGATAAAGTAATCGACATTGACCAGTCACCCATAGGCAGAACGCCTCGCTCAAATCCCGCGACTTATACAGGAGTGTTCACCGATATAAGGGACTTGTTTGCTTCGACTACCGAGGCGAAAATGAGGGGGTATTCGACCGGGCGGTTCTCGTTCAATGTCAAAGGCGGCAGGTGTGAGGCTTGCGAAGGTGACGGGATTATCAAAATCGAGATGCACTTTTTGCCCGATGTATACGTACCTTGCGAAGTCTGCAAGGGCAAACGGTACAGCCGTGAAACCCTTGAAATCCGCTATAAAGGCAAGAATATCTATGAAATTTTGCAGATGACTGTTGAGGAGGGGGTGGAATTTTTCAAGGCGATTCCGCGCATTTCCCGCAAGTTGGAGACTTTGTATGATGTGGGGTTAGGATATATTAAAATAGGGCAACCGGCTACAACTCTTTCGGGGGGGGAGGCACAACGGGTTAAATTGGCGACTGAGCTTGCCAAACGCAGCACCGGCAGGACAATCTATATCCTTGATGAGCCGACAACTGGGTTGCACACTGCCGATGTGCATAAGCTTATAGAGGTTTTGCAGAAATTAGTCGATGGCGGGAATACTGTTGTGGTAATTGAGCATAATCTTGATATAATCAAAACTGCCGATTATATAATCGACTTAGGGCCTCTCGGCGGCGATAAGGGCGGGGCTATAGTTGCACAGGGGACTCCCGAGGAAGTCGCGCGGTGCAAGGGTTCTTATACGGGGGAGTATCTTAAAAAGTTGTTTTCATAGACAAGTTCTAAAAAAGTAATGTAAGGTAACACCGCAGGGCAAGCCCTGCACCCCTCGCCTACGGCGAGAGAGCTGCCCCAAGGGGCGGGTATTACACCCTTACTTTCAATAAATTAACAGGCGGAACAAAGTTTGAATTATATCAAAAAATCATATAGCGAAATACGCAGCTTCGCACAGGAGCTTGAACGAAACTCAGTCGGCGCGTACTCGGCGCAGGCGGCATTTTTCGTTATAACATCGTTTTTCCCTTTTATGCTGTTGATGGTGTCGCTTCTGCAGTTCATGCCGCTTGACGAGACAGTCATAACATCAAATCTGAGGGAATCGCTTTCGGGGGAGTTGCTCGGAAGTGTAACCGGGAATTTTTTGGCGGGGATTATACGAGAAGTCACAATAAGGGCGACTCCGGGGGCGTTGCTCGGCGTTGCGGGAATCTCGGCGATATGGGCGGCATCGCGTTGTTTACTGTCTATTATTCAGGGGTTAAACAAGGTATACTCAGCCGATTCTAAGCGAAGCTGGATTAAATTGCGGTTGTTTTCGGTTATTTATGTATTCGCTTTGCAATTAATAATTATCATATTTTTGAGCATTTTGGTGTTCGGCGAACAGATTAACAATTGGCTCGCAACCGAATTCGGGCTTTATTTCCTCAACAAATCGGTTATTAATTTGAGGTGGCTAATCGGGTTATTGCTTTTAATCCTTGTTTTTGTTATTATATACGCATTTGTGCCCGAAAGAAAAACCCGCTTTTTTTCCGAGTTACCCGGTGCGTTGTTAAGTGCGGCGGGGTGGTTGGGATTTTCCGGAATTTTCTCGTTGTATATTGACAACTTCTCCGACTACGGTACGGTTTACGGTAGTCTTGCCGCCGCAGTAATTTTGATGCTATGGCTTTACTTTTGTATGTATATACTTTTTGTGGGGGCGCAGTATAACGCATGGTTGCAAAGCAGAGGCACTGTTAAGGGGGCTGTTAAGGCGAAAATAATAAATAAATGAAAAAAAGCAAAATTTTTGAGTTTCCTCTTGTAAAATTCGTGAAAATGTGCTAAAATGAAAATAAGAAATTTAAAAGGAGCAAATCCACATGAGCAGAATTGTAAACACTTTTAAAAAAGATGAGAAGGCATTTATTGGCTTTTTAGTGGCGGGAGACCCCGGCATCGACAAAACTGCCGAGTTTATTTTAGAAATGGAAGCGGCGGGGGTAGGTATTGTTGAAATCGGGATTCCTTTTTCCGACCCCGTTGCCGAGGGTGCTGTTATTCAGGCTGCCAACATTCGCGCACTTGACAATTGTACAACTGTGCATGATGTGTTTAGGTTAGTCGACAAAGTCCGCGAAAAGAGCGAGATTCCGCTTGTTTTACTTACTTATCTGAACCCGGTTTTTTATTATGGGTATGAGGAGTTTTTCGCAAAATGCGAAGCTGTGGGTATTGACGGGATTATCATCCCCGATTTGCCTTTTGAGGAATGTCGCGAAATCGCCGATGTTGCCGAAAAATACGGCGTGGACTTGATTTCGCTTATTGCTCCGACTTCTGAAGAGCGTATCAAGATGATTGCCGAGAACGCAAAGGGATTCCTTTATTTTGTGTCTTCGTTGGGGACAACCGGGGTACGGGGTGAGATAGTGACCGATGTCAAGCCTGTCATTGATTCGGTGAGGCAGGTTTCCGATATTCCTGTTGCGATTGGTTTCGGAATTAGTCGCGCTGAACAGGCGAAGGATATGTCGGAGTATGCCGACGGGATTATTGTAGGTAGCGCGATTGTAGCGATTATTGAACGTCATGGGGAGGATGCGGGCAAATATGTTCATGAATATGTAAAAAATATTAAAAAAGCTATGAATTAGCTATTGACAAGTACGCAAAGGTGTGTTATACTTAATTTATCGGCGACTTGGTGGCGACTTGAGCAATTGTGAAACAGCCGATATTATAAGGAGAAGTACCCAAGTGGTGAAGGGGCTCCCCTGCTAAGGGAGTAGGCTTGTCAAAGGGCGCAAGGGTTCGAATCCCTTCTTCTCCGGCAAAACCGCTCGAGCAGTGCGCACGAGCGGTTTTAAATTTACCTTAAAAATATCTAACAATCGCCTAAAATCACACAAAATAATCTCATATTACTACTCCTATTACTACACAAACCAAGCCAAAAACACATCATGCCTCCGAATCAACTCAACAACCGATTCCTCGGACACACCCGACTCACGTGCCATTTTGATTAACACCTCCGAGTGTCGAAGCTCATCAATAGACAAATCCTTAAACCGCTCATCGCCGTTTTCGCGCCACAAATTGTAATACTTTTCGCAGTCGTTGAGTTCCTCGTTAATATAGGCGATGATTGCGCCATCTTCAGCAACATCTTCCTCTTTTTTAACCGCACCGAAGCCGCCTAATTCCCTGATTATCAGACAATCAGCGAGAAAGGCGGCGTTTTTTTCGGTAATGTCCATAGCAAGAAGTTTCGGAATCTCCGAAACGGCGGCGGAATGCCAGTCGTTCATATTCACCCCACGTTATAATCAAGCGTTTTGTCGTCCGGATTCGCTTCAAAGTATTTGTGAAGCTCTTTCGACACCTGCCCCACGTCGTGACCGTCATAACCCTTTAATTCAAGCCGCTTGTTGAGCATTTTCACCCGCGTTTTTTCGGTCTGAACTTCCTCAAGAAGCTCACACAACGCCCCATAGATTGAAATATCGACCGACCTTGATAGTTCTACAGCTTTGTTGAGAATCGTGATAAAATCAGCCTCGCGGTTGTACCACGATTCAAGCGTTGACTTCAAAGCGGACAAGTCGCCGATTTGAACCGTCAGAGCCTTGTCGATTCCGGCGGTATTGATTCGCGGCGAATAATCAAGCCTGTCACACAGTAGCTTTTCAAGGGCGACACGACTACAATAATCACCTTTGCTTTCACAATCACACCAACGCCCGAAGCCCCGAAGTCCGATTTTGCGAAACTCGTTAGCACAACGTTCGTGGTAGTGTTCGCCTATGAAAAGCTCTGAACAGATTTCGTCCATTTTGTAATTGAACTCATTCATAATCGCTACCTACTGAATGATGATTGCGTTCCGGGGTTGCCGGAGTTTTCGTGGTGATCAGACCCGTCAAATGCTGTTCTCAAAGCGTTGTAAAGACCGCAGTATGCCGTGATTACGTTCATTTCGTGGGGGTGAGTTTCGTGAAGCGTTTCGATATTGTGTTCCGATAATTTCTCCGTCCATTTTGCAATAGTACAGGCGAGGTTGCCTGTGAAATCGTGTACTTTTTTCATTTCAATTCTCCTTTATATTCGCGGAATGCTCCGCTATGTAAGGGCGGATGACCGCCCTAAATCACTTCTCGTGACAATGACAATGCGTTTTCGCTACCCGCACAAAGGCAATCGATGCCTGTGTAGCGGGTGCAGCTTGAAGCGTGATTGCTCCTGTTACCGCAATGACTTTAACCGTCCCTGTCTTGTTTTTGATTTCGATTAAGTCCATTTCGCCGTCAATGCCACGCGAAACAACTATATTATCGACAACAAGCCCTGCTGTGTCAGCCCCGAAAACTTCCCAGTCGACAGACCAGATTCCCCGCGAGACTGTAAACGAGCCGTCGGGATTGCGGACAACTTCGCCCTCTGTGTTTTTCAATACGAGCGTGTTGAACGGCACAGTCGCCCCTAAAGGCACAGCAACGACCGAAATGTTAGTCGCTTGTGCTTGATAAACCGGGGTAATGCCGACTTCGCCGATTTCTTCCGTGACTGCTTTTGCAATCACGGGAATATTAGCGTGAATGGCTTTCGGAACTTCGCGGCGAACCGCTCCGTTAATCGCATCGTGAATATTAGGTGGTATTTTCATAATCTCTCCTTAATAGGCATAACGCCCTCACCTCGCAAAACGAGGGTTGCGGTGTCGGTGGCTTCGCCGCCGAGCAGGCAACTTGAAGTTTTGTCGTAGGCGGATTTTTACAACAAGGGCGAGTTTGACCCCGCCCCGTTGTTTCGTTTCTAGTACGGTCTGTAGCCGTAACCCGGTCCGTAGCCGCGGCGTACAGGACGTTCAATAAGTCTGCGCTTCGGCAATGGTTCTTCGGTTACAAACTGGTGCTTATGCACACGCTTGAACTCGACCGCCACAGGAACAGTCTTGCTTGCCACACGGTCGATGATTACATCACGCCCGTAGCATTCTCTTTCGCCATCGAATCCGTCAAATCCGTCAGGACCGTAGTCCCAACCGTCGAATCCGCCGAAACCGTCAAATCTGTTTTCACACATGGTATTTTCCTCCGATAAATTATTTTTCGGTAGGAAGTCGGGGGTGCAAGCCCCTAAATCCAACCTTGCTAATTAACGTCTACGCTTGCACCGTAAACGAAAACGCCTTAATAGGGGTATCCGTCTGCATAGGCATAACCGCCGCAATGAGCAGGTGCTGTTGCAGGTTTCGCGCCAAACCACATCATCGTCTGAATCATGTTTTTGGCCGCAATAGCCTCAGCCTCAGCTTTTCTACGCGCGTCTTCTTCTCTGCGCCTTTCGGATTCTGCAATTTTGTCTAAAACGACTTGAGTGTTTTTCAAGCCTTGGATTTCGTTATCCTTGCCTTGAACAACAATCAATTTTTGTGTTTCGCCGTGTTCTTTTGCAGAAATGTAGCGATTCTCCATGATGTCATGCTCGATTTCCCATTCATGACCCCATCCGCAATGATTTCCGCCGCTTCTCGTTGCCGCCGCCGCAATTAACGGCACGGTCGCCGCCGTTGCAAGCCCTGCGACGTTTTCGCCGCCATCGTCTCTCCGGCGATTGAACATAAACGCGAAAGCAATGAACACGATGAAGATGAACACCAAGAAAATCAGTATCGCCCAAATGGGGCTATTAAATTGGTGAGACCCGTGGTCGGCTTCTTTCACGTTTACCGGGGACATATTCCCCAGTGGTTGTGCAGTAGTTCCAAACATAGTTATTCTGGTATGATATATTCATAGCTAAATCACACCGTTTCCTTTCAAAGATTTGGTTTAGCTGGATGCCCTATGAGGCATACTGGTAATAGCAACCTGCGGACTTTTT
>Ga0099364_10011587_pt1 | contig 12028 bp, 6 predicted proteins | sample TergutTh196P3_FD_73070 | JGI IMG/M metagenome (GOLD analysis project Ga0099364, IMG submission 73070) | Microcerotermes parvus P3 segment gut microbial communities from Pointe-Noire, Republic of the Congo - Th196 P3 | ecosystem: Host-associated > Arthropoda: Insects > Digestive system > Gut ...
AACCGACGGCGCGGGGGGGGCGGTTGCCGAGGCCGTTCTTGCCGTCGCCCACCTGCTTGTGCAGCAGGAGCTTCATGTATGGGACGGCGTGGTTGGTCGAGCGCGCGGCGGTGAGGTTGACCCCCCCCGCGTACTTCTGCGCGTTGTGGCACGAGACGCAGTTACGGTCGAGGATGGGCTGGATGTCGCGCTGAAAATCGAGCACGTCGGGGTAGCCGATGAACGGCTCGATGACGGAGGGGGGGCGCCGGAGCGCGAGCAGGGTGTTCGGGGCGGGCTGCGCGTTGGCGGCGGAGTTACGCTCCTCGTGGCAGCCGACGCAGGTGAACGACTCGCCGGGCATCACGTTACAGAAGCTCTGCATCCGCTTGACCGAGAGGTCGTCCTTGTCGAGCGCGACGAAGAAGAGCGGGCGCTCGGCCGGCACCATGAACGACGCGCTCCCGTCGGCCTCGACAGGTACCGTGCCGATGACGCGCTCGAGGTTGAACGTCCCCATGAACGTCAGCACGTCCATGCCGCCGCTGAAGTTGACCTGCTTGGGCAAAACCTCGAGGACGAGCAGCTTCTTGATGTCGCCGCGTTTCACGCCCTTCATGTTGCGTCCCTGATAGACGTCCATCATCACGAGCTGCCCGGTCGTCTCGCTTGGCACGACACGGCTGGGGATGACCGGTTCGCGCGGGCGGGGGACCAGCGGGCGCGGCTCGTGGACGCTCACGTCAGGGTGCGTGTAGATCACCTCATGTTTCCCTTCCCGGTTCATGATGAAGATTTCTTTCCCGTGATCTTTCACGTTGCCATCGACCATCAGGAAGAGGTCGCGCGTGAGGGGGTATGGGTCGCGGATCCATCGGTCACTCAGGCGTTTTGCGGACTTCTGGCAGTCGGGTCCGTTTTCCATGGTGACGATCGTCGCGTGCCCGGCGTGATCGTTCGCACCATGCCCGGGGGAGAAGGTCAGGATCAGCTCCTGTGTGCCGGGAATCCCCTGTGCGGCGAACATGGCAATCCACGGGTGCCTTGTTCCGAAAAGGGTGCTTACGGTGGTCCCGTCCGGGTTCTCTGCCCACAGCGCATGGTACTCCACCTGCGAACGGTCAATGTACTCCCAGCGCATATAGCTTAGGCGGCCGTCCGCCATCACGGAAGGCGTGTTGTCATGCTCGATGTTCGACGAGATGCAGATGATGCCCGAACCATCAGGCTTGCACCGGTGGACCGTACCGACCTGCGTGTACCAGCACCCGACCCAGCGCTTGCTCCGCGTGGAGATGAACGCGATGTCGCCGTCGGGCAACCAGCACGGCTCGTAATCGTCCCACGGGCCCGAGGTGATCTGCTGCAACCCGGTGCCGTCCGACTGAATCTGATAGAGGTTGTAGTAATCGCTCCCGGCCGGACGGTACGCGAAGACGATGGTCTTGCCGTCGTAGTTGACGTGCGGGTCGCGGAGAGAACCGCCCTGTGCGTCGAGCAAGGTGGCCAGTTCCTTTGTTTTCAGGTTAAGGCGGTAAAGCGCACTCTTGTCTGGCTTGCCGTTCCCGGCGTAAGCCTTCTTGGCCTGATCGTCGCAATAGTAGCCGATGCTCGCGTACCAGTGCCCGTCATCATAATAACCGCGCGTGCAGAACACGATTTCGGTGTCCGCGTGGTTCGGCTCCGCGAGAAACGTATCCAGCATTTCCCCGCCCGTCACGGACAGGCACACGCAGAAACCCAAAAAAGACCAATCCAACATTTTCTTTTTATAAATCATGATGAAATCATACCACACATGTGAAAGGTCGCGCAAGCGTTTTTGGACGCAGGGGAAATTATCGCACGCCTTTCTGTGGGCACGTTATTTCCGAAACGCCTTCCAACGCCACGGGGTTCGTCAACTCGCCGATGCCGTCGATGGAGACGGTGACAACATCCCCCTCTTTCAGGAAGCGGGGGGGGGTCATGGCGAAACCCGCGCCGGAGGGGGTCCCCGTGAAGATCGCCGTACCGGCGGGCAGTGTCGTGCTGCCGCTCAGGAACACGATCAACTCAACGACCGAGAAAATCTGGTCGGCGGTGCTGCTACATTGGCGCACCTCGCCGTTGACAATGGTTTTGAGCGTGAGATCTTGGGGGCTCGCCGGCAACTCGTCGGGCGTGACGATACAGGGCCCGAGCGGCGCGAAGGTGTCGAAGGATTTCCCACGGCACCATTGGTTGCCGCCGAAACTCTTCTGCCAGTCGCGCGCGGTGACATCGTTGCCGCAGGTGTAGCCCAACACGTAATCGAGCGCGTTCCCGCGCGTGGCGTTCTTGCAGTCCTTGCCGAGGATGACGACCAACTCCGCCTCGTAATCAACCTTCGTGCTGGGGAGGCGCGTCGGGATGAGGATCGGATCGCCGGGGTTCTGCGTGACCCACGGGCTTTTCATGAAGAGGACGGGGTAGTCGGGGATAGGCTGACCCGTCTCCTCGGCGTGGGCGCGGAAGTTCAGGCCGACGCACAGAATGACGGGGGGGCGGAGCGGCGCGAGCAGACGATCAACCCGGACGTAGCGTCCAGTCGGCTGCCACGGCTCGAACCAGCTTTCGGGCAGGGCGGTTTCCTCGGCACCGCCGGACGACACGCGTGGAGAGCGCGCCCGACCGTTCGCCTCGACACATTCAGCCGAACCGTCGGGCTGGAGAAGCCCCAGTCGCGGTGTCTGTGAATCTGCTGTGAGAAAGCGGATAAGCTTCATCCTGTCACTCCTTTGCCTGTTCCCATGGCGCCCCCAGCAGGGCTCGAACCTGCGACCCCCGGATTAGAAATCCGATGCTCTGTCCGACTGAGCTATGGGGGCATCAAAAAATCAGAGGCACATTATAGCATGACAAGGGAAAAATAACAAGGGTTTCGAGCGTTCCAAAAACCATCCAAAAACCATCCGAAAAAGTTGACGAATGCCTTGACGAACGCCGCCCGTCCGCTTATACTAATAATCCATTGGTTCAAAAACGGTTTTTAACGATTGGGATAGGAACGTGATTATGGCGGGAGAAAAGAGCAACCAGACGGCTCAACAGGCGCAGAATTTCTATAACAAGGGCGATGCCGCGTTCTCACGGGGGAACCTGGACATCGCGATTGATATGTTGATGCAGTGTGTGACGCTCGCCCCGGGTTTCTCGAACGCGCGCAGGCGCCTCCGGGCGGCCCAGATTGCGAAATTCAAGCGGGAGAAGAAAAGCAAGCTCTCCACGCAGATGCAGGAGTTCAAGGCGGGGCTCGCGCGGATGAAGATCAAGGCGCTCCAGAAGGCCGGCAAGTTCGAGCTTGCGCTGGTCGAGTGCGAGAAATTACTGACCAAGAACCCGTTGCACCCGCTCAACGTCGAGATGGCGGTCGAGATTGCGGACGCTGCGGATCATGCGGATGCCGCGCTCTTCACCGTCGAGGCGGCGTATGAGAACAACCCGGACGACATGAAGCTCCTGCGGCGCGTCGCCGAGTACTACATGAGGACAGGCGACTACACCAAGGCGCGCGATGCGTACCTCAAGCTCAATGCGTTCCTACCGAACGACCAGGCCATCTTCAAGCAGCTCAAGGATGCCGAGGCCCGCGTGACCATGGAGGCCGGATGGGAAGAAACCGCCGGGAAGAAGGACGGCTACCGCGATCTGATCGCCAACAAGGATCAGGCCGAGAAGCTGGATATGCGCGCCAAGTCCGTCCAGTCCGGCACGGACGCGGACACGCTCATCCAAGAGATGAAGGACCGTATCGCGAGCGAGCCGAATAACCTCAACTTTTACCGTGCGCTGGCAAGGCTCTACATCCAGAACAAGCGCTTCGACGAGGCGGTCGGCACGCTCGAGGACGCGCGGAAAATCAACGCCGCCGACCCGGAGCTCGACCGCGCGTTGACGCAAGCGAGAATCTTGGCGTTCGAGAGCAAGATCGACGCGCAGAAGGCGGCCGGCGACCTCACCCAGGCCCAAGAGATGGAGACCGAGATGAACCAGTTCATCTTCGACGACCTCTCCGCCCGTGTTCAGCGTTACCCGAACGACCTGAAGCTGCGGTTCGAGCTGGGTCTGCAGTATTACAAGTACGACTACTACGACGATGCCATCGGGCAGTTGCAGTTGGCGCAGCGCAGCCCGAAAGAGCGTATCGAGTCGCTTTTCTTTCTGGCGAAATGCTTCTCGAAGAAAGGGCAGCGTGACATGGCGGTGATGCAACTTGAGACCGCCAACGACCAGTTGCCCATCATGGACGACCTCAAGAAAAAGGTGATGTTCGAGCTGGGGTGCCTCGCGGAGGAGGGCGGCGATTACGAGAAGGCGTTCGGTTATTACAAGGACGTGTACGCGGCGGATATCGGATTCGAGGACATCGGTCCGCGCATGGAGCGCATCTACAAGCTGCGCCAGAGCCAGCAGGGGTAGGCGATTGCCTTTTCAAACATCAAGAAGCTCTTTCTTGCTGGGATGGCGCACCTTGACCGGTATGGAATGGGGGTACTTCGACCAGATTTTCTCCTTCGTGGCGGTCATGCGCTGGAGATACTCCGGACCGTCAAGGATGACTTTGGCAGGAACCGTCACGACGATGGTTTTCACCTTTTCGTAGAGGCCGGCTCCATTCTGGGTCCGTCCCTTGAGCACGGTGAGTTCGACCTCCTTGTAGGTGAACGGTTGGACCGCCGTTTGCTTTTTCCCGGGCTGGAATCCTTTTTTTGGGGGGTCGGAGGAAGTGGACGTGTTATTCGCGTTGCCTGCGGGGCGTGATCTGGCAACATCCCTCGCCGGGGTCGGGGTCGTTTCCGGGGCCCCCCCCTGATCAGACGGCTCTTCGCCCCGTCCGAAACGCGAATGATAATAATCCGTGATGCTGTCCCATTTGGAATAGCAGATCACGCCAAGCACGGTGGCCGACAGTATGGTAATGACGACACTGAACATCCTGTTCATCAGTTTTCCTCCAAAACAGAATTTCAAGTTTACCGTTTTTGGGGGCGCCGTGGCAACGACATAATTCAGGAAACCTCGACAACGCGACAATAAGGTATAAGGGCCTTCCCCCCCCCTTGCATCTTTGCGCCGTTTCGTCTATAATGTGCATTCCTTTTTTTTGACGTAATCTAAGGAGGTAGTTGTTTTATGCCACGGAACATTGTTGAGAAGATTCTTTACGCGCATTACATCGGGGGCGAACTCATCCCGGGCAAGGGGGAGATGGCGATCCGTATTGACCAGACCCTGACCCAGGACGCGACGGGCACCATGGCGTACCTCCAGTTCGAAAGCCTGGGGCTAGACCGCGTGGAGGCTGGCCTCGCGGTCAGTTACGTTGACCACAACACCATCCAGGTCGGCTTCGAGAACGCGGACGACCATGCGTATCTGCGGAGTGTGGCGCAACGTTACGGCGTGGTGTTCTCGCGCCCCGGCAACGGCATCTGCCACCAGCTGCACCTCGAACGTTTCGGGAAGCCCGGGGCGACGTTACTCGGCAGTGACTCGCACACGCCGACAGCCGGCGGCATCGGTATGCTTGCCATCGGCGCGGGGGGCATTGATGTCGCAGTCGCCATGGGGGGGGGGCCTTTCTTCCTCACCAGCCCCAAGGTCATCCGCATCACGCTGATGGGATCCCTGAAGCCAGGGGTGTCGGCAAAGGATGTCATCCTGAAGGTGATTCACATGCTCGGCACCATGGGCAATACCGCGCGCATCTTGGAATACGGGGGCGCCGGTGTCGTGAACCTGAGTGTCCCGGAGCGCGCCACCATCGCCAACATGGGCGCAGAACTCGGCGTGATCTCATCCGTGTTCCCCAGTGACGAGGTCACCCTCAAGTTCCTCACGGCGCAAGGCAGGGCGGGAGACTGGCAGAAACTGGCCGCGGACAAGGAGGCCAGGTACTACCGCAGGGTAAAGATCAACTTGAGCAATGTCAAGCCGATGGCCGCGTGCCCGCACTCCCCCGGCAACGTCACGGCCATCACGAATCTGCTCGGCAAACCAGTCCACCAGGTGCTGATCGGATCCTGCACCAACTCCTCCTACCGTGACCTCAAGACGGTTGCGCTGATGCTGCGCGGCAAGAAGGTGCATCCCGATGTCGAGGTCGGGATTGCCCCCGGGTCGCGCCAAGTCGTGACGATGCTGGCGAAGGAGGGGTTGCTCGCAGACCTCGTTTCGGCGGGGGTGCGTATCCTCGAGAACGCCTGCGGGTTCTGCATCGGCAACCACATGTCGCCGGCGACGGACGCGGTGAGCTTGCGCACCAGCAACCGCAATTTCGAGGGGCGTTCCGGAACGCGCTCCGCGCAGGTCTACCTCGTGAGCCCCGAGACAGCCGCCGCCGCCGCGCTCACGGGATGTATCTCCGACCCGCGGCCGATCATAGACCCGCGGCCGGTCGCGCAGCCGCTGGTCGTGGAGGAGCCAGACACGTTCGGCATTGACGACAGCATGTTCCTCTTCCAAGAGACCGCCGGCAAGGGGGTTCCCGACACGCCGATTGTGCGCGGGCCGAACATCGGGCAGGTGCCGCAAGGCAAGCCGCTGCCGAAGACGCTGAGCGGCGAGGCGACGATCAAGGTCGGCGACAAGATCACCACCGACCACATCATGCCCGCCGGGGCGCGGCTCAAGTACCGTTCGAATATCCCACAATACGCCAAGTATGTGTTTGAGCACGTGGACCCCGAGTTCGCCGCCAACGCCGCCGCCAACCGCGACACCGGGCTTGCCAATATCATCATCGCTGGGGACAGTTACGGTCAGGGCTCCAGCCGCGAACATGCGGCGATGTGCCCGATGTACCTCGGTGTCAAAGCCATCATGGCAAAGAGTATCGAGCGTATCCATTGGGCAAACCTCGTCAACTTCGGTATCGTGCCGTTCACGTTCGATAACCCCGAGGATTACGACGGCATCAGCCAAGGGGACGCACTGTTGATCCGTGATCTGCACAAGGTGATTGCAGGCAACGGCAGGGCGACCGTTTACAACAAAACCACCGACACGACGTTCGACGTGTCCGTCAAACTCTCTGAGCGGCAGAAGTTCATCCTCCTGAACGGTGGGCTCCTCGCGGCCGTTGCCAAGAACGCGGGTTGATGGGCACATCATGTCTAACGGAGTGCGGACAAGATGTCCGCACTCCGTTAGCCCCCCCTAACACAAATCTAACAAATATTTGCTTAACAAAAACCACATAAATTCCTTATACTTTATCCGCAAAAGGAGTCCTTATGTGTTTGAAACATCTGTCTTCGTTTTGTGGTGTCATTGCTACGCTCGTCTTGTTGTGTGGATGTGAAAAGACATCCGAAGGGCTCGAGCCTGACAAACTCGTTTGTGTCACGCCCGAAACGGTGCTGGGACCCCCGGGAGCAGTCATTCAGAAAGGATGCAAGGTCGAGCTCGTCAGCAAGCCCGTGCGCGGACTGCTGGGGGGGAAGGGCGAGGCGCACCCGGTCGCGGGCACGAAACTCGTCGCGCGCGCGGCGGACCCGTCGTCGGGGCTTGTCGCCATCCCCGAAGAGGCAGTCACGGATGCGGGGGGTAACGTGACGTTCGACGTCCGGCTCGGCAACACGTTCGGTGACCAGTACCTCGACGTGTCATGCGCGGACACCCCCGGCATCACGCGGCGCGTGCGTTTCGTGGCGGGGGTTACGATCGAGAACGGCAGTCAGGAGGTGACGGCCGGCCGTGCGCTCGACAAGCCCATCCGCGTGCGGCTGGTGGACGGCAGCGGGGCCCCCCTCGCCGACACGCCCGTCTTCTTCACGCTCGTCAAGCAGCCCGGCAAGAACGGCAAGCTCAGCAAAAGCCAGGTCGCCACGGATACGGGCGGTATCGCGGAGGTCGAGCTCCTGACGGACGCGGCGGCCACGGGGAGCTATCAGGTCCGTGCCGAAGTCGCAGCCCCCCACGCTGGCGTTTCCATCCGCCCGATCGCCATCGACGCGATGGCAGTGAACGTGACCGGTATCCTCATCGCCGTCTTCGGCGGCCTAGCCTTCTTCATTTACGGCATGGTGCTGATGAGCGACGGGCTCCAGCAGATCGCGGGGAACAAGATGAAGGCCACGCTGGCGTTCATCACGCGCAACCGGATCGGCGCGATCCTGACCGGCACGTTCGTGACCGCACTCATCCAGTCGTCCAGCGCGACGACGGTGATGACGGTGGGGTTCGTCAACGCGGGGCTGCTGTCGCTGACGCAAGCCATCGGCGTGGTGTTCGGCGCGAACATCGGCACGACGGTCACGGGGCAGATCGTGTCGCTCAAGCTCGACAGCCTCGCCCTGCCGTCCATCATCCTGGGGCTCACGCTGTTGCTGGTCGCGCGCAAAAACGTCCTCCAGGGGACCGCCCGCACCGTCCTCGGGTTCGGGCTGCTGTTCTTCGGGATGATGATGATGTCGCAGGAGCTGAAAGCTATCAGCGCGTTCCCGACGTTCGTGCAGCTGTTCCAGCGGTTTGACTGCACACCCGCGCTCGCCGGGGGGGAGATGCCGCTCAAAACCGTGCTGGGCGCGGTCGGCATCGGCACAGTCGTGACGATGCTCGTGCAGAGCAGCTCCGCGACGATCGGGCTGGTCATTGCGCTGGCCAACAGCGGGCTGTTGAACTTCTGGACCGCCTTCCCCATCGTGCTGGGCTGCAACATCGGAACCACCATCACCGCGGTCCTCGCCGCGCTCAGCGCGAACCGCACCGCGAAGCAGACCGCCGCCGCCCATGCCATCTTCAACATCCTGGGGACGGCACTGATGGTCGCGCTGTTCTACGTGCCGTACCGCGGCGTGCCGTGTTTCCTCTTCCTCGTGAACCATGTGGCGGCCGGCGACGTGTTTGCCGGGGAGAACATCGGGCGGCACGTGGCGATGGCGCACACCATTGCCAGTATCACGAAGGTGTCTGTCATGATCCCGTTCATCGGGGGGCTGGCGTGGATCTGCGAGAAAATCGTCCCCGGCAAGAAAGCGCCCGTCACCTTCGTGCAGCTGGAGACCACCCTCCTCAACACCCCCTCGCTCGCGATGGTCTGCACCATGAAGGCCCTCGCCGATATGACGGAAACGGCGTGGGACATGGCGCTGGAGGTCCTCAACGGCTACCGCAACGACAAGCCCGTCTCCGTGGACGACGTGAAGGTCGTCGAGGACAAGGCAGACCGTATGCAGAACGAGATCATGAGCTACCTCGTGCAGCTCACCCGCAAGAAACTCTCCGAGACCCAGGCCCAGGCCATCCCGCTCCTGATGCACTGCGTGAACGACGCCGAGCGCATCGCCGACCTTGCCTATCTCATCGCCCGCCGCGCGGACGCCGAGGCCGCCAACGCGACAGGCAACTTCACCGGGCAGGCGATCACCGACCTGAACAAACTGATCGAGACGGCGAACACCGTCGCGGACATGACCCTCGACAGCCTCCGCAAAGAGTCCACCCGATCGACGGAAAACGCCAAGCTCATGCTCAAGACGATCAAGAACATGTCCCACCAAGCGCTCAGCGACCACGCCGACCGCACCCAGGGGGGCATCTGCAACCCGCAGCGCGGCATGGTCTACGTCGAGGTCATCGCCGCCATCGAGAACATCGTGCGTCACCTGGAGAACATCGTCGAGCGCGCCGAAATCGTCAACGCGACAACGTAATGCACAAGGAATGTTACTCATGAAACAGCGTGTCAATCCTGTCATCCTGCCCCCAAAAAACGTGTCATCGCGATTGTGTCGTGTGTCTAAGGGCTTCGCCCGAGGATGCGGAATCTTATCCGCACTCATCGTGGTCGGGCACGCAAATGCCGAGACGCTCACGCTCTGGCCCTCGGGCCTCTGTGAGGCGAAGGCGAACGCGGGCGCGACCGTCTCGGTCACGGACACCCGGCGCATCGCCGTCACCGCCACGACCGACGCCGCCTGGCCCGGAGCCGCAGTCAACGTCAAGGACGGCCCCTGCGACCTCTCGCCTTACGGCAAGCTGCGCATCAGGCTCCGCAACGCCGACACGCGCCCGCTCAACATCAGCCTCAGCGTCAAGGACCGCAACTACAGCGAGGGGGGCCCCGGCGGCAAACTCGCGCTCGCCCCCGGCGAGGAGGGCGTGATGACCGCCGACCTGCGCAATATGCCGTGGGTACTCGACAAGCCGCTCGAGCTTGTCGGCATGAACGGCTTCCCGCGCGCGCTGGAGAACGGCAAGGGGTTCGACGTCACCAAGGTCATCTCCCTGCACATCTTCATCCCCAAGGCGGACCTGGGCGACAAGCCCGCGCGGTACGAGATCCTGCGCGTCGAGGCCGACCCCGCGCCGTTCACGTTCATCCGCGCCGACACCTTCCTGCCGTTCGTGGACGCGCTCGGGCAATTCCGCCACGCCGACTGGCCCGGGAAAATCCACAGCGAGGACGAGCTTCAGAAAGCCAAGGCCGCCGAGGCCCAATGGCTCCGGGACACCCCCCCCATCCCCGACCGCAACGCATGGGGCGGCTGGACCAAGGGCCCCCAGCTCAAAGCGACCGGGCATTTCCGCACCGAGAAGGTCAACGCCAAATGGTGGCTCGTGGACCCCGACGGCCGGCTCTTCTTCTCGCACGGCATTGACTGCGTCCGCGCGGGCGCGGAGACGGGCGTGCAGTTGCGCGAGAGCTATTTCGAGTGGCTCCCCGAGGAGGGGTCCCCCTTCGCGAAATTCTACGGCACGGGCTGGTGGGCCCCCCACAACTTCTACAACGGTAAGACCCCCTTCAAGACGTTCGACTTCGTCCGCGCCAACATGCTCCGCAAGTACGGCGAGGGCTGGTACAAGACCTTCGCCGAGCTCGCCCACACGCGCATCAGGGCGTGGGGGATGAACACCATCGCCAACTGGTCCGACCCCGAAGTCTACAAGCTCCGCAAGACCCCCTACACCGCCACCTTCTCCATCCACAGCCAGCGCATCGAAGGCTCCGAGGGGTACTGGGGAAAATTCTGCGACCCCTACGCCGACGAGTTCCAAAAGGCCCTGCACGACGAGATGGAAAAACAGAAACAGCTGAAATCCACCGACGACCCCTGGTGCATCGGCTACTTCGTGGACAACGAAATCTCCTGGGGCAACGGCGACACCTCCCTCGCCGAGGCCGCCCTCGCCTCCCCCCCCGCCCAGCCCTGCAAGATCGCGTTCAAGGACTGGCTCGAAGCGAAATACGGAACGCCCGAAAAACTCAACGCCGCGTGGCAGACCCAACACGCCTCATGGGACGGCTTCCTGCAGGCCACCGCCCTCCCCGACAAAAAGATCATCGCCGATGACCTCCGCGCGTTCCACACCCAGATCGCCGAGCAATACTTCCGCACCATCCGCGACAGCATCCGCGCCGCCGCCCCCGATAAGCTCTACCTCGGCTGCCGCATCGCATGGGGGGCCCCGAGCGTCTACCGCGCCTCCGCGAAATACTGCGACGTCGTCAGCGTCAACATCTACAACCGCCAGGCCACCCATGACCTCCCCGACGGCGCGGAGGACAAGCCCATGATCAACGGCGAATTCCACTTCGGGGCCCTCGACCGCGGGATGTTCCACACCGGGCTTGTCTCCACCGGAAGCCAGGCCGAACGCGCCGAGTGCTACAAGGCCTTCGTGGCCTCCTGCCTGAAGCACCCCCGCTACGTCGGCACGCACTGGTTCCAGTGGCAGGACCAGGCCCTCACCGGGCGCGGCGACGGCGAGAACTACCAGATCGGATTCCTCACCGTCACCGACCAGCCCTACCCCGAGATCGTCGAGGCCGCCCGCGAGACCGCCCGCACGATGTACGAGACCCGCTACAGGTAGGGTGCACGAAAGCTGAAAGCCCGACCAGCAAGCATTTATAGTCAAATCACATTAAAAGCGTACCGCGACAACATCCCGTTAGGGATATTTCTTTCGGTAGAAGAGAACGCAAAAAAATCATGGCATCCCATCGGGATGCCTCTTTTAGGCGCATCCCGTGCCCCATCGGTCGCACCTACGCCGACGGGGGCCCCTTTTCTTGGTGCCT
>Ga0099364_10011588_pt1 | contig 12028 bp, 11 predicted proteins | sample TergutTh196P3_FD_73070 | JGI IMG/M metagenome (GOLD analysis project Ga0099364, IMG submission 73070) | Microcerotermes parvus P3 segment gut microbial communities from Pointe-Noire, Republic of the Congo - Th196 P3 | ecosystem: Host-associated > Arthropoda: Insects > Digestive system > Gut ...
TTGTCGCGCCAGCAGGCAGAGGAGTTGCGGAAACTGATCGACGATTACGACAGGGGTGGCGCCGATGGATAAGCTGTTCCTCACTGTGTTGAACCTCGGCATAAACGGTGCATTCGCAATTGCAGTCATAATACTCGTCCGTATGTGCTTGAAAAAAGCCCCGAAGTATATCAGCTACTTTTTGTGGTCTGTCGCCGGGTTCCGATTGGCGCTCCCTATAACCATCAAAAACGCATTTAGCATTATCCCATTCAATGCAAAGCCGATACCCCATAACATTGCGACGCATGCGGCGCCGCGCATGGAAAGCGGCATACCGGCTGTAGACAGCATGGTCGAAAGCGTCCTGCCGGCTGCCGCGCCGCAATACAACGCAAACCCGCTCCAGGTGTGGACGGCGCTATGCGCGTATATTTGGATCGCCGGCATCGTTGCAATGCTCGTTTGTTTCACTATATCCTATTTCGCACTTCATCGTAGATTGAGGACTGCGATCAGGGTGGACGGAAACATATATCAAACGGATGTCATAAAGTCGTCGTTTGTCTTTGGAATCCTTGCGCCCAAAATCTATGTACCGCTTACATTATCTAGCCGGGAGCGCGATTATGTCATTTGCCATGAGCAAACGCACATAAAACGCCGCGACTATATCGTTAAGCTGCTGGCGTATATGCTTCTATGCCTGCATTGGTATAACCCAATGGTTTGGGCTGCTTTTATAATGATGTGTTCCGATATGGAAATGTCCTGTGACGAAAAGGTCATGAAGATAATGGGCAGCGAGATAAAAAAAGACTATACTGCGTCTTTATTATCATTGGCGACGGACTACCGGCCTATCGGCTGGTTGCCCCCCGCTTTTGTCAAGGGCAGCGTAAATGAAAGGGTGAAAAACGTGTTAAATTATAAAAAGCATTCAAAATTGCATATAATGTCAGCCATAGCGCTTGCCACTGTTCTGGCAATCGGCTTGATTGGATATGGCATTGCCGTAAGCAACAGCGAGGCAGACATAGATGCAGCAGAAATGAGCATAGACGATATGCACAATGCTGAGATGGGCATAGATGAAATGGCTGACATGGCTGAGATAACTGACATGGTAGAAACAACTGATGTTACTGACATAGATGACATATCTGAATTAGCTGACATGGTAGATATAACTGACATGGATGAGCATGCAGTCGATAATTCCGCCGCATTTTCTGACGAGGATATAGAAGACGGGGTAGATTTTGATAATGATGCCAGAGATTATGAAGCGCCCGCAAGAGAGTCAGAGCAGCACGCACCATCGCAGGAGTATATAGCTATTCATAAAGTTATACAGGGGGATACACTATTAAAAATCGCCCATGAATATTACACAAATATCGGGGACAAACATATCGATGAGATAATAAAAGCCAATGGGCTGCCATCTCGTTTATATAACTTGAAAATAGGCATGGAGCTGATAATTCCATATATTGACGTGGATCCCGACCCAGCATCCGTGCCCGGCGGTGATAATACAACCACTGACGAACGCCCCGAGCGTTCCGAATTTCCCAAGCGCCCCGAACGTGACATACCGGAAGGAAATTCCGTCGATTCCACTATATCGATAAAACTAACACTGCCGGACGATAGAACATATGAACAAGATATTTTAGTAAAAGTCGAAATAACCCCATCGGATACAGGCATTATGTTGCGAATTTTGAATCGTAGAATTCTTATAGATCAATTCCCCGTAGCATTGGATATACCGGTCCCGACCGGCGGCTCAACTGATATCGAAGTATATTATAATGACGAGCTGATGCAAAAACTTAATCTAATGATATAATTATATCATCTTAGCGATGGATAATCCTCGGAGGATATATTCTAAATGGAGTGGACTGACTATATTATAAAAATGGCGCCGCTTTCAAAGGATAACGCCAAATTATGGTTTCGCTATCTGCGCAAATACATCGATAAATGTGGTTATTTATTTACGCCTCAAGATATAGACTCATTGTGTAACAATCATGCGTTGACCCCCTTTCAACGCGTATCGCTCAAAGCCGCATTTGAAGAAGGCTCACAGACAAGACAGCACATTATAAGTCTAAACAACAAGGTAGACGTTAGTAACACTATATCGATGTGGGAAAAGTTCAAAAATGAATCAAACGAATAACAACAGTAATGAACGGCATCTCTTTACAGCGGCCTTTAGGATGTTGAATGATGAATTATCCAAAATAGGCGAAACGATGGTGCTAACATGTGCTGGCGGGTATGTATTGCAAATAAATGGATATAGGGCAACAGCGGATGTTGATGCATTTTATAAAAGCAATGCTGCTATTGATGATGCTATACAAAATGTAGGAGATGCCCTGGGCATTAACAAACCAGACGAATTATGGTTGAATAATTCAATTGCAAATATGAACCCTGAGCCGCCTGACGAATATTGCGAAACAGCATATTCGTTTTCTAATTTGGTAGTAAAAGCTGTTAATATTGATTATATGGTAGGAATGAAGCTAGTTAGCGCAAGAGGGCAGGATATTATTGACTTAGCGGATATATTTCGCCGTAGAGATGACCTGCATCCATTGTCATTGCTATCAATTCTTACTGGTATGGGCTTTGAGATCGATATTTCGGTTCTACTGAATGCGTTTGAGAGTGCACGCGGTATGGAATGGTTAGGTGAATATTTCAAAAACAATGAAGCAGAGTTAAGAAGGTTGTATTAGTATGTTGTATGTCACTCATTAATTGGGGAGTGTAAATAGACTACTTGAACTACGATATTTTCTATGGATGGATTAACTTCATCATATAATAAAATAAATGAATCGGAGATAACAAAAAAGTTATCTCCGATCATCCACTTACATAAAACTCATATTATTTAAATCCACAGGAATAAAACAATCCTGACAAAACACTTGACATAAGTATTATATCAGTATATAATACTTACTATTAATTTAATATAAGTTTTATGTAAATTTAGTCATTATATTTTAATAATAAGCATAGTAAAGGATAATAATAATTTATGAACGACAATTCAAGCGTTTCACATAGCATAGGCAACCCATACATCGCAAAATCTACTGAAGATGGCAGGGAAGAGAGCGTCGAGGAGCATTCGTATAAAGCTGCGCGCGTCGCAGAGTTCAACGCGCCCGAAATGCTGAAAGAAACGGCAAGGCTCATTACGTTGCTGCACGATGCCGGAAAAAACTGCGATGAATTTTATAACCATATTAAAAAAGAGGAGGATAAACAGAAATCTACTATATCAAAGCAAGTCGACCATTCTACAGCAGGAGGGATAATTGTCACAGATATCGCATATAAAAAACTTTGAATTGTTAACGGCTGAAATAATCCGCCATTGCATTATGTCGCACCATGGGCTCAACGATTGCGTTTCGCCTAGTGGAGAAGTGAAATATGCAACACGCAAAGCACGGCAGAATGATATAGACCGTATATATCATGAAGTATGTAAATACATCCCTGGTGAAAGCCTCAGACTGCTATTTGACAACAGCGTCAGAGAATTGACGCCCCTCTGCCAAAAAATAATAGCATTTTCAAAAGATAAACAATATGGGTCAAGGGATTTTTATTTCGGCATGTTGGCGCGGCTGTTGTTGTCGTTGCAAATCGATGCGGATTGGACTGTCAGCGCGTGCTTTGAGAAAAACACAGAGCCGGAGTTGTTTGAACCACCGACGGATCAATTTTGGGCAACGCTTATCAACAAGCTAGAAACGTATCTCGACAAAGAGTTTGAAAAAGACAAGGATACCGAAATAACGAAGTTGCGGCAAGAAATATCTTTAGCATGCCGGGAAGCGGGGAAGATACGAGGCAAAATTGTCCGGTTGGTCGTGCCGACAGGCGCGGGGAAAACATTCAGTTCGCTCCGATACGCGTTGCAACAGGTAAAAGAATTTTCTAAGAAACGTATATTTTATATCGCGCCTTTTAATTCTTTTTTATCGCAGAATGCTGACGAATATAGAAAAGCGCTGGGCAACCCATCAATAAAAATTCTTTTGGAGCATCACAGCAACATAATCCCTGACGACACAGAGGATTACAAGGAACTGACCCAAAATTGGAACGCGCCGATAATTATGACATCCGCCGTCCAATTCCTCAATGCGCTTTTTGAATCAAAGCTAGGTGCTATCCGGCGCATGCACGCTTTGGCCGATGCAGTCATTATCGTGGATGAGGTGCAGGCTATACCGACGCGCTGCATCGCGCTGTTTAATATGGCGATGAATTTTCTATCTGTTATATGCGGAACAACGGTGGTGCTATGCTCTGCGACGCAGCCCCCCTTTGAAAGCATAAAAGAAAATAGAATGACTAAACCAATTGATATGGTTCCGGGCGCCATGCACTACCAGGCAGCTTTCAAACGCACGCGCATCATAGATTTGACGGCGCTGCATCCAGGTGGCATGAGCGCCGGTACGGCAGCCCAGTTTGCGATAAGTTTAATGGAATCAAGTACGAGGGTGTTGTTTATAACCAACACTAAGCGATGCGCTAAGGAAGTATTCAATGAAATAAAAAAAATAACATCCGGTTTAATAAATAGCCCTAGACTATATCATCTTAGCGCAAATATGTGTTCGAAACATCGCTTACAGATTATTAAAGAAATTAAGGAAATGGACAAGAACATCCCAATGATTTGCATAAGCACTCAGTTGGTGGAAGCCGGCGTCAATTTTTCATTTTCGACGGTTGTCCGCTCTGCGGCAGGTATGCAAAATATAATCCAATCCGCAGGGAGGTGCAACCGGAATGCAGAAGCGGAATGCGGGGATGTCTATATCATTAAGATGGCTGACGACATTGAAGACTTGTCGAAACTAAAAGAGATACGTGATATGCAAGAAGCGTTTTACCAAATGCTTAGCAGCTTGCGCGGCGCCGAGCTTGATTCAACTGAAGCCATCGAAAACTATTATAAACATTATTTATCTCGCAAAGAACAAGAGATATGCTACCTGGGCCCCAAACCGGGCGATACCCTAGTCGACCTGCTTTCATATAATACCAATGGCTCAAATAACCTAAAACGCGCCGGGGCGAAGCGCCCTATTTTAGCCCAAGCCTTTAAAACAGCTGGCGATCATTTCGAAGTCATAGAGGAAAGGGGCATGATTGATATTATAGTGGAATATGATGGACAGGCTACAGAACTAATTGCCGAATTAAATTCAAAGTTGGATAAACAAAAACTGGAAAAATTGTTACCACAGCTTCAACCCTATACTGTTAGTATATCTACTTCGAAACTGAATGAATTGGATGACGCCATATACAAAACCGGATACGGCGACATTCTAATACTGTATAAGCAAAACTACAACCAGGAAACCGGCGTAGATGACCTGCCATCATCCATGGATCCATTGATTATTTAAATAATTATTACAGGAAGAGAGGTGAGGAGGATGAATTATAGGAACACTGTTGAATTTTCAGTCACGGGCGATTATGCGCTTTTTTCAGATCCAATAACTTGTGTTGGAGGAGAAAAATGCTCATATCATATTCCAACCTATGAAGCGTTAAAAGGTATGCTGCATAGCGTCTATTGGAAACCTACATTGATATGGTATATCGATAAAGTCAGGATAATGAATAAAATCCAAACAGCTGCGCGCAATGTCCGGCCAATGGATTATAATAGTGCTTCAAATGAGCTATCTATCTATACTTATCTTAGAGACGTTCATTATCAAGTCAAGGCGCATTTTGACTGGAATTTCAATCGGAAAGAACTCGCTGCGGATCGGAATGAGCATAAACACCATAACATAGCTAAACGCATGATTGAGCGCGGGGGCAGACGTGACGTCTTTTTAGGCGCGAGGGAATGCCAAGGCTATGTGGAACCGTGCGTATTCGGCAAAGGCGCCGGTGCATACGACGATACGCCCGAGCTGGCATTCGGTTATATGTTTCATGGGTTTACATATGCCGACGAAGCTACACGCGAGGAAGAAAAGGACAAGCTTACAGCGAGATTTTTTAGGCCGTTAATGAAAGAGGGGTATATATCGTTTCCGTTGCCTGACGATTGCCATACAGGCGACAGGCGCGTCATCCGCGAGGCAAAAAGCAAAATATTCGGCGCAGGGAACTTTGTTGGAGTTGCTGAGTTTGAAGAGGGGAGGATCGATATTTGAACTGGGTAGCCACGCTATGCGACTTGTATGAAAAAAATGAATCGCTCGCAGGGAAATATTTCGCTTCTGCTGATGAAAAAAAGAAGCCGCTTATACTTTTGCCATTGGCCCATTCCACTGTATTAGCGCAAATAGAGGTCACTATTGATGGGCATGGTGGATTTTTACGCGCAAGAAAATTGTCTAAGGAAGAGGCCGTAACGTTGATACCAGTTACAGAGAGCTCTGCTATAAGGACATCGGGTCAGGCCCCGCACCCATTGATGGATACATTGCCGTATGTCGCCGGGGATTATGACAATTTTATACGTGCGGATACTAAAAAAAGCAATAGCAAGAAAAAAAGCTCATCTAACAGTGGGCGGTATGGTGAATTCATAAGCATTTTGGAAGAATGGTGTGTTTCGGAGTATGCGCACGTTAAAGCGAAAAGCATACTGAAATATCTAAAGAAGGCTTGCCTTATGGAGGATTTGATACGGGAGCAAGTATTGCTCGTTGATCCGGATGGGTTTCTTTTGCCTGATAAAAAGATACAAAGCGTTAAACAGGAAAAAGCGTTTATTCGCTTCTGCGTGGACACTGGGGATGTGCCGGATTTGTTGGATGACTCGGGAAGCTATTTCGCTGAGGTTTGGAAAGACAAAACCATACAAAAAAGTTATATGGGTTATTTTGGTAGTCAACTTACAGATATCGATTTATGCTATCTATCGGGCCAAACTGTGCCAACTACAAATTCATTTCCAAAAAAAATTCGCCATGATGGCGACGGCGCGAAAATTCTATCCTCAAACGACAGTGCCGGATTCACATATCGGGGGCGTTTTAAAAACAGTAGCGAAGCTTTTTCCATCGGTTATGAACCATCGCAAAAAGCGCATAACGCATTGAACTGGATCATCAGGAAACAAGGTTATCTACGCTATGGGTTGTGCGTAGTAGCGTGGGAATCAAACCTCAAGCCCTATGCGCCCATGTTTGGAGACGCTGCAGACGCAGTTATAAAAGCGAAGGAGGATAAATTATATAACGGCGATATTGGAGGCCTTGGCGGCATTGGAGACAGTAACGATGGCGGACATGATCGCAGCGGCGATAGCAACGATGGCGGACACGATAACAGTGTAAACATCAATGATGGCGGACACGATCGCAGCAGCGATGTCTACGTTGAGAACGATGACAACGATGACAGCGATATCGAAAATTTTGGCGATATAGACGGCCTCGGCGGCCAATATGATTATAATGATGTCGACGGCCTCGACGGCCTCGACGGCCTCGACGGCCTCGACGAAATTGGCGAATATAATGATATTAACGCATCTGGCGACATCGACTTCGAAGATGATTACGAAAGCATAGATTACAATGAAGAACTGTACCAGCAAGACACGAATATTGTGACGGCGGAGCAGTTCAATAGGGCCCTCGACGGATTTATGCAAAATGTCGATCATACTTCAAACATGGTCATAATGGCCTTGGACGCCGCTACGCAAGGGAGGCTTGCGATAACATATTTCAATCGTATGCCATATTCGCGCTATATTGAAAATTTAGCATATTGGCATCATAGCTGTTGTTGGCGGCACGCAAAATTTTATAATAAAAAACTGGTGTTCTACGAAGGTATGGCATCGATGTATGAAGTAGCGTTGGCGTTATATGGTTCGGAGCAAGACGATAAACTTAAGCTAAGAACCGATTCTAACAATAGATCACCGATGCTGATAGAGACGTATAAAAGAATTTCGCCTTGTATGCTTGAGCGCAAGCGCATCCCGAAAGATTTGGCGCATGTCGCTGTGACACGGGCGTCTTCGCCATTGGCATATCAAAAATATAATTGGAGGCGGATATTAAGTATCGCTTGCTCCATTATAAAAAAAACCAGGCATGATTGGGAAGGGGAGGAATGGAACATGGCTTTAGATCATGATTGCACAGATCGCAGCTATCTATATGGAAGATTGCTGGCGGTGGCGGATGTAGCCGAAGAATCTACTTTTGAAGATAAGGGGGAAAAGAGGGAAACAAATGCCATGCGATATATGAACGCGTTTTCGCGGCGCCCGTTCCGTACATGGCAATTAATAGAAGAGAGGCTCAGGCCATATTTTAGTAAGCTGCCAATAATATATCGGAATCGGTATAAAGGTATGCTAAATGAAATTAATGAAAAATTTGATATTAATACATTTTCTGACGACAGTGCGTTGGACGGTTTGTATTTATTAGGGTTTCATAGCCAAATAAATTATATTTATACTAAAAAAGCGTCTGATGACATCAATGATCAAAATAATGAAAATGAAAAAGAAGATGGAGAAGGAGACGAATAATGAGTATCTTATCTAACAAGATTGATTTTGCTGTTTTGATATCAGTTAAGAACGCCAACCCAAATGGCGATCCGCTCAATGGCAACCGCCCCCGCGATAATTATGATGGGTATGGCGAAATATCGGATGTGTGCATCAAAAGGAAAATCAGGAACCGCATGCAAGATATGGGGCATAAAATATTTGTACAGTCCGACGATAGATCGGACGATGGCTTTAGCAGCCTCAGGGATAGGGCGGAAGGCTGTGCGGAGCTCAAAGTGGAGTTTGATAAAAAAAAGAAAGCCGATAGAGATTTATGCCATAAAATCGCTTGCTCGCAATGGTTAGACGTGCGCAGCTTTGGGCAAGTGTTCGCTTTTAAAGGCGCCGAAGTGTCATTGGGCGTGCGCGGCCCGGTAACTATTCACCAAGCACTCAGCTGCTCACCAGTTGATATAACCAGTATGCAGATAACAAAAAGCGTCAACAGCGAATCAGGTTTGGAAAGCAAGGCTTCAGATACAATGGGCATGAAGCATCGGGTTGAATTCGGCCTTTATTTGATAAAAGGCAGCATCAACTGCCAGCTGGCGGAAAAGACCGGTTTTTCTGATGAAGACGCCGTAGTTATAAAAGAGGCATTGAAAACATTATTCGACAATGACGCGTCTTCGGCGCGCCCGGAAGGCAGCATGGAGGTATGCCGGCTATATTGGTGGAAGCACAATGAGAAAATGCCGTCAGTGACGACCGCGAAAATTCATCAAAGTTTGAAAATAATGTTAATCGACCACAAAAAAACGCCAAAAAGCATCGACGATTATTCGATTGAGTTGGAAGACTTGAGCGTAAGCCCTGAGGTGTATTGTCTTGTATGATGAGGAAAATTATTTGCAATTGTCGGGCATCCAGCATTTCGCATATTGCCCGCGCCAATGGGCGCTCGCCTATCTGGAACAGCAATGGAACGAAAATCTGCATACGTATGAGGGGCGGGCGCTGCACGAACACGTGCATGATGGTCCAAGTAGTGAAAAACGCGGGGATATAATAACAGTCCGGGGGATGAGGGTGTTTTCACATGCATTAGGCATCAGCGGCGAATGCGATGTTGTAGAGTTCCACTTATGCAAGCCTGGCACGCCTGGTGTACCTATCAATGGCAGAAAAGGGCTATATAGGGTTATCCCCATTGAATATAAACGAGGAAAACCAAAAGAGCATGATGCCGATCTAATGCAGCTATGCGCCCAGGCGATGTGTATTGAGGAGATGCTTGTATGCGAAATACCGATCGGATATCTATATTATGGAGAAGTCAGGCGCCGCATAGAGGCCGAATTAAACAATGAATTGCGTCAACAGGTGATAAGCGCGTTCGCCCAGATGCATGAATATTCCAATTGAGGGTATACGCCTAAAGTAAAACCGCATAAAGGTTGTAATGCATGTTCGTTAAATGGTATTTGCGTACCTAAAATGAGCAAGCATTACAACAGTACGGTTCGAGGCTATGTTAGGTCGAAATTGGGCGATGAAGGGAAGGGGGATTAAAGCGGGCGCGAGGGCATGTGCTTAAGCGGGATTGGTGTCCAAAACGGAGGCGAGGGGATAAGTGAAAAAAAGATCAGGGGAATGCCAAGAGAGAAAAGGTCGAAGTAGTCGAAGAAAGCCGTAAGATGAGGGAAGTGATTATAGCATAAAAAAATTATTAAATACGTTATATGTGACGCAACCGGATACTTATCTAGCTTTAGATGGTGAAAATATTGTTATTCGCAAAGATAATGACGAATTAATGCGTTTGCCCCTCCATAATTTGGATGGGATAGTTGCTTTTGGATACACTGGCGCTAGCCCTGCTTTGATGGGCGCTTGCGCGAACCGTGACATAGATTTGAGTTTTTTAACACAGAACGGGCGCTTTTTGGCTCGCGTTGCTGGCGAAGTCCGCGGCAATGTATTATTGCGCCACCGGCAACATCAGATATTTGACAGCGATGATGAATCTTTGTCAATAGCGCAAAACATAGTCGCGGGAAAATTATATAATTCGCGTTGGGTGATAGAGCGGACATTGCGAGATCATGAAATGCGTGTTGATACGGCATTGCTAAAGGACGTATCGTTGGCGCTTAAGCAATCGGCTAATGATATATTTGAATGTAAAAATCTTGAGCAGCTTAGGGGCGTTGAAGGCAATGCCGCAGAGCGATATTTTGGCGTGTTTAACCAATTGATATTGCAAAATAATGATTATTTTATATTTAACGGAAGAAACAGGAGGCCTCCTTTAGATCCTATCAATTCCTTGCTTTCATTTGTCTATGTACTGCTTGCAAGGGAAACAGCAAGCGCCCTTGAATCAGTGGGACTTGACCCTTATGTTGGGTTTTTACATAGGATACATCCTGGCAGGGCTTCGCTAGCTTTGGATTTAATGGAAGAGTTACGTTCTGTCGTAGCCGATCGATTTGTTCTTACATTAATAAATAAAAGGGAAGTTGGGACAGATGGTTTTGAAAAAAAGGAAAATGGCGCCGTTATTATTAAAGATGACACGCGTCAAGCCGTGCTGCGAGCATGGCAGGCCCGTAAACAGGAAACATTGAACCATCCGTTTTTGGATGAAAAAATCTCATGGGGCTTGGTACCTTATACGCAAGCGTTGCTTCTTGCTAGGTTTTTGAGGGGCGATTTGGATGAATACCCGCCATTTATGTGGAAGTAGGTAATTTCGATGTTAGTTTTAATAACTTATGATGTAAACACTCAAACCGCAGCAGGAAAAAAGCGTTTGAGGCATGTAGCAAAACAATGCGTCAATTACGGCCAGCGAGTCCAAAACTCAGTATTTGAGTGCATGCTTGATGCGACGCAATGTGCTCAGGTTAAAAATAAGTTAATCAAAATCATTGATATTAAAGAAGATAGCCTCCGGTTTTATTATCTAGGAAACAATTATAAAACCAAAACCGAGCACATAGGTATAAAACCGTCGTTTCCAATGGATGATGCAATAATAATATAAAACACAAGGCTTATATAATATGAATCCTGCTTCGTGCGATCGAGTGCGAATGGCAAGTGCACATAAAAATACTGGATCATTCGCACCAGAGTATAAGCGTTTGCGGCTATAATAATTATGATAGTTTTTCTATGCAATAGCTTTATGTGGCATATTGGACTATATATTGTGTTTCAAAAAAATATATTAACAAGATGTCGCAGTCGCTCCCCGCACGGGGAGCGTGGATTTAAACAAAAATAAGTCGCACAAATTGACAAATGTATCATAGTCGCTCCCCGCACGGGGAGCGTGGATTTAAACTCAAATTGGCAAGTCATACAGGCGTTGGGATATAACAAGTCGCTCCCCGCACGGGGAGCGTGGATTTAAACTGGCTAAAGGCGACACACGCGAAGCCGTGAGGATGTCGCTCCCCGCACGGGGAGCGTGGATTTAAAAAAAGA
>Ga0099364_10011589_pt1 | contig 12026 bp, 14 predicted proteins | sample TergutTh196P3_FD_73070 | JGI IMG/M metagenome (GOLD analysis project Ga0099364, IMG submission 73070) | Microcerotermes parvus P3 segment gut microbial communities from Pointe-Noire, Republic of the Congo - Th196 P3 | ecosystem: Host-associated > Arthropoda: Insects > Digestive system > Gut ...
GAAATTCCAGAACTGCGTGGGTTACCCGCATAAGTGTTTTGTTGCGCTGATTTAAATGGTTTATAAAAAGCCGCGCTTCTCTTACATTTTCCCGCGCGAAATTGACAGCGCTTGAGTCTGCGGCTTTTACCGATGTATCACTCAATTTTTCTAAAAAACGATTTATTCCCAGCACTGGAAAGGCTTCGTCGTTTAGGTTGATTATAAAATCATCCTTGTCTCTTATAACCTTAATGTCGGGAATAACATAACGTACATCGGCAGACGTGAATGACCTGCCGGGAAATGGCGAAAGTTTTTTTATATATTCATAGATGCGCCGGACATCCCCTTCGCAAACGCCGATTTTTTTTGCCAGAACAGAAAACTTTTCCTTTTCCAGCAGTTCAAGGTTATTAAGCGCCATCTCAGTGCCCGGCGGAGCAATCTTACCTTCTAAACGCGCACCTGCCTGGACTTTAAGTGATTCCAGATAATCGCTGGTACAAGTTCCTGCAGGATCAAGGCTTCTGACTAAATTCATTGCCTCTTCCAGCCGGGGTTGTTTGTCTTTGAACAGAGTTTGCGGTTTTTCTATGTGAAAGCCATCGCTGTCAAGATTTTGTATAAGGGTTTCTGCGATTGTTTTTAATTCTTCGTCTACAGGCTGAACCTGAAGCTGCCACAACAAATGTCCTTGCAAAGTTTCCGGTCGTGTAAGCACACCTTCTATAAAACGCTGGTGTTCTTCTGCGGCTTTTTCTGATCCGCGCCGCCCTGGATCGGATGTGGTTTCAAAAAAATCGTATTCTTCTTTACGCTGGTTTTCCGATTCGTCCAGTTGTACAATACTGTGATCTTCCAGAATCTCCAGTGCGGGGTTGCGTTCCAACTCCTGCTCAATTCTTGTACGCAGATCAACAATAGGCAGCTCCATCAGCTTGATTGACTGATAGAGCTGCGGATTCATCTTGAGCCGCTGTTCCTGAATAAAAGACTGGCGCTGAAATTGCATGATTTATTCTAGCCCGCCTGCAATTTTTATTCAATTATAGACTATCGGCCGCGTCGTCCTTGTTGCCCATACCCATGTCTGGAGCCTGGGCCGCCAAACCCCTGGCAGCAACCATAGCCGCCGCGGTTATAACCATAACCACTGCCAAAACCGGCTGGCGGGGTATTTGATGCAAGTTCATACGTTTTCCCATCTACAGTAAATTGGGCAGGTCGTACTACATTCCCGTAATGAAAGCCCGTAACGGAAACACGGGAGCCTTCCTTTATTCCTTCGACAAAGCCTACATAACGTCTAAGACCGGGGACATAAACAATAGTTTCTCCGGTTGATACTGCAATTTGCCCATTATGCAGTTGCAGCGTTCCCTCTATCGTAGTTGTCTGAACAGGCTGAGGAATACCCCCGCCCCAGGAACCTCTTGGCTGTGCCGCCGCCATGCCGGTAATCACCAGGACAAAAATCATGGCCAAAACAATCTTCTTCATAACAAAACCTCCATAATGAATATAAGTTATATATAGTATTCAAATAGACATTAAAAAAACGGGGGGTGTAACAGCTATCTGCGGTTCATACCTCGACGTCTTTGCATCTGCCGGTTTCTGTCCGGGGGCGGCTCTGGTAATGCCGTCATTGCCTGCTGGTAGAGTTCATGGGTATAAATCCTAAAAGTTACATCTGTGTTATTTTGCATGGCCGATAAACTCTGCTCGATTTTTCTTGCATTTATAAGATTATCCTGCGCAATACGGACAACTATCGGCCCCTGAACCGCAGAGAACCCCTCGCCGGTAAGGGTCAAAATAATCCTTTCGTAAGCAGCCTGTATACTATTATTGTTGAGCGAAATCGCTGTTAATGGTTCAACCGCCTGAATGTTTAGCGGCCGGGAAGCGATAATACGTTGAAAACGGTTATAAGTAAGCTCTATAATAACATTCTGATAATTAATCTGAACAAAGCCAACAGGCTTATTGTAGATAGATAACAGGACAATAGCGGCACAAACAAGAACAATACCAGACAAAATACTTACAAAGGTAATAATTCTTTTATTATACGAAATGGAAATTACCATCCCTTCTTCGCAATTCGCAGGGGTTGGAATTTCACCAATTTTTCCATTGTTAAAAAGCACAATGCTTTTTTCTTCTTTGCGCTGCATGATAATACCTTTCATAGTGTATCCTCCTTATCAAAAAACTGCGGTAGGAATGAACGAATATAGGGATAATCGCCCTTTACGATAAGAATAAGCGCCGAAATGTAGCGGCGGTATTTTTCCAGTGTTTTTTCTGAATGGCCGCTAATGGCCGAAAGACGCTTGATAGGCAGCTTGCCCGTACTAAGCATTTCCTTAAGAAGCGGTTTGTCTTCCAGCAGCCTGCGGGCGATATCATGACAAGATTTTCTGGAACGGCCTTGTTTGGGGCAGTTTTTCAGCAAGTCTGGCCAAGTAAAGCCCCATTGGGCAAATTCGCCGTTTATTTCTGCTATTTCTATTTGAGCCTCTTTTCTGGCTTCCAAATCGGAATACTGCCGCTCGGCGTTTTCGTATTCCCAACGGCTGTCATGTACTTTGTTTTCATCGGTTTTCGCGGGTACAGTTATGGAAAAAAGCGGTTTTTGGACAGCCGCCTCTTTTTTTGCAACATTGATAAGCCGCCCCCGGATTACCAGTTGCGCATAGGGGATAAACGCTCCCTTTTGTACATCGTAGGTTTTAACACTTTGGATAAAGCCCAGCATAGCCTCTGTAAGATTGTCCCGCCGGGCTTGTCCCTTAAAAAAAACTCCAGATGTACACTTTTTTATAAAAGGCGTATACTCCCGGATAAGCCCGTTAAGACAGTGCTTGTCGTCTTTAGCAAGAGTTATCTTTTCGGCTAATAAATTTGTCACTTGCACTCCATTAAGACCTATGGTATAATAACCATACATTATTTTCTGATTAAAATCCTGTTTAAGACGGACGGAAGGGGGGTAAATGTATTTCTTATTGGTAGAAGACTCGCGTAATACTCGTAACCTCCTAAAAAACTATTTAAACCAGATTGATATCGGTCACTCCCGCCGTGACTACGTAGAAGCGGACAGCGGAGAAAGCGCACTTATCAAACTTAGATCCCAACGCGTTGATTTTATACTTTTGGACTGGTATTTATCCACAAGTATGACAGGTTTGGAAGTCTTAAAGGAAATCAGAAAAGACGAAAAACTAAAACACCTGCCAATTATTATGGTAACGAGTGAAAGCGATAAAATTAGTGTTGTAGAAGCTATGAAACATGGAGCTAATGATTTTGTCGTAAAACCCATAGACGAAAAGTCCTTTAAGGAAAAAGTACTTAAAGTCATCGCAAGCAGCCTGGCCTAGAAAATTATATCTGACAATATTTATGGGAGAAAATTCATGGCAAACGGAAATTTAAAAGAACAACTACATAAAAAATCATTGTTTGAAGTCGAAACTATGATTTTAGATCAAAAAAGAATTATTGGTATAGAAAAAGATTTAACTAAACTTCATCGTTTAAATTTGGATTTAAGCATAATGCAGGAAGTCCGTGAACAAAAACAGAGAGAAAGCGGCCGTACAATTCGTAAAAAGACCAGTTCTGCGGCAAAACCCGCACTAAAATCTTTTGAAGATTATGTCAAATCAAAAAATAAATAACGTTCAATTCGTGTAACAGGAATTACCGCAGACATTTTTAGTGTCACCAAAAATTTACGATTGGGATTTAACTTCTGTTTTTGTGTTCTTGATCATTAATGCCTGGACCAAAAGCTGAACGGCTGTTGCAAAAATAAAAACCAGCCACGAAAATTTAAACCCGATTAAAAAGCCAAACAGGATAAAAAACCCAAAGGCAAAAATCCAGATTGCCCCGCTGAACATACCAAAGCGGCTTGCCATTACAGGATCGTTCCACATTTCCATTTCTTCTTTTACAGCCTTGTTATGTAAATTTTTTGCCCAGGGTTTTTGCCGGTCTTTTTCGGTAAGGCCAAGGAAAACCAATAAGCCGATACCGGGCAGCACAAAGGGAATCATCATGGCGATAATGGCAACAATGGCGTGAGCTTCATCCAGAAAACTGTCTGCCCCGACAAATACCCCAAGCTCATTGCCTGTTTTTACGCCAAAGTATACCAAAGGCATGGTGAAAAGCCCGAAAGAAATCAGCGTAACAGCTACTGTATACCATGCAGCGCGTTTATTGCTTACAGGATAAAGCGAAGAAGTTTCCTGTGTAAGACCAAGGTAGGTGAAACCTGCAATAGCGGAAACCGTAAAGGGCATTATTACCGCAAAAAAACTTGTCATACTGGTACTTAAATCAAGCCCTGTTCCTATTGTCGCAAAAAATGTTATCGCTCCGGCAGTTGCACCAAACAATGCCAACACGCCGAAAATCACATAACAAGCCACCCTGCCAGGACACATATATTTTCTAATATCCATGTAAACCTCCTCAAATACTTCTGTGCGTTTTTTCTGCGAAAGTTCGTCGGCCAGGGCGGACACATCGCCAAGTTCGGCACTTGCTTTGGTAAAAGCAGTTTCTGCGTCCATGCCTTTTTTAACAAAGCTTTCGATTTTTGCATTTAAATTGCCAAGCAGTTCTTCTTTAAAGTCCGCCAGAGCCGCCGTGTCATCATAGCCCTCGAAAAGTGAATCTACAAATACTTTTGCTTTCATAATACCTCCAATAAATCGTTTATGATTTTTTGCGTAAATTGCCAATCACGCATATTTTGTTCAAATACTTTCCGCCCTTTGCTGGTAATGCGGTAGTATTTCCGCCGCGCTCCCTGGGTTTCGTCCCCCCAGTACGAGCTAATGCACCCCTCAGCTTCAAGCCGTTTATAACTTGAGTAGAGAGTTGTCTCTTTTAGTTCGTACTGTTCCCCCGTCCGTTCCAGAATGCGATTGTAAATCTCAAAGCCATAGGCATCGCCCCGCATAAGAATTCGCAGGACAATTGTGTCCGTATGCCCACGCAGCAGGTCCGACGACATAACTGCTTCCATAGCGCCTCCTATTTTAGTGACTGACACCTTTTAGAGTCTTTCGTAATACTTGTTGTGTCATAATACAATATACATCGTATTACTACGACTGTCAAGTATATTTTGAAAAAATTATTTTGAATAAGTATGAAATCTGGTTTGCTTTCTTATTTGCTTACGATTTTTTTCTAGCTTTTCTTAATAGGTCATAAGGCTGCAATGGGTAGGGGCAGTCAATTTGAACGACCGTTTCCGGTATATTTACAAGGTCTCCTGTATACTCAAATTTTTTGCCATTAGTTTCGTGTGGAGACAGGATTTCTAATTCGTCATTTGGGGTTATTTTGTTTTTAACAAGGACTTCCCCGCCGCCTTTCGAAATACCTGCAATTTGAAATTTTTGGATAATAGCCGATGATAAGGAAATTTCTTTTTCCTGGTCCTCAAAAACAAAGCCGGTTGTAAAGGGACGGTGCGGTATTTTTGTAAGTTCTTGCATATAATCAAATTTTTCGCCGGTCATTGCTCTGTGATATACATTTACGACTCCGCCGACATAGTATTCATTTTTCATGCGGCCTTCGATCTTAAAACTTCGCACTCCTGCATCTGCCAATTCTTGTATGTGGTTTATCAACACAAGATCGCGGCTGTTCATTATATATGTTCCGTGTGTATCTTCTTCTATCGGGAAAAATTCGCCCGGCCGCTTTTCTTCCTGTAAGGTATATTTGTAACGGCATGGTTGGGCGCAGTCGCCGCGATTTGAACTTCTGCCTGTCATATAATTGGATAAAAGGCAGCGCCCGCTGTATGCAATGCACATTGCTCCGTGAACAAAAACTTCGATATCGGCTTTGCCGTATAGGTGCTGGCAAATATCCGCAATGTCAGAAATTGGCAATTCGCGTGCCAAAATAATCCGCTTTGCACCTAACTCAACATACTGCATGGCGGTATGCCGGTTAAAAACATTTGCTTGGGTGGAAATATGGATTTCCAAATTTGTGTGTTTCTTAAAAACAGACATAACACCAAGGTCTGATACTATAACTGCATCTACGCCGGCTTTTTCCAAAAATAGCGCGTATTTTTCGATCTCCGGAAAGTCTGCGTTGTTTGCAAAGATATTTACTGCGACATATATTTTTTTACCTATACTTTTGGCAAATTCAACGGCCTGTGAAATTTCAGGCTCGGTAAAATTCCTGCATTTTGCACGCAGGCCAAATTCTTTTCCGCCTAAATAAACTGCATCCGCTCCGAAATGAAACGCGGTTTTTAACCGGGACATATCACCGGCAGGGGCTAGTAGTTCAATTGGCTGTCCAAATTTATTTTTCATCGTAGTCGATTATTTTTACCAACAGAACACTAGCCTACCGCCTCGAAGGACAGCTTATGCCCCGAAACGTTTCATGGACGAAATAAATGCCCCCAAAATCATCAGGTGGGTGCCAAGCTGCCTTAAATATACCAGGAACTGAATTTTATTATTAAGAGGATGGATAACATCCACTATAACAATAAAAACTACCCACATTACTACGAAGATGAGCAAAATCGTATCGGTTATGCGAACCTCGATCCTAAAGAGTTGCAGCAATAGAAAGATTCCAGCAGCAATAGCGCAAATTGACAGAATAATGATTAACACGGCAGAAAAATCTCCCCCTTTTGGGAAAATAGTGTTCACCATTGTGTTGAATTCGCTGCCACGGTCAATGGATATTCTTAGGCCGCGTTGTTCATTACTTAGTCCCAAAATCCCGTTTGCAAAAAGATAAAGGGCTACAGCAACATTTAGACAAATAACTCCAATTCTATTCATATTAATCTCCTTGTTTTCCCATTATACAGATATTGTGTTTGTATGAAAACCCACTGTTGGTTTTACTTTAGCGTACCTCGGTATTGGTTTATTCCCAGGCCGTCCAGCCGCCTGCGATGAACGGTAAGCCGTGCAGAAAAATCCTCAAAGTCTTTTTCTTCCAGAGGAGTCCAGAGAGCTTCGGCAATTGCGCAGAGGCGCGGGAAGATCATGTATTCGGCGATTTTTCCTGCATGAATAAGTTCCGACCAAAGATTGCACTGCCCGCCCAGAATCAAATGTTTGTCTTCGGGCTTTATATCCTGCGATACAGGATCTATAGAATATGATTTGTAAACAGAAGCTATCCCTGCGTATGTTACTCCAGGTTCTTCCGGGTCATCAATGTGCTTGTGATCCAGATAACAGCCATTGTCGTTAGGTGTCATTATTACCTGATGTCCAAGACTGCATGCCCGCACTCCTCCGGCCTCTCCACGCCATGACATAACTGCTATTTCTTTGGGAAGTTTGAATTTTTGCGAATCGTCAAGTACTTCATCCCAGCCAATGGCTGTTTTGCCGCGTTCTGCGAGTAACTGTACAAGTTTATATGTTATCCAGCTTTGCAGTTCCAATGGTTTTTCAAGACCAAGCTGGGAAAGCCGTTTTTGGCATTTAGGGCAATTTTCCCAGCGGTTGGGCAGCACTTCATCTCCGCCTATATGCACCCATTTAGAAGGAAAAAGCCTTACAAGAGCATCAAAAACTTTTGCAGAAAAATCGAAAATTTGATCATTTCCTGCACAGAGTACATTTTCTGAAATTCCAAAGCGATCTTCCACACGATAAGGCCCGCCGGTACAGCCCAGCCCGGGGTAAGATGCCAAAACCGCACTTGTGTGCCCTGGCAGGTCAACTTCCGGTATAACTTCGATATGGCAGGATGCAGCATAATCTACCACTTCGCGGATTTCATCTTCACTGTAAAACCCGGCAGCATAAAAAATTTCTCTATGATGCCTGTTGTCTATCCTGCGGCAGCCAATTTCTGTAAGCAAAGGGAATTCCGCAACCGGAAGCCGCCAGCCCTGATCATCCGTCAAATGCCAATGAAAACGGCTGATGTGATGCAAAGAAAGAATGTTTATCAGGCGTTTGATAAATTTAACTGAGTAAAAGTAGCGTGAACTGTCCAGCATAAAACCGCGCCATGAAAAACGGGGGTAATCTTCTATTTCTGCACATGGCAGAACAAGCAGCCCATTTTCGTATTCCGAAAGCACAAGCTGGCGCAGTGTTTGTAGCCCGTGATAAACGCCATTTGGCGATGAAGCTGTTATGGTGATACTTTCTTTAGTTATATTCAGCCGGTATGCTTCGTCGTTTGTACCCTGCGTGTCTTTTATACAATGGACAGTTTTTTCTGTTTTCGCGGAAGATATTTCAATACCTATCATATTAAAATCATCGCGTAACTGCCCGGATACAGTTTCAATTTCTTTCTGGAAATTATTATCTCCAGTAATTATAGGCAGTCCTTGTGTTTCAAAATTACCTTCCCCATATCGTACAAAAACAGGCTTGGGAATAATTGACAGCTTTTTTTGCATTAAAAATACTCCGTTATGTGTTGAGGGCGCAGTGTAAAAACATTTTTTAAGGTTTCGATGTTACTGTGAACTTCCAAGCCTTCCTGCCGTGAATACATTGCATTTTCCAACGATCTGTAACCTGTAATAAGCTGGCTTAACATCAGGACATCGCAGCTAATGTCCGCCTCTCCCGAAGCAGATGATACCGTTGATCCCTCCGGTCCGAATTCTACAAGGTATTTTCCATTGTTAGCCGAAATGTTGTCGTCTTTTACCTGTATGATGTATTTACCTTCATAGTTTGGCCGGCGCATTAATTCAAGCGCCGTTTTAACATTTACCACTCTTGTCATATCTCTGGGAATAGTTTTCATGTCTATAGACCAGGCATCACCTGTAAAGTCGCAAGGGTCGATATATGTTGGCATGGGCCATTTAATATTTTTAAATTGAGCCGCAAGACCGCTGGTTAAGCCAAGGATACCGTACAAGCCCTTTTTGTCAATAAAAGCAAGCTCTGTTACCGACATAGTGTGCCACCAGTCTTCTGTAATATCTTTGTATTTAATGTAGCTGCGGGCTTTTCCGTTTTCGTCTTTCCATAAATATAGATATGTTCCTTCTGTGTACGGATCGTCCTTTGTAAAATTTATCCATGCACGGTTATCCGGCCAATAATCCCTGTGTATTCCGTGGTTAATATCTTTAATATATGCAGAGTGAATTTCTGCAAGCAAAGATGTATCGTCTCCAGGAAAAATATGAATAAACTCTCCATAAGGTTTTATTTTTATTTTATCCAGGGAAATATTGATTTCGTTTCTGGCACATGCAATTTCATAGCCAAACTTACGGTAGAAATCATAAGAAAAAGGAGTAAGGTTTGAAAAGACGACTCCTTTTTCGAAACTTTCGGGCAGGATTTTCTCGAAAATACGCCGTACATAACCGCCCCTGCGGGCTTCGGGCATGGTTCCCACGCCGCTAATTCCGGTCATTTTTACACTGTGCCCGTCAAAACGCATCAGGTAATCAATCTCGAACATTCCTGCAAGAAGTTTTTTTCCGTCAAAAACGCCAATCGCCCAATTAGCAGGATGATCCAGCGGATCGGGTTTTTGGTTGTCTTCTTTTGTGTAGTCCTTTCGCTGGTTATAAACTATTGTATGCATCTTGTGAAGCTGAATTAAATCCTCATTTTCAAATCTTCTGATTTCTATCATTTTTCCCCCTGATTATTTGTATCATCTACAGAGACGCTCTCTTTTGCCTTTCTTTATAATATACAGTTTGTTTTACTAAAATTAATCTGTCTCATAATAATTTACAATAACAGTACCATAGACGCTGCGACCTACACCGGTAACTTCTACCATGTGGCCATCAAGCAAGTTTTTATTTAATGTACAACGATATCTTTTAAGACCGTCTATACTGTCTTGGAAAACACTATACGTATAATTCCTGATGTGATAGTTCTGTACATTATTTACAATAATTCTTATATCATGGGCTGGATCAAGTTCCGACACGTTACCAGAAAAGTATATGTGGATTGTCTTTTCATTTATTATTTCAGCCTTTTCTATGTACCCGTATTCATCGAAAGTACAAGAAACTACTGCAAATACAACAAATAGAAACAGACAGTACTTTTTCATAAATGCCCCCATAATGCATTTCTTGACCGCAACCTAAAATTTAGACAATTTTGAAATAGCCACTAAAAACTAATGCCCCTAAGTATATTATAACATAATTACAAGCAAAAATCAACCAACCCCATTATCATTTTAAAACATTTTTTTATATAATTTGGTAATCGGCCACCTCGCCACGAATGAAAAGTTTTCCCTTATAATATTGACATTTTCTTTCAAAATGTGGTATATTACTAACATGACAATTTTGGGTCAAAAAACCGTACAAATATACTTAATTTCCCCTTATAAGAAAACCTATAAATATTATGGTGCGTCATCCATAGATTTAGCTACCAATTTGATTTATACCCCCCCCTCCATTTTATGTAAAGTTTTATTTTAATTCAATTTATCTTTTTTTCCCCTTATTTATATTGGTCGTATGGCCTTTATATATTACTGCCCTTGAGGGCAGATTAATTAACCGTAATTACCCGCTAAAGGAAGCTGGTAATTACACAAAGGAGTTCTCTTATGAAGGACTATTTTAAGGCGCGTATTGCGCCGAATATTGGGATTATCGTTTTGGCGGCGGTAATCGTATTTTCAATGTCCGCTTGCGGCGATGATGACGAAAATGGCGGCAGCGGCGGCGGCAGCGCACTGGGCGCAACCCTGAACTTGAGCGGGAAGGTCTTCACGGGAGATTGGAACGAAACCGGCGTTACATACAATGAATTCACCGGTAATCGGACGATTAGCGCTAGTTATTTGGATGAAAACGATAGAGATATTGCTATTGGCGGAACCGGGGCTATTACCAACGGGCAATTGAGTTTCAGCATTGGTACTCCCAGCAGCCTGCAAAACATAAGCGGTTTCTTTGGATCAGATTTTAACAACTTAAGAATCAGCAACACCGCAGCGCGGGTTGCCGACCTAAACCTGCGTGTCCCTAATGGTAGTCGTGTTTATAGAGGGAACGAAAGTACCACATTAACAAGATGGGAAAGCGAAGAGGTACTATATATGTATGTTGACCGAGACGTAACTGTTAGCGCTGACCGTAAGGAGAATACCGGAACAGAGGACGGGTTCACTTGGACTGAGACAATTAATGCCTTCACTATCAATCTAAAGGAAGGCTGGAATGCCGTACATTCTAGGTATGTGGCAGTAGAAACAGATACCAGCGAAACTTTTACAATAACTATCTCCACCGGCAATCCCGCCAATTTAAGGTGGATATTAAATGAATGGGGTGGCGATGACAACGGCGGCGAATAATTCCTGACGAAAGTTATTCGCACCTGCACTTGGGAAACGGCCATGCCAAATCGGCCGTACCCAAGCGCTTTTAGCAAGGCTTGGTAACAGCTCTTGTTGTCAGTCACCATTTGCGCTAACTTACTAACAAGTTAACACAGATTAGCACGGATTAACACGGATAATTCTTAAAATCTGTGTAAATCAGTTTAATTCGTGAAAATCCGTGTGAAATTTGAAAATTGATTTCCCTGTGTTTATGTCTTCTGTTTACAGCCTTTCTATAGCATCTATAGTCTGTTGATTATTTGGCTTTTGCTTCAAGTGTTGTTTTATTTCCTCTAAAGAGAAGCCCTGTTCAAGAAGCCCAACAACATATCCTTGCCCTTCTTCGTGGCCTTCCTCGTAACGGACTGCAAGGGCATCGTCCCAATTCCATTCGGTCAGCAGCATATGTTTATCACCCTTGAATTGTCTGTTGATTATTTGGCTTTTGTTTCAACTGTTGTTTTATTTCCTCTAAAGAGAAGCCCTGTTCAAGAAGCCCAACAACATACTCTTGCCCTTTTTCTTCGCCTTCTTCGCGGCCTTCCTCGTAACGGACTGCAAGGGCATCGTCCCAATTCCATTCGGTCAGCAGCATATTAAAAACCTCCGATACGTTTTGTTTCAATTGCTCTTTCAGTATATCATGATCC
>Ga0099364_10011590_pt1 | contig 12025 bp, 8 predicted proteins | sample TergutTh196P3_FD_73070 | JGI IMG/M metagenome (GOLD analysis project Ga0099364, IMG submission 73070) | Microcerotermes parvus P3 segment gut microbial communities from Pointe-Noire, Republic of the Congo - Th196 P3 | ecosystem: Host-associated > Arthropoda: Insects > Digestive system > Gut ...
GCTCTCAGCTTGCTCGAATGGCGTAAAAAGACGGCGCTGCTGCTCCTCGCTAATACCGATTCCTGTATCTGATATAGTTGTTTCGATTATGCAATAGCCGTTCCTCTCGCTGATATTGCGCAAATCCATGGTAATGGCACCCATATCCGGGGTGAACTTGCTAGCGTTTGACAAGAGATTAGTTATCACTTGTGTCAATCGTTGGTCATCGCCGATAAGCCTTTGTGGGATGCTTGGATCGCAATTTAAAGAAAATCGCTGAGTCTTTTCGATTAAGCGATAGCTAACTATATCAATAGCTGTCTGGAGCATTTTTTGAAAATCGAATTCTGTGTTCGATAGTCCGAATTTATTTGCTTCGATTTTGGACATATCGAGAATGTCGTTTATCACGCCGATAAGATGGGAAGAAGCATCTTCGATTTTCTCAAATGCATAGTTTTTTCTGTCAATGTCCGGGGATGCTTTGCCAATTGCCGTCATTCCAACAATCGCATTGATGGGAGTCCTTATTTCGTGACTCATATTCGATAGGAAATTTGTCTTCGCTTCATTGGCAAATTGAGCTTTTTCTAGTGCAGTGGCGAGATCCAAGGTCATCTCATTTCGAAGCAATGCGTTTGTGATTAGCAAGCTGGCAGACCAGAGAATCGATTCCTCGTTAACAGTGAAAATCCTTTCCCGTTTGCAATCATTAAAGCCAACAAAGCCCCAAAAATCACTGTGGAGGAAAACGGGGACAATCAAAAGCGATTTGATCCCTTGGGGAACTAAACGTTCTTGTTCTTTTTGAGATCTATCTCTAACCAAACTATTTATGCATAAGCCTTTTGACAGTGTAGACTCCCAACCGGGCAGGTCAGCGGTATATGATGCTGCTATCGTGATACTGGTGCCTTGGGTTGGGGCAACGTTCTCAGACCATTCATATAGCTGGGTGCAATACAGCATACCCGCATTTTCGTGGTTTTTCCAGAGCCTCACGCGATCTGCACCAACTGCTCGACCAATCATCCCCATGCTTTTCAGCAATGCGTTTTCGAATTCATCAATGTTGGCTTGGAGGAGAAGGGTTATGGCATCGCTGATTGCGCCAAAGAGCACATCCCGCTGCTCTATGTCTTTGAGCAATTGAGAATAGTCTAGAGCGGTATTAGCAGTCTTATCTAGTTCGGAGTGATTTGTTGGTAACGATGGGCCTATTTCAAACAATTCACTGTCTGCATTACTAATCATGCGTTTATCCTCTGAGAAATCAACAACCTGCTTCGATTGGAAACAATGTGTTTAGCGTATCAATTATCTCGGTCGCTTTTGGAGGACATCCCTGTATGCAATGCTCAAAACCTTTGGTACAATTTCCAATGCCGATGCCTTTTTTGTTTACGCCTTTGTAACCTTGCCCAATGTGAATCATCTCATTGGAGCGATATTTACCCATTTTGCTAAGAGCATATATTAATGAGGAAAAGCAAGCAGAGCAAGCAGAGTCCTCGCTAATATGTTGCCTATATTGATCAGTGGTGCGTCTGCTCGCTGGTGAAGTTTGCGTCGGCTTGTTGTCAACATTCAGTTCGGTCAGCTTAGTTGAGGATGAAAAGTATTCTCCAAAGCCGAGAGCCTTCGCTTCATAAAGATATCCAATATCATCGGGTTTGCATCCAATTAGCTCGGCACAGTATGAATCCACAATTAGAGGATCTCGTCCGACTATGATTCGGTTGGACTCCACCGGCTGACCGCCTGCCTCGGAGGTTAAATCACCGCAAATCCCATCAACGACGCAGTATCCTGTCTTCAATAGCATATTTAGTATTGCAATTTGCTGGTGCAAATCAAGGGTATGAAATCGCCTTTTTTCACTGTCAGGGATGCATCCTTTTAGGTTCTTAAGACAGCATGTGAAATATGTCTGACTATGCGCCTTGAGGACTGGTGCATTGATGAGAAAGTCTGTTTTCAGCGCTTCATTGCATATTGCGACATTTGTCTTGCCATATGTGAGCATAGTTTTTTTATCGGACTTAAGATCAATCAGAGGAATGCCTAGTTTTTGTGACAATTCGACATAACCGCAAACATCAAAAGATTGCCTAGTGCTATCGCCGATCCATGAACTTTCTATTATCTTAATATCAGAAATTCCAAAGTTTCGCAAAAATAGGACGATTCCTTCTACCACTTCGGGATGTGTAGTTGCACCATCGTAGGCTGGGCGTGGTACAACTAAATTAGGTTTTATCGATACCGACATATCTTTTTCTAGGTATGTGCTCAAATCAGATGCACTTAATGCTTCATATGTGGTTTTGATAATGTCGATACCGTATGAGACAACAACCATTGAGCTTATCCCTTAAACTAAATATTTGTCATAATTTCAACCAAAATGCAAGAGCAGATAAGCGAATGGTTTGACTTAAGCCAAGCTTTCTGCCCACTTTGCGTACTTGTCGATTTTTACGCTGCTTTCAGCTTGGGTTAGGCCGCTTGTCATAAGATATACCTTCACTTTTGGTTCTGTACCGGAAGGTCGAACTATTGCCACTGTTCCGTCATCGGTTTCGTAGCGTAGCACATTGGAACCTGATAGCTCGATTGCAGAATCAATGCCGGTTCTTAAGTCGGTTTCGATGCCGAGCTGATAATCTCGCCGTTTAACGACAGGGACTCCGGATATTTCTGGTGGCGGGTTTTCGCGGAGGTTTTGCATCAGCTTTCGCATGTTCATAATCCCGTCAATACCGGGCATTTGCAAATTGAGGGTGAGTTCTGTGTAATGCCCATATTTTTCGTACAAATCCGATAATGCATGGAAAAGCGTCTTACCTTGTTGATAGTACCATGCTGCCATCTCTGCGATGAGCATGGAAGCGGTCACCCCGTCTTTATCTCGAAGAAAGTCGCCAATCATATAACCATAGGATTCCTCAAATGCAAAAACGACTTTGCCAATACCCATCGTCTCAAGTTCGTTCTTCTTCTCCGCCATGAATTTAAAACCTGTAAAAGTATCGATGCAGCTTACTCCATTTGTTTGAGCGATTTTACGAACCATTTCAGTTGAAACAATTGTTTTAAGAGCAACAGGGTTGTCAGGCATTGATGAAGCTCTGTTTTTTGCACCGATAAAGTAGTCAAGAAGCAAAGCGCCTGTCTGATTACCTGTTAGGGGTAAAAAACTACCGGAATCGTCCCTCACCACAATACCAACACGGTCGCAATCCGGATCTGTGCCGATTATCAAGGTAGCATTGTTCTCTTTTGCGAGTTCGATTGCCAATGAAAATCCAGCAGGGTCTTCAGGATTGGGAGAAACAACGGTTGGAAAATTTCCGTCAAGAATCATTTGCTCCGCTACACATATTATGCGTTTCAAACCAAGTCTACGCAAAGCTTCAGGTACAATTCTATGACCTGCTCCATGGAACGGAGTATACACGAAGCTGAATGAATCCGCAACTTTTTCGACTACGGAAAAATCGTTTGCTTGATCCATAACATTTTTTAGGAACAGTTCGTCAGTTTCTTCGCCCATTATTGTTACCATGCCATTTTCAATTGCCTCATTATAATCTATTCTCTTTATCGAAGCAAAGATATCTAATTCTTTCATTTTTTGCGCAATTATTTCTGCGTGCTGCGGAGGGACTTGGGCACCGTCAGACCAATAGACTTTGTATCCATTGTACTCCTTAGGGTTATGGCTAGCGGTGATGTTAATACCAGCAATGCATTTATATTCCCGAATTGCGAAAGAAAGCTCGGGAGTCGGCCTCAAAGAATCGAATATTCTAACTTTTATATTGTTGCCGGCAATAACACAAGCAGCTTCTTGCGCGAATTCAGAGCTATTGATGCGAGAATCATAGCAAATTGCAACGTGTTTTTCCGTGCTGCTGCCGGGTTCCAAAAGTATAAGCTCGCATAGAGCTTGAGTGGCATGTCGAATAACGTGCACATTCATTCTAAATAGACCAACGCCCATAATTCCGCGTAATCCTGCGGTTCCAAATTCAAGTTGGCCGAAGAAGCGGCTTTCTATCTCATGCGCATCGGAGGATATCGCGCGCAATTCGCTCTTTTCAGCCTCTGTGAGAGCTGTGCTGGTTAACCATTTGTTATAATGCTCTAGATGATCCAAGTAATTCAAACCTCCTCATCATATTCGTTATCGTTAAAATCTTCTGGGTTAGCGTTGAGTATGTCCTTTGCGTCTTCAAGCATTGTAGCAGGGACGTAGAGTTCTATGCCACTGGGAGAGGTTCCCAGTATCAGTTTATTCAAAAGACCATTGTTAGGATATTCGGTTAAGTAAGGTATTCCATATGCTTCTAAGAGTTTCAGCGTTATTTCAATTTCTAGTGCACTTCCATGTATATGCGTTAAGAACGCAGGTTGTATAGCTTCGCCGTCTCCATCAAAAGGCCATTCTATACCTGGTTCGTTAATAAAACTCCAAGACAATGATATCACATCCTTCTGGTATTATAAAGTCAGCAAGAAAAAAACATGCCAACTCTCTTTGGAAAGATCATAAGTTTGCCAAAATCACAAGACAACCTCTTCTGAAAGCGGTGGGTTGCGTTACAGGCAATATCAGCAGCGGTAAACACAAGCTCTGACTGATTGTGATAAAACCACCACACGCTTCTTCGTTGGATGCGAACCCACGGCTTATGTAAGTTGGGCCTAATTCATTTCGATGAAGACATCGCATTATATTGTTTATTTATGGTATTTTGCACCTTGGGTGATACTAAAGGCTCTGTACAGCTGTTCTAAGAGCATTACTCTGACAAGATTGTGGGGGAACGTCATTTTTGAAAGAGATAACATCATATTTGCAGACACTTTTGTTAAATTGTGCAAACCATTTGAGCCGCCAATAACAAAACATAAACGTGATGCGCCGCGGTTGGCGCAATCTGTGAGCAAATCAGACAACTGGGTGCTATCAATTTCACGTCCTTCAATGCACAATGCAATAGTGAAAGCCCCAGTTGGGAGTAGCGCTTGAATAGCTGTGTGTTCTTTTTCAAGTGCATGAGTTATTTGATTTTCAGAAGGATTCATGGGCAGACGTTGTTCACGTACCTCAAGAACCTCTGGTTTGCAATAGCCACAGAGCCGTTTTACATATTCATTTGCTGCATCGGAATAGTACTGTTCTTTTAGCTTTCCGACACATACAATCCTAACACTCAGCATTACCATACCGATGTCTTTCAAAAATAATATACATCACTTCGGGACGCACAGAAAGGCGCCCCGGTTAGTGTTGCAAAACAATGTTCTAGAAAAACTATTTAAATGCAAAGATTGATCTATACCACTTCTCTTGCTGAGAATGATGCCTCCTCCGGCATGTATGCAGTCTTAATGTCAGCACCGAGAGCTGATAATTTGTTTATCATTTTTTCGTATCCGCGCTCAATATAGCTGACACCCTCAATTTCGGATTGACCTTTTGCACAAAGAGCAGCAATAACAAGAGCAGCGCCAGCCCTTAAATCACCGGCAACAAGCGGAGCTCCGGTGAGGTATTGGGTGCCTTCTATTATCGCAGTTCTCCCAATAACCCGTATATTGGCTCCCATTTTGCATAGTTCATCCACATAGCCAAATCTATTGTCCCAGACACCTTCTGTAACGGTGCTAGTACCCTCGGCAAGGGAAAGTATCGCAGACAATTGTGGTTGCATATCGGTAGGGAAGCCAGGGTAAGGCATAGTCTTGATATGCGTCCGAATCAAGGGATTCATGCGTTGGACAACGATGGAATCTTCCAACTCTAATATAGTTACACCCATTTCCCGCAATTTCCCATAAATGCATTCCAAGTGTTTTGGTATTACATCTTTTATGACGACCCTGCCACCAGCACCTGCGACTGCCGCCATATAAGTGCCGGCTTCTATCTGATCAGGTATGATGGAATAAAAGCCGCCTTTTAGCCGTTCCACTCCGCGAATTTTGATAACATTGGTTCCTGCTCCGCGGATGTCAGCACCCATGGAGTTAAGGAAATTTGCTAAATCGACGATATGCGGCTCTCTAGCTGCGTTTTCGATAACGGTATTGCCTTCGGCGAGGGTTGCTCCCAACATGACATTTATTGTTGCGCCAACTGAGACGACATCAAGAAATATTGATGCTCCGCGCAATTTGCCGTTAGCAGCTTCGGCGTTGAGTATACCATTACTCACGCTGATTGTAGCACCTAAAGCGGTGAAACCTTTAACGTGCTGATCAATTGGACGCACACTGCCGAAATTGCAGCCACCGGGCATTGCCACATCGGCACTCCCAAAGCGGGCGAGCAATGCGCCAATGAGGTAGTAAGAAGCTCTGATTCGCCGCATTAATCCAAAAGTGGCTTGAGTGGTGCCAACGTTGCTACAGTCGATATCGACTGTTCTTTTGTTGACCATCTTAATGGAAGCGCCCATTTGCTTCAATATGTTGAGAAACGTTGTTACATCGGATATTTGCGGTAAATTCTCAATTCTGCAAACACCATCAACCATAAGCGCAGCAGGAATAATCGCAACAGCAGCGTTTTTTCCACCACTAATCTCTACTTCACCGTGCAGGGGGTTTGAGCCGTTAATAATGTACTTAGTCACAAATTCACATCCTCATGTTGGGTAACAGTAAATAGTTATGTGGGATTAGGGTGGAGAAATCATTATTAATCTATTCACCGTAGCTTGCAGGAGCGCTAAACACCACATCGACTATGTCACGATTACCTGTAATTTGTCAACCGTTATACTCGCAGACGAATGGCTGTACATTTTCGTTCGCTACAGGATATACAGCAATATCGCACCTTGGCAACCGAAAGCTTTCCTGAGCTGGAACGTTTTGCGTATATTTGCGGACGAATGCACAAAGATAGCAATCCGGTGGATAATACAGCAAAACCGAACGACTGCGAGTATTGGCTTTTTCTGAAATCAGTTACATTAACTGACTAAGTTAGATTCCCTTAATAAATCCGGAACTAGTTTCTCCCATCCTAGAGCCATAATGTGGACTCCCTGGCAGTAGTTGCGGCATTCTTTGATAATGCGAGCTGTTATTTCAACACCGGTGATTCCAGCCTTTGTCTTTTCAGGGTCAGCTTTAAGCTCCTCAATAATATCAGGAGGAACGCTGATGCCTGCAATGTTGTTGTTCATGAAATTCGCCATCCCGGCATTCTTTAAAATAATCACACCAAGCATGACAGGAACACCGAACTGTTTCGCTTTATCCATAAAGGAGAAAAACTTTTCAGGCTCGAACACAGCTTGTGTTTGGAAGTACTCGCAGCCTGCTTCAATTTTGCGTTCCATCTTCGCAAGCTGAACGTCAACAGAGTCGCTGCACGGAGAAACAACGGCTCCTTTAGCGAATTTTGGAAACTCGCCATCAAGGGCGTTCCCACCGAGATCTATTCCTGATTCAAGCTGCTTGACAGCGTGGATGAGGGATACCGAATCAAGGTCGAAAACAGGTTTAGCTTGGGGAGTGTCGCCTAATACCGTATGGTCGCCCGTGAGGAGAAGCAGGTTATCGATGCCGAAATAGGCTGCGCTGAGCAAATCAGATTGCAAAGCCAATCTGTTGCGGTCGCGACAAGTGATTTGGAAAATCGAGTTAACGCCCTTGTCTTTTAATGCTTTGCATGTCGCCAATGATCCCAAGCGCATCACCGATGACTGGTTGTCTGTAACATTGACAGCGGTGACATCTTGCAAATACTCATCTACTTCATGCAACAGGTGGTCGAGATTAAAGCCCTTTGGGGGACCGACTTCAGTCGTAAGCACGAATTCGCCGCGATCAAACAATTCTGTTATTCTCATACTAATAAACTCCTCTATTATATCAACTCTCGGACGTCTTCGCGCCCGCGCCAGCTATTGCTGTGTAGTCGCGTATTTTTACAGGGTGGAGCAATGCTTCCAGCTTCCCTAGTTTTTCCAATCGCCTGTAAATACGTTCCCATCCGCATTCCATGTCTTTGTCCACTTCGCACATGCCATTCTTCGAACCGCCGCATTGTCCGTTCAACAATCCTTTGGAGCATGCAGTAACCGGGCATATACCGCCTGTTTCATTAAGATGGCATTGCGCACATTGGTCGCACTCAGGTTCCAGCGGAGTGATACCTTGATGACCTGGTAAGGGAAAAGTGTCGCAAGCAGCAAAAACCATTTTGCCGGCAAATGTTTCTGCGACAGTTTGTACGCCGACACCGCAGGAGAATACCAAAACGGTATCTGCTTCGTTGAACTTGCTCATATGTTTTTGCAATTGCAATTTGAGGTTTTCAGGGTTGCAGATATAGTCTGTAGTCAGCGTCATAGAAGCAGTTCCGTCTGCAACGAGCCCGTTTTGCAATTCTTCGGCTTCGTTCACCGGAAAATAAACTTCCTTGCATCCTAAGCAGCTTATGATAAATGCTTTTCCTTTAGCGAGCGATAGAATATCTTCTTTTTGTTTAAGCTCAGTTATCAGCATATCATTGCCTCCTCTCCATTTCGGTGATCATGCGTTTTCCATATCTGATGGCATCTCTTATCGGTATCTTAGATGAACAGATATAATCGCAGCAGCCGCATTCCATGCAATCTCTGACTGCTTTATCTCTCATTTCTTCCCATTTTTGTTCGCCTGCAAGGAGGGGGTAATAAAGCGGCAGCAGTTCCATTGGGCAAACATCGACGCAGCGTCCGCATCTGATGCAGGGATCCGCTTCGGAAACCAACGGCTCAACTGCTATTATACCGTTTGTGGCTTTGATAATCGGGACATTGAGTTCTTCGATGCTGACACCCATCATAGGACCGCCGAGTTTTATCTCAACGTCATTGTCTGTGAAGCCGCCGCAATGGTCTATGAGTTCTTTGACAGATGTGCCGACTTTGACGATATAGTTGCCCGGGTTCTTGAGTTTTTCGCCTGTAACAGTCACGACTCTGTCAATGAGAGGCATTCCGACTTGGATGGCATCAGAAATCGCTTTCGCCGTGCTGACATTGCTGACGATAACACCCACATCAAGGGGAAGACCGCCGCTCGGAACCCAACGATCCAATGTACGTTTAATAAGCATTTTTTCAGCGCCTTGGGGGTATTGAGCTTTTGCGATTACGATGTCGATGTTCGCAATATTTGCAGTTTTTGATTCTAATAACTCGATAGCATCGAGTTTGTTGTTTTCTACAACTATGACACCTCTTTGCGCGCCAACGGCTTTAAGCAAGACTTGCAAACCAAAAATAATATCATCTGCGAATTCAAGCATTACGCGATGATCTGCAGTAAGAAGCGGTTCACACTCTGATCCATTGAGCAATACTGTGTCGATAGGTTTATTGGGCTGCAGCTTGACAGAAGTGGGGAATCCTGCGCCACCCATGCCTACTATTCCTTTTTCGCGTATGTATTCGGCAATTTCGTCAGCAGTAAGGTTTTCGTAGTTGTCACAAGGTTTGACTGACTCGTGCATTTCGTTTTTTCCGTCGGATTCAATCACAACAGACATGACATCATTCCCCGTGGTCGGATGCCGCCGCGGTTCGACTGCTAAGACTTTTCCACTGACGCTGGAATGAATGGAAGAGCTGATATAACCAGCGGATTCACCGATTTTTTGACCTCGGAAAACAACATCGCCAGCTTCGACCAAAGGATTGGCAGGCGCACCGGTGTGCTGAGATAGCGGAATTACAAGGGTTTTTGGCTCGGGGAATGCAACCAGCGGCAAATGCTCGCTTAGTTCCTTTCTTTCAGCAGGATGTATGCCGCCATAAAAGCCTTCGTATCGGCTTTTTCGTAGATTCTTGACATAATCGTCGATAAACTTGAAACTAACTTTTGAGTAGTCACGAAGCTGAACCGGCTGCTTGGCAAGCACTGATGTGCGATTTTGAGCGCTTAGTCTGTCATAAATCTTTTCCCAAGCACAGTCTTTGTTTTTGTCCACTTCGCATTTGCCGTTTTTTGCTCCGCCGCATTGTCCGTTGACAAGGCTTTTTGCACAGTCAACGATTGGGCATACGCCTCCGGTCAGATTTAAATAACACTGACCGCAAGCCTCGCAAAGACGCTTCGTCAGTGCCATGCCGTGGCGACCATCATAGCTAATCGAATCGGCAGCGGCATAAGTCGGTTTGTCAACAATGTCCGCTACCGTCTGAATCCCAAGACCGCAAGAAATAACGAATATATTTTCTGCTTGGGTTTCTGAAATAGATTCCAGTATTTTCGATGTCAGGGGTTTGTTGCACAGAAAATTGACAAGCTCGAACCCTTCTATGCTTTTTCCTTGCGCAAGAGCAAGTTTGAGAAGCTCGCTGCCCTCGGGTTCCTCGTCAAGAGAGAATTCTTTGAAACACTTATTACAGGCGACAATAAACAGCTTATCCTTGTTCTCCATAAGAGGGATCAACTGGTCTTCATGTTTTAGCCTGAACTTGGTATAGTCCTCCAAATCGCTCGGCCTCCTACCTCATTTAATTGAAAAGGATATTCGTACGCTCTTTGCGTATTTACCGTGGATTATAGCATAGTTGTTTTTGTTTGTCCAGAAAAAAGATACAAATAAGATACAATATCGTAATGAATTCTTAACTTAAATCATCATCGGTTTGCTAATGTGTGGTTTTTGGTAAAATATAACTGAGAACTGTAAAAATCTGACGCATAGCAAATGAAAAATCCCATAATGCACATATTTTATGAACATATTTATCGAAACCATCCAATTCCGTGCAGCGCGATATGCAACAACTAGTCAGCACGTTTTCTCGTTGGTATAAGATTTTTGTAGTATTGTTTATAACAAAATGATATACTGTTGACGAATAGCAATGAATCCTGAACAAACTAAGCAAAATGGCGAAAATTTACGAATAAAAAACCAAAGACATCAATAGCAAGGAGCGCATAATATGGCGACGACCAGAACCGATCAATATGGCAATGAAAGCATAGTCTCACTCAAAGGCGCGGACAGGGTGAGAAAACGCCCCGGAGTTATTTTTGGGTCTGATGGGTTAGAAGGCTGCCAACATGCTGTCTTCGAGATACTCTCAAATGCAATAGACGAAGCAAGAGAAGGTTATGGGAAAATAATCACCGTCACGCGATATAACGACAATATTTTTGAAATAGAAGACTTCGGTCGAGGCTGCCCGGTTGACTGGAATGAAGCAGAGGGAAGATATAACTGGGAACTCGTTTTTTGCGAACTATACGCAGGAGGGAAGTACCGCAACGATGAAGGGGAGAACTATGAATTCTCACTTGGACTCAACGGACTCGGCGCTTGCGCTACGCAATACTCCTCGGAGTTTATGGATGTTACTGTCTACAGAGATGGCACAAAATTCGAACTCCGCTTTGAAAAAGGGGAGAACATCGGAGGATTAAGCTCGGAAGAATACACAGGACGCAGAACAGGAAGCATATTCCGATGGAAACCTGATATCGATGTTTTCACTGAGATCGATATTCCTATCGAGTATTTTATGGAAACCTTGAAACGCCAAGCCGTTGTAAACGCAGGGGTTAAATTCACCTTTAGAAACCAGATAGGCGATTCATTTGAAACAACGGAATTCTTGTACGAAAACGGTATTTTGGATTATGTGAACGAACTGGCAGGCGAGGATGCTCTAACCCAACCGGTGTTCATTGAAACAGAACGGCGCGGGCGCGACCGAGCAGACAAACAAGACTACAAAGTCAAGTTATCCGCTGCATTTTGTTTTTCCAACAAATCCAGTATTGTTGAATATTATCACAATTCATCATGGCTGGAGCATGGCGGTTCGCCTGAAAAAGCTGCACGCAGCGCCTTTGTAGCGGAAATCGATGCATATTTGCGCAAAATCGGCAAGTACCAAAAGAACGAGAGCAAGATTACTTTTGCCGATGTGCAAGATTGTTTGATTCTGATAACAAATTGTTTCTCCACGCAGACTTCATACGCCAACCAAACGAAAAAATCCATTACTAACAAATT
>Ga0099364_10011591_pt1 | contig 12023 bp, 7 predicted proteins | sample TergutTh196P3_FD_73070 | JGI IMG/M metagenome (GOLD analysis project Ga0099364, IMG submission 73070) | Microcerotermes parvus P3 segment gut microbial communities from Pointe-Noire, Republic of the Congo - Th196 P3 | ecosystem: Host-associated > Arthropoda: Insects > Digestive system > Gut ...
ACTCAGCAACACCCCATCCCGCATTACGTTTTGATAAAAGGGTTCAGCCGGCAGAAACCTATAAAATGTTTCGCAGTCTTTGAAAAAAACCGTAACCATGATGTCGTGTTCATACCCTAAATCCCATCCGGTATGCCGCTGAGCATAGACGACATCCTGATACAAGACCGCGTCTGGGTCGAACCAATCACAACGGATCCCGATCTGGCAAAAGAACTGCGCGGCTGGTACAGGCCACGCGACCGACGGCTTGTGGAAAATGAGTTTGGGCACAGATTTTATTTGGACGTTTACGGCGCAAAATGGTTGGCGTTTGAGAGTTGCCTTGAGAATCAGACGTAGCTTCGCGGGTGTTTATAGAATTATGGACAGAACAATCATCCACGTTGATATGGACGCGTTCTACGCGGCGGTCGAGGTTCGGGATAACCCGGAACTGCGCGGCAAGCCGCTTATTATCGGCGCGCTGCCGCACGAGCGCGGCGTGGTTTCCACATGCTCATACGAAGCCCGTGATTTCGGCGTGCGCTCGGCTATGAGTATCAAGGAAGCATGGGTGGTGCATATAAGCCGAGCGAAAAAGCACAGAATTTCGCTATACAGGAGTCAATATGGCAATTATGTGAGTATGGTATATCTTTGTTTATCCCGAAATTAGGCTGCCCTCCGGATCGGAAAGATCAGGAGGGCAGTTATACTCGCGGTCGTTAATATTTGTAGTTTCTAACTTGCCGCGAGTATCAGCGGCAACATACCGGAACAAAAAGACAAAACCCGATACGTTGTCCAGTAAAGGCGGCAATACCGCATTACTGTTATCTTGTCAGGTACTCATACAAAACGAGAGACGAGTAACCGCGATCGACATCAGGTGTATTTGCGTAATCTCCCATATCTCTGTAACTCTCGCCCAGTGCGCGGAGTGTGCGGTTGATAAGCGCCTCAAGTTCCCATTCTTTCAGTATTTGATCCGGTGAGAACGTCGTTTCAGAAGTACCCTGCGTAATACCGAGCATCCGGGCCTTTGCCAGATAGTCCCTGTTCCAGCTTGCCGTCGCGTCTTCAAAGTATGTAACGCCGCTGAGATCGTCATTGGCATTCGGCTCGATGCCGTATGCCCTCATCAGCATCACGAGTACCATTGCGCGGGTCATTCCCACCTCGGGCGCAAACATATTCTCGCTCTCATAACCTCTTGTGATGCCGCGCGCAGACAGGAACGTCACCGCGCTGTAATACGCGGAATTGGCGCTTACATCATCAAACGGCACGAGGTTATAATTTATCACAAGGCGGGCATAATCCGTCGTCGTGAGTACCACGGAATTAAGCGCCGCGTCATAATGGCCGCGCACCAGACGGAGTGTCCCGTCCCCGGCCGGATGCTGCGCAAAGACCGCATTTGGATTCTCACCTGCTGCAAGTGTATAAGGGATAACGATCTGTGCAGTTCCGGGAGCGGATACGGTTTGCCCGCCTACCGTCACGGTGAAACTATACTCAGGACGCTCACCGCCGGTTTCTCTCGCGGATGTGATCACAACCGCGCCGTCGCCTGCGGCAACAATCGCCGCGCTGTCCAGCGAGATTTGCGCAATCGGCGTTATGATAGACAAGGTATCTACAGTTTCCGCGATGCCCTTAAACGCCGCCGCCGATATCACAGCCTCATAAGCGGTGATATCCTCTATATCCACATCTTCCGGCGGTACCGCGTTGATGGTGACGGCGGCCGCCTTTGCCGCCTGTCCCGCCAGACCGACAGCCTCCGCCACGGCGCTATCAGCGACTTCCGCCCTTGCCGTGCCGGTTTCCGCGTCAAATACGGCCGTGACGTCTACAGTGGTGCTGAACACATCGCCTGTGATAGTACCTGTATTTATGAGCGTGCCGTAGTTGTAGATAATGCAATCACCTTCAGCCCAGTCATCTTCGCCGATTGCACCGGAATTGATTAGTGTACCGTAATTATAAATCGTACCGCTGTTGTAAAGATAATTAGCAATTTTCAGGGTTGCGTCCCTGTTTATCGTAACTGTCCCCCAGTTTCTTATCACAGAGCCGCTTGAATCAGTGGCCTCGACCATTCCTCCATTTATTTCAAGTTCGCTGTCCGGAGCGACAAGAATTGCAGCAGGAGGGAACTCTGTCTTCTTACCGGTTGATCTGACAGTTCCGGAGTTGATCACGGCTTTACCGCCAGACGTTGTAAGGATCGCATAAACGCCGTCGCCTGCAGAAGTCACTTCGCCGCTATTGACCGTGACAGCGCCGCCAATAGCGATGAGTGCGGGGCCATATGCTGAAGTCAATTTACTGCTGCTGATCGTTACATTGCCACCGTCGGCGATAATCGCAATGCGACCTGTTGATGTCACATCACCGCCGCTGATGATAATGTCGCCGCCCCCACCCGGATTATCATCTTCCCGGGACCAAATCGCCAAACTCCCCTCGCCTGATGCGATAACTTCACCGCCGCTCATTATGAAATCTCCGCCTCCGTTTAAGAGGATCGCCTCGCTTCTGACGCCGGCTGCTTCAACCACACCGCCGCTGACTGTGACGACGCTGTCTCCGCTTCCTACGATCGCTAAGTTGGCGCCTTCGTCTGTTCTACCGCCCTCTATTTTCACCGTGCCGCCGCTGACTGTGACGCTGCCGTCTTGGACATGAATCGTGGTGCCATTTTCGCCGGTGTTTGTCACCGTGCCGCCAGCGACTGTAATGCCGCCGCCTTCGGAAGTGTTGATCGCGGAACTCATGTCGCCCGTTGCCATTACAGTACCGCTGCTGACAGTAATACTGCCGCTGATGGGGCTGTCTTCGCTGCCGTGCGTATTGACCGCTGAACTATGCTGTCCCGAAGCAGTCACAGTACCACCGCTGATCGTGATGTTGCCGCCTCCGGAAGTGTTGATTGCGGAACTCATGTCGCCCGTTGCCGTTACAGTACCGCTGCTGACAGTAATAATGCCGCCGATGGGGCTGTCTTCGTTGCCGTTCGTATAGACTGTTGAACTGTGCTGTCCCGAAACCGTTACCATACCTCCGCTGATCATAATGTCGCCGCCTCCGGAAGTGTTGATTGCGGAACTCATGTCGCCCGTTGCTGTTACAGTACCGCCGCTGACAGTAATACTGCCGCCGGTGGGACTGTTTTCGTTGCTGTACGTAGTGATAGCTGAACTATTATTTCCCAAAGCAGTCACAGTACCGCCGCTGATCATGACATTCTCGCCGCTGGAAGTGTGGATAGCGATACTCATGTCGTCCGTCGCCGTCACCGTGCCGCCGCTGATCGTGATGCTGCCCTTGTTGAAGGCAATGATCCCTATTCCCTGGGTTCCCTTTACCGTTACGGCGCCGCCGCTGACCTCGATAGGTCCGCCGTCCTGGCTTAGGATCGTCCAGGCGTTTAAAGCGTCGTTTGTAATACTTCCGTCTGTAACATTTAGTCCGCCGAGATTAGTGGTTTCTAACAGTACATGAGGAACCCAGCCGTCATCATGTGAGCCGCCGACGCTTCCGCTGTAGACAGCCTGCCAATCAACGACCACACCCGGCGGGATGTCCAGATGCAGGGTCTCTGCCACGCCTTCTTTCGTGCCGGTGACCGTGACGGTTCCCGGCACACCGTCCAGATCGTCGATTGCGTCCTGAATGGCTTCCTGGATATCCCAAACGGTATCCAACCCGGTGATGCTTACCTCCCCGGACGCCAACGCCACAGGCGAGAGAGAGGGGACAAACATAAGGACAAGGGCCAGAACCAGCGCGAAGGATAGAACACGTTTTTTCATACAATGCAGCTCCTTTAATTATGATTTTTATGATTTATTGTTATTTTACATACCAAGTATCACGTCCTGTAGCCTTACCGCAAGGCTTGCCATCTGGCTGCGCTGGAGCGTGTCGAGGGGGTTCATAATGCCGCCGCCTGCGCCGAGGAAGATTCCAAGCTCGACACATATGGCCATGGCTATCATTTCATCATCCGTCAGGTCGCCGAGGTCGGTAAAACGCGAGAGGATCTCCGCCGCGTCTTCCTGAGTCATTGACGGCTTCATACCGACGTCACTGAGCGCGCCTACTATAAGCTCCGCCGTCGCAACTCGCGTCATAGGCGCTCCGCCATCGAGACTTGTGTCAACCAGACCGCGCTCAGACGCAGTATCGACTGCCGTATCATAGTTTACCGGTACGCCCATGGCGCGCAGGAACATTGTAGCAGCTTCCTGACCCGTGACTTCCGCAGCGGGGTCAAACACGCCGTCACCGCGCCCCATAACTATCATCAGTGACGCTGCGCGCTCGATCTCGCGCTGCACCTGCTCTGTATGTCCCGCCGTGTCTGTGAAATTCGCCTCAACGCTCAGCGGAACGAGCGTAACATCACCGCTGACGAGTACGATCACGTTGCCGTCCGCGTCTACGCGCGTCGGAACGGGGGTAAGCGTACCGTCGGCATTGAGTACCGCCATCGTTGTGATCTCGGACGTGTCCACATCCTCCGGCATAGTCAGCATCGCAACCGTGTTCCGCTCCTCAACGGACACCGTTACCGGGGGCGCCACGGCAGTAACAGCCGCGCCGCTTGCAACAGCCGCCTGAGCCGCGACCTCCGCGACCGCCTCCGTTGCCGCTTCCTGCACCTCCACCGTCACCTGAGCTGCCTCAACCGTTTCAGTTGGCAGTGTCTCGACTACCGGAGGCGGGATTTCGGGATCCGGTTCGGGAGGAGGCGATGGTTGAGCGATCTCACTCCCACCCGTGTCCTGAGAGGTTACCGTTACACCGGGGATTTGGACGACCACGCTGTTTTTGTTATTCGCTATGCCCCGCCCGGATAAACTCCAAAAAGCGCTGTCGTCATTGCTTAAAAGGTCTGTTCTTGTATCTGCGTAGTACTCAGTCCTAGCCGATGCACTGTCCCAGGCAATAAACACGCCGTTTCCGGTTATAGAAGGAGCGGTACCCATACTTATAACGTCAGATTGGTTAACGTTAAATCGCCCCCTTCCATAGGAGAAAACCACCCCGCCGCTTATCGTGACATTTCTTTCGAGTGAGGTGTTGGAGGCAATAATAGCCGGGCGACTTGAAGTAAAGGCGCTTACCAATCCATTTTTGACTTCGACGCTGGTGCCGGAAGGGACACTAATTGCGTGAAGCGCATTGCCGGTGACACTTACCGTTCCGCCATCGATCACGACCCTGGCGCTCTCGTTGGCGTCAATTGCTATTCCGTTGTTACCTGAGGACGACACCGTGCCGCCGCTAACCGTGACAAGGCTGTTGCCATTTCCAACGATCGCCCTGCTTTCCACGCCTGCAGCCGTTACCGTACCTCCACTGTTGATCGTGATGCTGTCGTAGGAACGTATAGCTACGCCACCCTCTGCTGCACTCACAGTGCCGCCATTGACCGTTACAGCGCCATACTCGTGATAAATCCCGACACCGCCTGTACCCGTCGCCTCTACAGTCGCATTTCCGCTGACCGTAACATTGCCATTTTCCACTCTGACAGCGCTGGGAGCGTCTTTACCTGCCAAGCTGCCCGAGGCTATGACAGTGCCCCCACTGATAGTAACGTTGCCGCCGTATGGGGCAAGAATCGTGGTATTGATTCCGCCTAAGGATGTACTCACCGTGCCGCCGCTAACCTCGACAGTGCCGCCACCAAAAATAGCGATCGCATTTGCAGCAGTTTCAACTCTGCCGCTACTGACAACAATATTGCAGTCCGCAGTGCCGGCACTTATTCCTAATCCGGTACTTAAAACTTCACCGCCGCTAACTTCGACAGTGCCGCCGTTGACAGAAATTGCCCATCCACGGTCTACTCCATTGCCATTGAACTCAACTTTACCGCCTAAAACTACATCCAGTTTCCCGCCACCGTCAATAGCTATCAGTAATCCTATGATGGTGTTTTCATCTTCATCTACACGATTGGCAACATAACCGCTGTATGTCGCCTGCCAGTTGACGGTTACACCGGGAGGAATGGTCAAAGATAGGGTCTCTGTCACGTCTTCTTTTGTCCCTGTGACCGTTACAGTACCGGATTCACCTACGCTGCTAATAGCCCCTTGAATGGCTGTTTGAATGGCTTCAACACCCTCACTCTTTGTAATGTCAACCGCCCCTTCCGCCGACGCGGTCAGCGGAACAAACATAAGGACCAGCGCGAAAACCAGTGCGAGGGATAAAACACGTTTTTTCATAAAATACCGCCCCTTTAAATCATGATTTTTGATAAACTTGATCAGAATTATATCTCTAACGCAAGAATAAGCGGTATACTGAGAGTATACAAATTGCACACCGGCCCAATAGCCTCGTCATTGCGGCCGCCGAGCCGCAATCTCGCCCGATTTGAACGAGATTCCTGGTCAAGCCCGGAATGACGGCGGAGGCTGAAAGTGCAGCGTATATAATTATTCAATGCCAAAAACATTCACAAAAAACTTGAAAATACGTAAATCCTATGATACTATACCCCCTGTGAAAGGCCATAATAAGGGCCGCAGCGACCGTGGGGTGTTACAACCACCACACGGCGAATGTAGGGAAACGTTAACCAAGTGCCTACAAACACGGGAACTCCCGCCGCTACGACGGATTTCAGTATATCTGTTTTTACGGATATTTTCAAGTTGATTTTGCCGTCCGAATGGTTGTGTTTTACGTGTGAAGACGCTGAAATTATTATTTCAGGCGCGTAGGCATGGCAATAATGCCCCTGCGCGCTTGTTGTTATGGCCTTCCGTATATAGTATCTGAGGGATGAACAGTATGGGGAGCAGCATAGTTAACTTTTCATTCGCGATACGTCCGCCGCTGCCGCCGGAGCTTATGGAGCGGTATGAGATCATGGAGATGCTGTCGGACACGTCTCAGGCGGAGACTTATCTGCTGAGATCAAGGGAAGACGGCAGAGCGCTGATTGCGAAACTGAACAAAAATCCCTCGGCGTCGGACGGCGGCGAACCGGCAATATTAGCGCGGCTTGACCACCCTGCGATCCCGCGTACGGTGGAAACGGTAAACACGGCGGGCGCTGTATGTGTAGTGCGTGAATATGTAGAGGGAGATCCGCTCAACAGGCTGGAGATACCGCTGGGCCAAGAGAGGGTGTCGGACATTGCCGCACAACTCTGCGATGTTTTGACATATCTGCACAGCAGGACTCCGCCGGTAATACATCGGGATATAAAGCCGCAAAATGTCATCTTTGACGAAGGCGGCAAGATACATCTGATCGATTTCGGCATTTCGCGGCAGTTTTCCGACAGTGCGGAAAAAGATACGATGTTCATAGGCACGGACGGTTTCGCGCCGCCGGAGCAGTATGGTTTTAAGCAGACTGACTGCCGTGCGGATATTTATTCGATGGGTATCTTGCTTTGCTATCTGATAACCGCCGGGCGCGACTTAAGCGGGCTTAACGGTTTGGCAAATAAAAGACTGGCGCGAGTGATACGCAAATGCGCCGCGTTCGCGCCGGAAGACAGATATCCCACGGCGGACGCAGCAAAAAAAGCGATTATAAAAGCCTGCAATAATACCACTCGGCGGATAGGCGTCGCAGCAGCCGTAATTGCGCTGCTTGCGATTTCCGCCGCTTTTTTGATATTTGGGAACCGAGAGGCTCCGAAGGAGACCGTCGAACAGGACCCGCCACCGGCGATAGCAGCAGCGGAAGCGGCGCCGCTGCCCGAAAGGCCGCCGGAGCAAACCGATACGGCCGCGCCCCCTGCGGCAGCGGAGGAGACCTCGCCCTCAACGACAATTACGGCTCCTGTATCCGTCCGCATACGGCCCGGTGCGGAGGCGGTCGTATTTCGAGAGCCGCTCATCGAACGGGCGGTGCTGGCGCGTCTGGGTCTGCGCGACGGCGAGGCGCTGACAGAAGATGAGCTTGCGCTGGTTACCGGGCTGTACATATACAGTGACCGGGTGTTCAGTACCGAAAAAGAATTTAATGATTTCGCTTTGGAAAAGCGTTGGGTACCCTTGCCTTTGTCCGGCGATGTTCCGCTGATATCCTCTCTGGAGGACTTGTTAATGATGCCAAATTTGAGGGGAATAGAAATAAGCCATCAAGATATAAATGATTATTCACCGTTATCCCAACTTAACCAACTCCAGGTCCTTGTGGTAGTTCCCTCTCAGATTTCTGATCTGTCGCTGCTGGAGGAGCTTAATAACCTTCAGTTTGTGGGTTTTCCGGGTGCGCCGTTTACAGACATCACCCCTCTGCTCGATATGCAAAATTTAACGGGATTGTCTATAATGGGCTGTACCGAATTTGCCCTTGAGCCACTGCGTCATTTTCGTTATTTGCAGAATCTGTCCGCTGACGGGGAACACTGGAAATACCTGCCGCATCTCAGTCCGTTAAACAGTCTTCATCTGCTCGGTACCGAGGTCGATTCCCTCGAGTATTTTTCCGCCTACAAATCCACGCTTGAAGACCTTGTCATACACCGGACGAAGATCACAAGCCTTGGGGGGATAGAGGAATATACGCGCCTGCAAAAACTGGATATAAGCAATACCGGCATAACAGACTTAGAGCCGCTTCTGTTGCTGCCGGACTTGAAAGAAGTGCGCGTCAGCCCCTATATGCTCAGCCCGGTCAGGGAGATTAGAGACAGAGCAAACTTTATAATCGAGTTTTGGGATGAATGATAGAATGAGTAAATAGCATACTCTCAGTAATTATTCACTATTCACTGCGGCTTGTCCGCCTTGGGGGTACAAAAAATGAACAAGTCCGGCCCGGAGAATATTCCGACAGGTGAGTTTATTATGAAGCTTATCGCCTCGGAAAGCTTCGAAAGTTTTTATATGGAAAATATCGGGCAAATGCAGACGCTCAACCTCCCGCAATATCTCGCCGAACTCTGTAAAGACAAGGGGATACTGCCGCACGAGCTTGTCAGGGATACCGATATCGACAGGGTTTATGGGCATAAGATATTTGCCGGTGAGCGTTGCCCCACGCGGGACTATATTTTGAAGCTGGCGCTCGGACTGGAGCTCACCGTGGAACAGACACAACGGCTGCTGACCATCTCAAAAAACAGCCAGTTGTACCCCCGAGTACCGCGCGACGCCGCAATACTCTACTGTCTGCACAACGGGTTTGGATACCGTGGTACACAGGAGAAGCTTTATGAGTGGGGAATGACGACACTGGGTGAGAAGTAAAACTGTACGTTTTTTCCTTGCACCGCACCGGTTATTTCAGATATCTCTTGAATCCTGTCTCAGATGGGGTCGCTCCGCACTTTCTCATTGCCTTACGGTAAGAGTTTTGGTAAAATGTGAAAGAACAGGGGCGATATTTGATTGGGAGTTGAGAGGTGAGAGAGGAAAGTTAATTACGCATTGTGCATTACGAATTGATCTCAGGGGGTGCTAATTTGGCGAAGCAGATTTTGACAGGCGCGGAGTCCTTTGACAGGATTATCGAAGGCAATTACTTTTATATCGATAAAACCCTGTTTATCAAAGAATTGCTTGAGAACAGGGGTGCGGTCACGCTGATCACCCGGCCGAGGCGGTTCGGGAAGACTTTGAACATGAGCATGCTGAAGTCTTTTTTCGGTATCGGCGCATATGCCACGCCCCGCCCCTCGATGGAGGGCGAGGCGCTGTTTGCCGGTCTTAAAATAATGGAGCATAAAGACATAGTTGATAAGCACATGAACAAATACCCCGTCGTTTTCCTTACTCTGAAAAACGTCGAGGCGGCTACCTACAAAAGCTCCATTGAGATGATAAAGATACTTGTTTCAGATGTATATCAGCAAAACATGTATTTATACGAAAGCGACAAGCTAAACGAGTTCAAAAAGAAAGAGTTCCATCGTTATTGCTCAAGGGAAGCAACGGAGGAAGAACTGGCGACCGCCCTGTATTCCCTGACGGAATACCTGTACTCCTATCACAATAAAAGGGCGATCATATTGCTGGACGAATACGACACCCCGATAACAAATGCCCTGATGAAAGGGTATTACGATGAAATGATCGAGTTCATGCGGAGCTTCATGGGGAGCGTATTCAAGTCGAATGATTATTTGGAGTTTGGCGTTCTGACGGGGGTCCAGCGGATATCAAGGGAAGGCCTTGTAAGCGGCTTCAACAACCCACTGATATGCGGGGTTATGAGCGAGGAGTTCGCAACCGGCTTTGGCTTCACGGAGGAAGAAGTGAAAGAAGCTTGCGAAATGTACGGTCTGGTCGGCACATTCGATGAAGTGAAGCGGTGGTACGACGGCTACAGGTTCGGCGGCCGGGATATGTACAATCCGTGGAGCATAACAGGGTATCTTAAACGAAAAAAATTCGACGAATACTGGGTCAACACCGGCTCATTGTCTATACTCAGGGACATATTCTACAAAGGCGACGCATCACTGAGAAATGAAATGGCAGGGCTCATAACGGGCGCGCCGGTGACGATGAGCCTGCTCGATGGCATAACCTACCCCATAGTGTATTCAAACACGAGCGCTTTTTGGACTTTGATGCTCAACGCCGGATACATAAAGCCGGTAAACGGCGCGGAAGGCGACATATTTGCCGCAGAGCTGGTGAACACGGAGATAAGGAACATCTTCACCCGCTATGCGAAAGAGTGGTTCAGGGAGCGGCAGCCGTCGTTATCCGGCACAATTCTGGAGTTCGTACGCAGCCTGCTAAATGGCGACGCGGAAGGCGTAAGCTCCATCCTCAACGACGAGTTGCTAAACAACCCCAGTTACCACGACTTCAAAGAAGAAAACAGCTACCATATGTTCATATACGGGATGCTTCTGGCCGTATCCGGCGATTATGCGGTGTACTCAAACCCCGAGTCGGGTAAAGGGCGCTCGGATTGCCTGTTAAAACCCGTAGACAAAGAAAACTACGCAGTGGTGATCGAGTTCAAGCACAAGGGCGAAGACGGCGCAGATTTGAAAGAAGAGGCAGTAAAAGGTCTCCTGCAGATAGAAGAAAAGGCGTATGTCCACAATCTGCGGCGCGAGGGCTATACCCGGATATACAAGTACGGCATAGCGTTTAGCAAAAAGACCTGCGAGGTGGCGATGGAGGCGGAGGCGCAATAATCCACCGCACCTTCTCATTGCCTTGCGGAAAAAGTTTTGGTAAAATATGAAAGAACAGGGATAAAATAGTTAGTGTCAAATAGCTAATGAAAATCCGAAATATCGGAAGAGGCTTTAAGACAATTGTGAATTGTGAATTGAATGTGGGGGCTGTCGGTATGAAAAAGCAGATTTTGACAGGCGCGGAGTCCTTTGAGGAGATTGTCGGGGGCGATTACTTCTATATCGACAAGACCATGTTTATCAAGGAGCTGCTTGAAAACAGAGGCAAAGTCACCTTGATCACACGGCCGAGGCGGTTCGGGAAGACGCTGAACATGAGCATGCTGAAGTCTTTTTTCGGTATCGGCGCATATGCCACGCCCCGCCCCTCAATGGAGGGCGAAGCGCTGTTTGCCGGTCTTAAAATAATGGAGCACAAAGATATCGTCGAAAAGCACATGAATAAATACCCCGTCGTTTTCCTTACTTTGAAAAACATCGAGGGCGCCACATACAAAAGCTCCATTGAGATGATAAAAATATTTGTTTCAGCCATCTGCCGGCAAAACAACTACTTATACGAAAGCGACAGGCTCAGCCGGCAGCAAAAGAAAAAGTTCTATCGCTATTGTTCTGAAGAGGCAACGGAGGAAGAACTGGCGACGGCGCTGTATTCTTTGACGGAATATCTGCACGCCTATCACAATAAAAGGGCGATCATATTGCTGGACGAATACGACACCCCGATAACAAATGCCCTGATGAAAGGGTATTACGATGAAATGATCGAGTTCATGCGGAGCTTCATGGGGAGCGCTTTCAAGTCGAATGATTATTTGGAGTTTGGCGTGCTGACGGGGGTCCAGCGGATATCAAGGGAAGGCCTTGTAAGCGGCTTCAACAATCCAC
>Ga0099364_10011592_pt1 | contig 12023 bp, 11 predicted proteins | sample TergutTh196P3_FD_73070 | JGI IMG/M metagenome (GOLD analysis project Ga0099364, IMG submission 73070) | Microcerotermes parvus P3 segment gut microbial communities from Pointe-Noire, Republic of the Congo - Th196 P3 | ecosystem: Host-associated > Arthropoda: Insects > Digestive system > Gut ...
AGAATATAGGTGCCTATACCAGCTTCCTTAAGCAAGCGGTAATTTTCCACAGTAGTTGCAGCAATATTAACATTAATACGGCGTATTTCACCATTTTCAAACTTCATGTCATAAATGGTTTTAATGCAGTCAAGAATATAGTTTATGGGGCATTGCTTTGGATCTTCGCCGGCTTCAAGGGCAAGCCGCTTGTGCCCCATTTTTTCCAGTATCTTTACTTCTTCCCGGACCTGATCCATGCTAAGCCGGCTGCGTTGGAAATCGTGTCCGCAGTTAAAGCTGCAATAAGCACAGCGGTTAATGCAGTAATTGCTGACATACAGCGGGGCAAACATTACAATACGGTTTCCGTAGATATGCCGTTTAATTTTTCCGGCAATGCTTTTTATCCGATTAACATGGCTGGGATTTTGCGTTACCAAAAATGCAGCAATTTCCCTGTGGCTTAGCTTTTCAAAATGCTCTGCTTTGTCCAGGGCTGCATTAATAAAAGCATCGTTGGAATGTTTTGCATTTTCCAGTAAATCTTCTATATATTTTTGATCAATAAAGTTATCCATAAAGGGTTATTGTACTACAAATTCCTTACCGCGTCTATTTAATGCAGTAAGGGAGCTTAAATTAAGGTATACATTCGATAAAAACTCGTTTACCGTAATGCTTTGCAGAACGCCAACAGCTTCTACCCAGGATTCGGGTTCAGGATAATTCTTGGTTTCCGCCCATAAAATCTCAAAACCCACTACGCCGTCATCACCGCAGCAGCCGGGGCCATTACGAACAACAAAGTAGCGAGGCCCTTCTCCTATATCAAAGCTTTTTAGAATTCCTTCGAGTTTTATTGTCTTTCCAAGATAGTCATTTTGATTCATGTATATTTCATTGACCTGACCGATGAACATTCTTTCGCTAATTTCTACGATATCATCTTGATTGTCCGCCTTCCCTCCGGAACAGTTTGACAGAAATAACAAAGAGCTTATTACAATAACTGCCGGAATCCCGTATTTTCGTATCAATGTTGAACTTCGTAAAATTTCGGCAAGCCAAAAAAGGACAAAAACTATGATATTAACCATAACTACACTTGCCCCGGTAGGCGTTGCATAGAGGTATGAAATAACAACTCCAATAAAAAAACACAGTATCGATATGACAGCAGCACAAATGGTTACACTTTTAAACTTTTTAAATATACGCATGGAGCTAAGGGCAGGAAAGATGATGAGGCTGGAAATAAGCAAGGCTCCCATCATACGCATTCCAAGCACAATGGTAAGGGCGGTAAGCAATGCAATAAGCATATTATACACATTGGTTTTAATTCCTCCTGCTTTGGCAAAGGTTTCGTCAAAGGTTATGGCAAACAATTTATGATAAAAAACGATAAAAAGAACCAATACGGTAAATGACAGAACTATGCTTAAGTATACATCGGCCCTGCTCATTGCTAAAATACTGCCAAATAAGTAATTACATACATCGGTATTCATACCCGTAGTCAGCGATATGACAATAACGCCAATTGCCAGGGAACTGGTGGAAACAAGGGCAATAGCAGCATCGCCTTTTATTTTGCTGTTTTCGCTAAGGCGAAGCAGTAAAAATGCTGCAGCAACAACTATTGGTATAGAAACAGTTAATGGGGCCATATTTAGAGCAGTTGCAAGAGCCAGTGAACCAAAGCCTACATGAGAAAGCCCGTCTCCTATCATAGAATAACGCTTTAATACCAAACTTACCCCAAGCAGTGATGCGCAGATAGAGACAAGGGCGCCGACTAAAAACGCTCTAAGTAAAAAAGTAAAACTAAACATTTCAACAAGTATTTCAATCATTTTTTTCTCTCCGTTTGGCAAAAAATGTTCTGCCGGTTTCCGACTGGCGGTATTCATCCATATTGCCGTAAAAGACCTGCTTTTTTTGTACATGCAGGGCATGGCTGGCACAGTCTGCAATGTCGATATCATGGGAAACCATAATAATGGTCATGCCCATTTCGTTGTTTATTTTTTTTAGAAGTTTGTACAATTCAGCACTGATAAGGGGATCTAACCCCGCGAAGGGTTCGTCCAATACAAGAAGTTTTTGGGCAGCGCAGAGGGAGCGGGCAAGTAATACACGCCTCTGCTGACCGCCGGAAAGCTCCCTAAAACAGGATTTTTTTAAATCAGCAATACCCAGTTGCTGCAGGGTTTCATCGGCCCGGCGTTTCTCTGCCGGAGTATAAAAAGGCCGCAGTCCCATTTTTCCTAGGTTTCCCGACAGGGCAATTTCAAACACACCGGCGGGAAAGTCCTTTTTTATTATTGTTTCCTGGGAAAGATACCCGATGGCAGTCTGCTTTAGAGCAGGATTAAAGTTGATTGTCCCTTCCATGGGGCTTAAAAGCCGCAGCAAACCCCTAAGCAATGTGGTTTTTCCGGAACCGTTTTCTCCTGCAATACAGAGAAAATCTCCGTCTCCTACAGAAAAATTAAGCTCCTGGATAACGACATGTCCGTCATATCCAAAAGAGGTATTATGGCAGACTGCCAGCATAGTATGATCTTTCGATTCTATCATTAATATAAGGCCTCATGTAAATTTGCAACATTACGGCGCATTAATTCAAGATAGCCCAAGCCTGCATTAAAATCATTCCGGGAAATATTATGAACTGCATGGAGCAGAAGTTTTTTTGCCCCAGTTTCTTCGCTTATGGTGTCGGCCATACGCTGGTTTGAAAGCTCTATATGGAAGACCACAGGAATACGCTCCGCTCTGATTTTATTAATTAAAAAAGCAACGGTAGCAGCGCTTGGTTCTGTTTCTGTGGAACAGCCGGGAAAAGCAGCAAAGTATTCAAGACCGTAATCATGGGCAAAGTAGCGGAAGGGAAAGCGGTCGCCAAAAACAATGGTCCTCCGTCTTGCTGCGGTGATTATATCCATAAAAGCAATATCAAGTTCCTCCAGTGATTGGATGTAAGCTGCGGCATTGTTCCGGAAAAAAGATTCATTGGCAGGATCCAGTTCGCTTAACAGCTCTGTTATAACCCTGGCAATCAATATGGCATTTTTTGGAGAAGTCCATACATGTTCGTCCAGGACTATTTCTAAGTGATTATTATCACGGTGATTACTATCACGGTGATAATAATCATCGTGATCATCATGATCGTGATCATAGCCTTCCATACCTTCAACTATTTCTTCTTCCAGAACTTCAACCATATCCATCATGGAAACGATTCTAAGAGTGCTGGAGTTTATAGACTGGAGTATACGTTCAACCCAGACTTCCGACTCGCCGCCGACATAGATAAAGAGATCGCTGTTTTGAAGGGTTATAATATCCCTGGGTGAAGGTTCAAAGGAATGGCTTTCCGATCCGGGCGGCAGCAGCATGGTAAGATGTACCCTGTCCGCGGCAATTTCCCGGATAAAATCAAACGGCGGAAAATTGCTGGTTATGACATTTAGTCTATTATCTTGATCCCTCACTGTATTTCTGTTATCCCGGCAGGCTCCAGCAAAGAAAAAGACCGCAAGCATAGCAATAGTCAATGATAGATTTTTCATTATTTCTCCTGAAAATTGGATTTTTTGCTGAATGTCAGATATTTTTCAGGAATTAAAACGAACCTTCAGCACAATAGGAGAAAAAAGACAAGAAATAGTTTCCCTGTTTTTAACAAAACTATGGATGAAAAACATTAAATGAATACCAATACATAAAAAAATTACCGTAAATCTAAGGGTGTTAAGAAAGAGTTTTACTGCTTCAATTTGAAGACAGGGAGAACAGACTATACTTGTACAATCGTGTTCAAAAAGAATATTTGATATAAATTCTATAAAAACCACTGGAACAACAATGCAGATAGCCAGAACAAGAAGCATAATATTTGTTTTATTATTCACTATGACTTTTGCATAACGGTTTAAATTCAACATAACCTTCTTCTTCCATATCATTATAATGAACTAAAATCAACATGACAATAGCCGTTTGGATTCTTCTTTAAGTAATCCTGGTGATACTCCTCGGCAAGATAGAAATTTTTTAAAGGCAGAACTTCGACAACAATCTCCTTTTTATATTTTTGCTGCTCGGTATTAAAAACTTCCTGTATTGTTTCTATGTCAGATGTATCGGTATAGTATATCCCTGTACGGTATTGGGTACCTTTATCGGCGCCCTGCATGTTAATACTAAGCGGATTAATAATTATAAAGAACTGTTCTGTAAGGGTCTTTAAGCTTATTTTAGATGGATCGTACTGTACATGCACTGTTTCTGCATGTCCGGTATTTCTGTAAATAACATCTTCATAACTTGGATTTTCTGTTTTACCGTTTGCATAGCCGGATCTTACATTATTTACACCGGGAATACGGGAAAAATATTCTTCTACTCCCCAAAAACAGCCGCCGGCAAAATAAATGTCTTTATGTTTATTCGCAGTACTGTCCATATTTTTGCCCTTATATATTATCCCAGCGCTACATCCAATACCATCATTATTAAAAATCCTGCTATGACACTCAAGGTACCGGCATGGGATTTGCTTTCCAGTTGGGCTTCGGGGATTAGTTCTTCTACTACAACATATAACATTGCTCCTGCGGCAAAAGACAAAAGCCAGGGCATGACAGGGGCAAACAATGCAGCCAAAAGAAAGGTTATTATACCAAATACAGGTTCAACTGCGCCGGAAAGACAGCCCATACCAAAGGCTTTAGCTGTCGAATAACCTTCCTGACGCAAGGGAAGTGATATTGCCGCTCCTTCGGGAAAATTCTGAATACCAATGCCAAGCGCCAGGGCTGTGGCAGAAGCATAAAATGCCGGATCGTTTTGCTGGGCAGCTAATGCAAAGGCAAGCCCTACAGCCATACCTTCGGGAATATTATGCAAAGTAACTGCAGATATAAGCAATGTCGTTCGTTTTGAAGAAGATACCGGCCCCTCCATTACATTTGTATAAGGATGAAGATGCGGGATAATATTGTCCAATACCAGGAGGAATAAAACACCAAGTATTAAGCCAAAAGCAGCCGGTATCCATCCTATTTGTCCGGCTTCTTCTGCTGCTTCGATTGCAGGCATTAATAAGCTCCAAATAGAGGCAGCTATCATTATGCCTGCGGCAAAGCCAAGAAATATCTGCTGAAACTTCCCCGGTGTTGACTTATGAAAGAAAAATACCACCGCAGATCCAAGACTGGTCATTAGGAAGATAAATCCCAGACCGCCTGCTGCAAATAATAATGCTTGCATGGTTTCTCCTTAACAACAAATTCTTTGCCATTATGTCTTTCTTGTCAAGGACTTTGCAAATGAGGAGGAAGGAAGAATTTCGCGCTGAGACGCGGAGAGCGCAGAGGAAACCCCTCTTGACTTGAAGTTAACTCCAAAGATTAGGCTTAAATTAAAATTCGCCATTGAGAGGTTTTGTATGAGAAACAACAAACGGTTTTTATCGGTAATGCCGCTATTGGCATTAGGGCTTTCATTCGTCGTTTTAATGACCTTAGCTGGCTGTGCCGGTAGGGCTGGAGCACAGACGACTAACCAAAATCAAGCGGCAGCAGAATCCATTGCTTCCCTGCAGACCGGAACCCCAAGAGTTTATTTCACCAGCAATATAAGCCCTGCGGGTCTCATGTCTGTTTATGAAGCATTGGGATTAACGCCAAACGGTAATGTGGCTGTCAAAGTACATACCGGAGAGCCCGGCAACCCACATTACCTTAAACCGGAGCTTATCGGAGGTCTTGTTCAAAGGGTGAATGGTACTATTGTTGAAACAAACACCGCCTACGGTGGGAGACGGGCAAGTACCGCTATGCACATGCAGGTAGCCAGAGACCACGGTTTTACCGCCATTGCGCCGGTCGTGATACTGGACGAAAGCACAGACATCAGCTTCCCTGTTACCGGAGGGAGACACCTCACAGAAAACTTTGTGGGTGCACGTTTTAATGAGTTTGATTTTCACATCGTGCTTTCCCATTTCAAAGGTCATGCAATGGGCGGTTTCGGGGGCGCTTTAAAAAATATTTCCATAGGCTACGCATCTGCAGCAGGTAAACTGTGGTTACACACCGCAGGAAGTAGCAGAACTGGCTGGATGGCTACCGATCAAAACTCATTTCTGGAATCAATGGCCGAATCGGCAAAATCGATTGTTGATCAGGTTAATGGAAATATCCTCTATATCAATGTGTTAAACCATCTTTCCGTTGACTGCGATTGTGACGGCAATCCGGCTGCTCCGACTATGGCAGACATTGGTATACTCGGATCCCTTGACCCTGTTGCGCTTGATCAAGCCAGCGTTGATCTTGTATATGCAGCTCCGGACAGCAGAGACCTCATTGAACGCATTGAATCCAGAAACGGGCTTTTGACCATAAATCACGCTGCAAACTTAGGTGTGGGAAGCAGAACGTATGAATTGATAAGGTTGTAGATGATTGACATAATTAACAGGAGGTGATACGAAAAAAATAACAAAATAGATATTGATGTTATCAGAATCTATTCTGTTTGTCTTCTCAAGAATTTCTCTTAAGGAGTTATCTATGGTAACAACAGCTTTAATTAATGATATTGCATATTCGCAAATATCAATGAAAACAAAAAAAGCAATTTTAGGACAGTGTTTGTTCCTGACGTTTGCTTTGGTTCTCCCGACTATTACTCATAGGTTGGGATTGAATTATCTGGTTGCCCAACCTATGCACTGGATGATTTTATTTGCAGGTTTAACATATGGACCAATTTCAGGAATGATTATAGGCGCTTCAATACCCATTGTTTCTTTTTTGATCAGTGGAATGCCTGTACCAATGAATTTGCCTTTGATGATACCGGAATTAGCAGTTTATGGTTTAATTGCGGGATTGCTAAAACAAAAAGTATCGGCATTTGGTTCACTGGCTATCAGCTTGATTGCAGGGAGAGTTGTTTATTTAGCTCTTTTTGCAGTATTCGGTCGTTTGGATATTTCTGTTTTTGAATTCATTCAGCGAATTTGGATTCCCGGTTTAGTCGCAGTTCTTGTTCAAATTACATGTTTGCCTTTATTGTCGGGTCTCTACATTAATTGGATTAAGGATTGATAAGGCTGTAAATGATTGAAATAATACGGCGGGAACTCATTTACTTCTGGTTTTATACTTCCATACTATTCAATCAAATAGCCGTTTACTGGCTTTTGGGAATGGTCTTGGGTTCACTCATTTCGGTTTTCGGTAAAGACAAGCTTCACTCCATGTTCGCCGCTTTACAAAATAAGAAATTTGGAATTGCGGGAATAATCCCCGCCTGTATTATTGGAGTTGCTTCCCCTCTTTGTATGTACGGCACTATACCAATTTCTGCCTCTTTTGCCAAAAAGGGAATAAGAGAAGATTGGCTCGCCGCTTTTATGATGAGTTCTATACTCCTAAACCCTCAGCTTCTTTTTTACAGCGCCGCCTTGGGAAGGGCTGCGCTTATAGTTCGTATTGTGAGTTGTTTCCTCTGCGGTATTGCTGCAGGTCTATTGGTTCATTTCTTTTTTAAGAGAAAGAGTTTTTTTAATTTCAGAAGTTTTAACGAAGCCGGTTTTGGCGAAACAGAAAGCCGTGATACTGCCCCTAACCTGTTATTGCGGTTTTTATTAAACCTTTGGCGGAACGTAAAAGTTACCGGCCCTGCTTTCCTTGTTGGGATTAGCCTTGCGGCCTTGTTTCAGCGATTTATCCCCGCAAATACAGTGGCTGCCCTCTTCGGGAGACACAGGGGCTTTGGCCTTCTCATGGCGGCCAGTGTTGGGGTTCCCCTCTATGTATGCGGCGGCGGCACAATACCCCTGCTTATGTCATGGATGGAAAGAGGTATGTCTTTAGGAGCCGCATCTACATTCATGATCGTTGGCCCGGCGATGAAAATAACGAATTTGGGAGCATTAAAGATAATTGTGGGTATGAAGCATTTTGCCGTATATATTGCTTTTTCCGTTCTCTTTGCTCTGCTTACAGGATTCATTATTGATTTGGGAGCATTTGTCGGATGAAAAAGCCAAAATCGACATTAATAGGTGTTTTGTAAAAAAAGATGACATATACCAAACAATCTCATTGTTCACATACTCTTAATGAAATAAAAATGTTGAATAAACCAGGAACCTTGATAAACTGGAACCAAATAATAATTTTATTAGATAAGCTATGCAATCTCAGCGTAGTACTTTATAATTTAGAACCAAAAACAATTAATAATAAAAAACTATTGATAAACTTATCAGACAATCTGGATAAGCTTTACACTGAATTAATTAATTATGAAAAATTAGCAAATGCATATTTCCAGAAAAAAGAATATGTTGAAAAAACACTGCATAAGGAGAAAAGCGAGTGAAAATCAAGATAAAACTAACCATTATTGGGATCGCTATGACGGTGGTTGTAGCGGTGGCAATCTCTCTGGTACTGGTAAACAGAGCTTCTAATATAAGCATTGATTTGAGCATTCAGGGTATGGATTACCTTAATGAACAACAATCAGAATACTGGAACGGCCGGATAAACAGCCATGTCAGGGCATTGCGGACCATAGCAAATGTGATGGCTGGCTATGAAAGTCTTGCACCAGAAACCAGAAGGGATATATATGACGAAATGCTCATGAATGTTATTGAAGCTGAAGAGGTTTTCTTTTTGATTAATACAATCTGGAGGCCAAATGCCATAGACGGCATGGATACTCAAATGATTGGGCGGTCCGGCTCTACTTCAACTGGTCAATACGCAGTATCTTTTTCCAGAGAAGATGATAGGGACACTATAAGTATGAGAACTACGGCTGATGCAGCTATTGGGGACGTTATGACCCACATAAATGGGCCAAATGCCAGACGGGATCGAATAGAAGAACCCTTTTACAGATTGGTATGGGGCGAAGACGCATACTTATTCAGGATTTCGGTTCCCATCATCTCTGCGAACAGAAATGAGGTAGTAGGCATGGTGTCATGCCTTGTGGACCTTGTAATGGTACAGCCTACGGTTGAGCGACTGATAGAAGAACATAAAGACATAGCAGCCATGTCAATTTACGCAAATAACGGGTTTATCATAGCTTCCTACCTCCCCGATAATATCGGGTCTTTGCTGCACGAAGTACCCACCATGTTTGACAACAGGCTTGGGGATGTCCAGCGGGCTGTTCGTAATGGCGAAGCACTTTCACTGGAAGGTTATTCGCCGTCCATGAGATCCAATACATTCATCAACCTTAGCCCTTTTACCATTGGCAATTCAGATACAGCCTGGACCATAATGCTTGCCATAGCTGAATCGACTATTATGGAGCCTGTGCGGGCCATGACCAACTTTGCCATCATTATAGCGGCGATTATAATATTGATAGGTTCGGTAGTTGCTTTCTTTTCATATAATGCAATGACCAAACCAATCGTAGATGTTACTCATACGCTCAAGGATATTTCCGAAGGCGAAGGCGACCTCACCGTCAGCATTAATATAAGCACTAAAGACGAAATTGGCGATCTTGCACTCTATTTCAATAAAACCCTTGAAAAGATCAAGAACTTAATCATCGAAATAAAAAATGAGGCAGGTAATCTCTCGGAAATCGGCAACGATCTTGCAGCTAATATGAATGAGACAGCGGCAGCAGTAAACGAAATTACTGCCAACATTCAAAGTATTAAGGGACGTGTCGTGAACCAGAGTGCAAGTGTGAGTGAAACCCATGCGACGATGGAGCAGTTGGAAATAAATATAAACAAGCTTAACGGCCATGTTGAAGATCAAAGCAGTAATATTTCACAGGCTTCATCCGCCATTGAACAAATGGTAGCTAATACCCGATCTGTTACCGAAACGCTTATCAAAAATGCGGAAAATGTAAACAGTTTAATGGATACATCCGAGATTGGTCGTACTGGTCTGTCTGATGTAGCAGCAGATATACAGGAAATTGCACGTGAATCTGAAGGGCTGATGGAAATAAATTCTGTTATGGAAAATATTGCCAGCCAAACCAACCTTCTTTCGATGAACGCTGCGATTGAAGCGGCCCACGCAGGAGAAGCTGGGAAGGGCTTTGCAGTTGTTGCCGAAGAAATCCGCAAATTGGCTGAAAGTTCCAGCGAGCAGTCAAAAACAATCGGCAGTGTACTCAAGAAAATTAAAGGGTCTATCGACAAAATCACTGTTTCAACAGAAAATGTGCTGAATAAGTTCGAAGCCATTGATTCGAGTATTAAAATTGTCGCTCAACAGGAAGAACTTATCAGGAGCGCAATGGAAGAACAGGACACAGGGAGTAAGCAGGTTTTAGAGGGTATCGGTAATGTAAACGAGATTACCAGTAAAGTTAACAGTGCCGCCGATGAAATGCTTCATGGATCAAAAGAAGTTATCAGTGAAAGTGCAAACCTTGAAAAATCAACACAGGAAATAACTTCTGGCATGAACGAAATGGCAAGCGGTGCTGAACAGATTAATGTAGCGGTAAATGCGGTCAATGATTTAAGCAGTAAAAACCGCAATGGAATCCAATCACTAATAACCAATGTTTCGAGGTTTAAAGTTGATTGATGGTTGTTTTTATCACTTGTCTTGCATTTTGTCTAGAAGCCTGTTGGACTTGGAGAATTTTGCGGCAAATAGCCGCAAAATTCTCCGATTTATGGGTTCCTTTGTGAGTTTGCACTCCAAATTTTAGGCAATACCAACAGGGCTGCGATCAATAGCGCAAGGGAAACCGGCAGCGTAATTGCAACGCTTGCGCCGTAACCTAATGGCGAAGTAATCCCGGAAACAATGTATCCAATAAAACAAATGACCGCGACTGTAACAGCATACGGGATCTGGGTTGCAACGTGATCTATATGCCTGCAGCGTGCGCCGGTGGATGAAAGAATTGTCGTGTCCGAAATCGGAGAACAATGATCGCCGAAAACAGAACCAGCCAGAATTGCAGAAAGCGTAACAATTGAAAGCTCAGGCGCAATGCTGTCGCAGATTGTAATCCCAATGGGAATAAGTATGCCGAAAGTACCCCATGAAGTGCCTGTAGAGAATGACAGCAACGCCGAAACAATAAACATTATCGCAGGTATAAGCACCATGGACATTGAGGATGCTGCCACTATATCGGCAACATAATCGCCTGTGTTGAGCTTGTAACGGCAGATACCGCCGATTGTCCAGGCAAGGGTAAGGATGATGATTGCCGGAACCATTGATTTAATTCCAAGTCCCAAATTGGCAAAAAACTCCCTAAAGCTCATTAGTTTGCGTGGGACAAACATAAAGAATGCAACAATTAATGCTCCAAAGCCGCCCAGGGCCAGGGCAAAGCCCGCATCGGTTTCGCCGAAAGCTTCAAACAGGCTTAAGCCTTCGCCGTCCCAGTAACCGCCCGACCAGAGCATTGCAAGGATTGAAAAAACTACAAGGAAAGCAACGGGGATAATCAGATCAGAAATCTTCCCTTTTTCCGAAACAGCGAGCTTTTCAAGATCATCGCTTGCGCCAGACGAAGCTTCTTCCAACTCTCCCAGGATTCCGGTTTCTTCAGCGCGGAGTTCTGCGCTAGCCATTGGGCCAAAGTCGGCTTTTTTGCGCACCGTAAGCCATATTACCATGAAGATGGCCAGTACTGCGTACAGGTTCATTGGGACAGACCCGATGAATGCTTGCATACCGCTAATACCTGTTTCGGTGGGGTAATAGGAAATAACGGAGGCAGCCCATGAAGAGATCGGCGCAATGATGCAAATCGGAGCCGCAGTAGAGTCAATGATATAGGCAAGTTTTTCCCTAGAAACTTTAAAGCGATCTGTTACGGGGCGCATGACGGTTCCTACGGTAAGGCAGTTAAAATAATCATCTATGAATATCAAAATACCCAGAAATGCTGTTAACAGCCCTGCGCTTTGCTTTGATTTAATCTTGCGGGAAGCCCAGGCTCCGTAGGCATTGGAACCACCTGCTTTGGTGACCAGCACAACAAGG
>Ga0099364_10011593_pt1 | contig 12022 bp, 9 predicted proteins | sample TergutTh196P3_FD_73070 | JGI IMG/M metagenome (GOLD analysis project Ga0099364, IMG submission 73070) | Microcerotermes parvus P3 segment gut microbial communities from Pointe-Noire, Republic of the Congo - Th196 P3 | ecosystem: Host-associated > Arthropoda: Insects > Digestive system > Gut ...
TAAATCGTAAATCCTTAATCGTAAATGAATAAATTTTCCAACATCTTCGCCTCCTTAAAATACCGGGATTTCCGCTTATATTTCAGTGGATTATGCGTGTCTCAAGTGGGAACCTGGATGCAACAGGTTGCCATGAGTTGGCTGATTTATGAGATGACTGGTTCTATTGTTTTATTGGGTACGGTGGTATTTTTGGCGCAGTTGCCGGTGTTGCTGTTTTCGCCGTTTTTGAGTGCGCTGATTGACAGATACAATAAAAAATCCATTTTGATTATCACACAATCGGTAGGAATGACAGAAGCGTTTTTGCTGGCAATACTGGTTTTTAGCGGAACTATTCAAATTTGGCAAATTCTTACATTAAGTTTTATTGTAGGCTGTATAAATGCGCTTGACTTGCCGGCTCGTCAAACCTTTTACTCATCGCTTGTGCCGCGCAGCAAACTGACCAATGCTATCGGTTTAAATTCTTCCATTATACAAGGTTCGCAGTTGATAGGACCCGCCATCGCAGGTTTTTTAATTAAAATAATAGGAGAGGGCGGCTGTTTTTTAGTAAACGGAATCAGCTATTTATTTATCCTGTTTGCATTGAGAAAAATTGTGTATAACCCTCAAAAACGAATGGATATTGCTGAAAACAATATTTTTGATGATTTGAAAAAAGGTTTTTCCTATATTAAAAATAATTCGAGCATAGGCATTTTATTGCTGTTAGTTGCCATTTTCTGTTTTTTTGCATTTCCTGTCAGAACATTTATTACGGCATACATTAAAGATGTACTATTGGGCGACAGCATTTTATTGGGCATAATGATGGCATCGCTTGGATTGGGCGCATTTGCCGCCGCACTCTATTTAGCAAGTCGAAACAGTGCAAAAGGACTTGAAAAAATGCTTATTTACGGCATTGTATTATGTTCTCTTGTGATGATACCGTTTTTCTTTATTTCGAAAATTTACTTGGCAATACCCATTGCCGTTGTTATGGGATTTGGGCTTATTTGTGTGGTGGCAACGTCAAACACCTTGCTGCAAATGCTCTCCGACAACAAAATGAAAGGTCGTGTAATGGGATATTTCTCAATGGGATTTATTGGCGGCAGCGCACTCGGCAACATCGCTTTAACATGGTTAAGCAAACACATCACTATCCCTTACACCGTGTGCATAAGCGGCGTAGCCTGCATTGTATCCCTTCTTGTTTTTAAAAAATTTATTCCGAAAATAGAAATAGAAAATTAAAATTACGATTTGCTTTTTTTCAGAACATTGCCCTTTTTGAATTATGGAATTATTGAATACTGAAAGAAAAAACCGCCGTTACTACCGCCCATTCTACCGCCTTATATTCTTTGCTGCGGCAATAAGCGCTATGGTTATTGCGGGCAGCCTCGTGGTAGGTAGTTCTGTGCGCGGTACGCTGGAACGGAAAGTGCACGAGCGTTTAGGCGATACCGAAACCGTTGTGTTTGCAAACGGCGTGTTTCTCGACAGCGCATTTGTCCACAATCCTGTGTTCGACAACTCCGCCGAAGGAGTATTAATGACCAAAGGATTTGTGGCGCAAGGCGGCAGGTTAATCCCGGTAAATGTGTGGGGAAAAAGCTCCCTAAATCTCCCGAAGGGTAACTTGGGCGATGCACAAACTGCTTTTCAAAGTGAAGGGCGAGGGGCATTTAATTCCAAATTAGCCAAAGAATTAGCTTTGACCGTTGGCGAAGATTTTGTCTTGCGCCTGCCGTCTATGGGTTTTGCACCTTCGGGCTCCTTGTTTGTGAGCGATAATTATACCACTTCGTTGCGCCTGTCGTATGCAGGCGAAATTGCGGTAGAAAACGGTGGAAATCTCGCCCTGAGCAACGAACAAACAGTAGCATTGAACGTATTTGTTAACAGGGAAGAATTAGCAGAGGCAATGGAAATTGAAGGCAAAATAAATGTAATTTTTTCATCTAAAAAAATAGAAAAAAACGCGGTTTTTGATGCGCTTACGCCCAATGTACTGGGCATAAAAGTTGAAAGTCAACAGTCAGCAGTCAGCAGTCAACAGTTATCTTTCGACTTTCGATTTTCGACTATTTACGAAATAACCCTTGACCGCATTTTTATTCCCACACAATTAACAGATGCTATTTGTGAAGCATATCCTTCGGCAAATCGTTTGTTTTCATATTTGGTAAATGAGATAAGTATGGAGGGAAGGCTCTCTCTCCCTCCTTTGGAAGAGGCTGAAGGGAGGTCTATTCCTTATTCTTTTGTTACGGCAATAGAGCGTTATGCCGGCGATACTTTGCATCACGGCGAAATTATCTTATCCGATTATGCCGCAAAACGTTTGCATGCCAAGCGCGGCGACAGGCTTACATTATCGTTTTTCACACTGCGCGACGCATTGAAAACCATGCACGAAGAACAGGAAACATTTGTGGTAAAAAAAATAATTCCGCTTTCTGTTTTCGCCGCCGACAGCGCTTTGAGCGCCAATTTTCCCGGATTATCGAATGTAGAGAATTGCACCGATTGGGACAGCGACATTCCCATCGACATGAATCGCATCACCCAGGAAGACGAAGACTATTGGGATACATACAAAAACACGCCCAAAGCATTGGTTGCCTACTCTTCGGTTGTCGATAAATGGAGTAATAATTATGGCAATGCAACGGCTGTAAGAATAGAGGAAAAGGCGGAAGCATTTTCTTCTCTCCTTTGGAGAAAAGTTGGGGCTGAGGTCTTTGGAGAGGGGTTGGGGCTGAGGTTAATCTATCCTCGCGAAAACGCCCTTCTTGCCGCAAAGTCGGGCGTCGATTTTGCGTCATTGTTTCTTTCACTCGGATTTTTCATAGTAATTGCGGCACTTTTATTGTCGGTCATTCCGGTATATCATTTATTATTTAGCAGGAAAAAAGAAAGCGAATTGTTACGGAATATGGGCTACAACTCCAAACGACTGTTTCGCATGTATTTCCGTGAAATAATTCCGATTGTCTTGTGGGCATCGTTGTGCGGGGTAGTTTTTGCGGTTGTTTATTCTCAAATCGTGTTGTGGCTTCTTGGCAGCGTATGGAACGGCGCAACCCACGCCGACGGATTTTCTCTGTACTTCAACTTCTCATCTTTGTTCGCCGGTTCGTTGGCGGGATTTTTCATCACGCTTTTGGTAATTTTCATAGTGTTGAAACGGAATGTTACTCAAAAATTCAAAAATTCAAAAATTCAAAAGTCCCCTTGTGGAAAAAGGGCGGGATTTCAAATCCCCCAATTTTCCCCCGATACTTTCTCTGTATGGAAAAGAACGTGGGCGACGCTCAACTTCGACCGAAAGGGCACAATACTTTCTTTCCTGTGTTTGACAATAGGCGTATTTCTGGTTTTTGCAGTAGGGTTAAACCGGCAAGGTTTACCCGATAATGCAGCAGATTTGCAGAAAAAAACAGGCGGATACGCATTTTGGGGCGAAAGCAGCGTGCCGGTGTACCACGATTTATCAAGCGAAGAAGGTCGTGCAAAATTAGGGTTAAAAAATCTTCCCGAAGGCACGGAAATTATCCAACTCCTCCGCCATAAAGCCGACGACGCAAGTTGCTTAAACTTAAACAAACCGGTTTTCCCCACCATTCTTGGCATTGACAGCCGGAAAATTTTCGCAAACTTCCCTTTAATTCCCTCCAAAGAAATGGATTGTGGGAAGCACAAACTGTCGAATAATTTGGAAAGTTTCTGCCTTGATTCCCTCATTTCTTATGGAGAGGGGTCGGAGGTGAGCTATCCTGTCGTTGCCGATGCTGCTGTTATTCAATGGTCGCTCCAAAAATCACTTGGCGACACGCTCTCGCTCTCTTTTGGAGAGGGTCGGGGAGAGGTCTTGCAGTTAGTTGCCGCTTTGCCCAACACCATTTTTCAAGGGAATTTACTGATGGATAAGCATCTGTTTATCAAGCTGTTTCCCGAACAGCAAGGTAGCGAGGTAATGCTTGTAAAATGCGTGCCCGACACCGAACTTGAAGTACGCGAAATACTGGAAAAATCGCTTTACAATTACGGTTTGCTCCTCACGCCCATGCCGCAGCGTTTGGCAGAGTTCAACAGCGTTAGTAATACCTATATGTCTATTTTTCTGACGCTTGGCAGTATTGGTTTGTTGCTTGGGCTTGTTTCGTTTGTAATAGTTGTTCGTAAAAACTTGGCGATGCGCTCTTACGAAATCACGCTTTACAAAACGCTCGGATTCCCTGCAAGGAGAATAAAACGCCTGTTGTTTGTCGAAAATTTGCTAATACCGCTTGCTGCCATTGCTGTCGGGTTGTTGGCGGCAGTGATAGTTATTTAACTAACAAAATGAAACAAAAAACAATTCTGTTAATTTTAAAATTTTTAAAAAAATTTCCTCTTTTTTTGTTTTTATCCAAAAAGTTTATACATTTGTCAAATTATTTAACACATTTTTTGCCTATGGAAACGGTATAATAATACGCACATTTTAATTGAAAATAGCGTTTTAGTTTTATTCTTACCTCGCATTCTCTCTACAAAATGCAAAACAATTTAATACCAAGGAGTAAAACAGTAGCGCTCTCGCTTCGGCGCGGGCATTACTTGTTTTAACTGGGTATTTTAGGAAGTAGAGAGCCTGCGAGGACAGATAAATAAGTTTTGTCCTCGCTTTTTTTTGTGCATATTCGAACATTTTTAAGGACAAATTTTAATCACTAACTAAAAAAAAACTATTAAAAACATGAAACGAATTACATTATTTATTGCCATTATTTTAATGTGCGTACAGTTTGGTATCGCACAAACCGAAGCCCGCCGTTCCGACCGCAAAATCATTGAGCTTCAAAAAATCATCACACTCACTTCCGCACAGGAAACCGCTATCCGCAACGCTTACGAAAACTATTGCGACCGCAACGACAGTATTCTCTACAAAGTGCAAAACGCGGCGGTAGCCGCCACGCTCAAACGCCGCTCCGAAATGCTGTTTAACCAACGGTTGATGAATGTGCTGACCGCCGAGCAAAAAGACCGTTACCACCGCATACAGCTTGCGCCCGACGTGGTGGAAAAAACCAAGGCGCGCATAGACGAACTTGCCGAAACAGGCGCTTACACACAGGCACAGTTAGACTCTGCCAAAACCGTTATTTACAAGCAGTTGATGGACGAAAAACTGATTTATGCTTCGGAAAAATACGACTACCGCAAACAAAAATCGCAAATTGCCGAACTCAAAAAACAGCGGACAAAACAGCAGCCCAAACCCTTGCGCTCCGACCGCAAAATGATGGAAATCAAAAAGGTAATCTCGTTAAGTCCAGAGCAGGAAGAAAGCATTCGCGCGGCGTATATCGAACTGCAACAAATGGGCGACAGCATTTTATTTAAGGTAAAAGACCCTGCCGCCGCCGCCGAACTTTCTTACGAATCGAACCGAAAATACCACGGCTTGTTTATGAATGCGCTGACCGACCCGCAGCGCAACCTCTACATTGCCACCAACAGCACGCCCGAAGTGATGGCAAAAGCCCGCGCGCGGGTAGCCTTGCTGCGCGAAACGGAGGAATATTCCGAAGCGGAACTCGAAACAGCCCTCACGAATATTTTCCATTATTTGATGCTCGAAAAAATTGTGTACGAACGCGACAAATACGACCATTTGAAACAGAAAGAAAACATTGCGCAACTGAAAAAATTAGAGCCGGTAGAGTTGAAAAAGGCAAACAGTCAAGAGAAACTCAAAACGCAGGGGAAGTCGTATAAAGGACAAACGCAATGGTAAGAGAGATTGGCAAATTGACAGATTTACAAATTTACAAATTACGATTTATGAAACAGATACAATATATATTGCTGCCTGCGCTGCTATGCTTTTGCATGGCAAACGCTTTGCCTGCACAGGCGCAGGACGATGCTGCCGCGCAGCGCTACGAAATGCACAAAGCGGCATTTCGATACTTAAACGGCTTCGGTAACGATATTGATTACCCAAAAGCATTTGAAATTTACACACAATTAGCAAACCAGGGCGAAGCCTACGCCGCCAATGCCCTGGGCGGAATGTACAGGCAGGGCTTCGGAGTAACACAGGATTTCGAAACAGCCCTTGAATATTTCGAAACAGCCCTTGATTTGGGCTATGACCGCGCGGCAGTCAACCTTGCTTACCTTTATAAAAACGGCGAAGGCGTAGCGCAGGATTTTGAAAAAACCTTCTATTATTTCCAGAAAGCCTGCGATATGGGTAACGAAACGGGCTTTTACGGCACAGGCTATTGCTACTTGAAAGGTTTTGGCGTGGAGCAAAACTACGAAAAAGCAGTGCGTTACTTCCGTGCCGGCGCCGATGCCGAAGAAACATCGTGCATCTATTTTCTCGGATTGTGTTATTTGGGCGGTTACGGCGTGGATAAAGACGCTGAACGCGGCAAGCAACTAATTACGCAGGCTTCGCGCATGGGGCACAACCACGCGACCGAATTTATCACCGGCGAGTTCATTGATAAATTTTCGGGCAACCCGAACGCAACCGCGCAACCTTACCGGCAGGTGCAAAACAACGCCGACCAAGCCCTCGAAGGTATTTGGGAAGGGAGCATGCGACACTACGACTGGGGCAGGCAGCATGTAATAGAAGAATGGAAACTGTCTCTGCAACTTGATTACCACAACGGACAGCTAAGCGGCGTGTGGCTGCAAAACGACAGCGTGTCGATGCACATACAAGGCGAGCGCAACGATAGCGTGTTTGTGCTTAGCGACATGTACTACCTCCAAAACTGGGACAGAACCTGGCAACTGCAACACGCCGCGCTCGAACTGACAACCGACAGCGCCGGCGCAATGCTGCTGACCGGAAACATCGCACAATATTCGCCTGAAATTCTGGAACCGTCTTCGCCGGTGATGATAGCGCTCAAGCGCGTTACGCCAACGGAAGAAAAGGCGGAAGCGGAAGAAAAGGCAGAGACAGAGGCAGAGGCAGTGATGGAAGAAAAGGCAGAGGCTGAGAAAGTGATTACACCGAACCCTTTCATATTATCCGACAGCTCGCACATCGCCTCTCCCCCTCTTGTGGAGGGGGTTGGGGGGAGGCTCCTCTCTTTTCTCATCGTGTATCCCAATCCTTTCTCCCGCGAATTTACAGTAGAAATTAACCTTGCGCAAGCCCAAACCGCAACCCTGCAACTGCGCACCATAAGCGGCAGACCGGTTTACAGCGACACGCAGGCATACAGCGCAGGCTTGCAACGCCGCACGCTTGACCTAAGCCTGGTCGACGGCGCATACCTCTTAAGCCTGCAAGGTGAAACAGTCAATGTAAATACAATTCTTATCAAAAAACCTTAAAAAATTAGCAAATGAAACAGATAATTTATAAAATAATGCTAACTTTGCTGCTGTGTGCAGGCTTCTCGATGGCGTTCGAAAACCGGCACATACGGCTTTCATGCTCCTCGCAGGCAGTAGCGATGACAAATGCCTGGGATTGGTACACAAGTAATACAGATAATGCTTTAAGAGCGAGTTCGGTCGTAGGAACATGCGATGAATATTACGAAATAGTTATTCAGTATTTAAGTGGAACTGAAAAAGTATATCGCAATAACGGATATAAATGCGGGTGCGCTCTTGAAGAATTAGCCGATGGGGAACTGGCAATAACCTATGTATTGTATGTAGATAAGTATGGTGATGTGAAACGGGCGCTTTGGAACCCGAATAAACCTTGTGCTCCATACAGCGGAACTAATAATGTATCGAATACCATTAAAAAAGAACCAAACGGTGGCAACAACGGCAATAGCGACAATATTACTTATGTAGATGTATATACCCGCACGGAATTCGGCGCACATTGGGAATACAAATACAAAGAAACCGTTGATAAAAACCTTCTGATGGTTGTTCCCGAATATTATGCAACGGCATGGTACAGGTCAGATGATAAGATGATACCGGTTATTACTTCCGGAAATGGCGGTTTTTCAAATTTAACCGCTCCGCCGTTGCCGGCGAAAGCTACGCCGGATCCTGTGTATTATTTTCTGAGACCGACAAGTCAAATAGTTTACACTGTTGTTGGCAACAACAACTGCCCAAGTGAAAACTGGGATTGCTCCGGTATATGTTACGGCGCGGCATACATAGATGCTTGTGGCTATTGCGTAGCTGGATGGAATGCAAATATAGCAAATTTAAATGCACGGGTACATCAATGTGATTATAAAAATTTTGCTGACAATAGCGGGGCAACAGGTAGTTTTTGGAAAGACCTGTTCAGCGGCAATCTGTTCAAGTCTAAAGATTGCGCCGGCGTAAGAGGCGGTGCAGCTTACAAAGATGTTTGTGGACGATGCGTAGGCGGAAAAACCTATAGATCACCTTGCAGGCAAGACTGTGCAGGTGAATGGGGTGGTACGGCATACCCCGACCCAATTTGCGGAGACTGCATAGGCGGAAAAACCGGAAAACCTCGCTGTACACAAGACTGCGCAGGCGAGTGGGGCGGCGCTGCATATATAAATGAATGTGGACAATGCGTAAGCGAAAAACTCTACAATGCACCCTGCGAAAAAGACTGTGCAGGCGAGTGGGGCGGTACGGCTTACAAAGACGAATGTGGACAGTGCGTAGGCGGTACAACAAGCAAAGAGCCTTGTGATAATTGCGCAGGCGAAAAATGCTCTATATGCGGCGGATACAGAAAACTGTTGCGTTCAGCTAAAATTGGCTGTAATGAATGTACCTGTATTTCGGACTGCGCAGGCGTGTGGGGCGGTACGGCGTATTGGGATAATTGCGGAAATTGCATAAGCAACAGCAGACAAGCTCCTTGTGAACAAGATTGCGCAGGCGTATATGGCGGTACGGCTCGCCTTAACGATTATGGGCAATGTGTAGGAGGTACAACAGGCATAGAAGATTGTTTGTACTACGACAACTGCGGAAATTGTATGAGCAACAGAAGAGAAACTCCTTGTGAGCAAGACTGCGCAGGCGTATATGGCGGCACGGCTCGCCTTAACAATTATGGGCAATGTGTAGGAGGTACAACAGGCATAGAAGATTGTTTGTACTACGACAACTGCGGAAATTGCATAATCAACAGCAGACAAGCTCCTTGTGAGCAAGATTGTGCAGGCGTATGGGGCGGAACTGCCTATATTGATAACTGCGGCGAATGTGCAGGTGGCACTACAGGTCAATTGGATTGCGTAGAAGAATGCCAAGGTACAGTTTGTAAAGTATGCGGGAGCTTTACCAAAGTTACGCATGGTGAAAATTGCCAACTATGCGCCGGACACCCCTGTAATACTTTTGCTGAAAGAGTGATGGAGGTTTTAAATATTGAAAAGGGATTTGTGAATGATCCTGTGGATCTGGGCGGTGCAACCAACAGAGGTATTGCGTGGAAAACTTGGCAAGATAACGCTCAATCTATACTTGGGGTAGCGCCAACTTTGGAAAATTTGAAAAATCTTACTGCTGATGGCGCTAAAGCTATTTACAAGGCAAAGTATTGGGACGCTATAAAAGCAGACCAAATTCAAGATGGAGATGTAAGGTATTTTATTTTTGATTTTGCAGTTAATTCAGGTAAGGCTATTAAAAGGGTTCAAGAAACAATTAATCGTTTAAGCGATACTAAAATCACAGTGGATGGCGCTATGGGACCTCAAACCCTAAATGCTTTGAATACTTTAGACTCCAGTGAGTTATATAATGCTCTTAAAGAAACTCGTCAACAACATTATGATGATATCATTACAGTGAGTGTAAACGACTATTTAAAAAAATACCCAAATGCAACAGAGACAGAATTAAAACGAAAAACACAAAAAAAATACGAAAACGGATGGAATAACAGATTGAAAGAGTTTAAAAACAGAGGAAAGAATGAAGCAAATGTAAATTGTAAATAACCACATTAAAAAATGGAAAAATTTATGAAAAAGATTAAATTAATTATTGTATTATCGCTAATGTGTATTACCGGTATTTATGCACAACAGAATTTTAGCGGTTATTGGATGCGTATAACAGATACAAGTCAATTTAATATTGATGTTACTCAAATAGGAGATAGTATTAAAGGGGGTATTTGCGCTGTTATACACAATGGAGATTTCATTGATTGTTACATGAATGAAATAACGGATGAAGACATTTTAGACGGAATGTCTCCATATTCTATTAAAGGAACTGTATCTGGCAACATTGCCATTGTAGATTTCTTTAGTTCGTATGCATGGGGTTGGGGAAAAGCCACTATTACCAAAATAAGCGATACGCAAATAAAGTGGGAAATTACGGTAGAACCTTCTGGAGGCACTTGTTTTATTCCTTCAGAGTCGGTGCTTACAAATCAAACCGAAGAATAACCCTGTTGGGCGGAGGCTGCGCCTCCGTCTTTCCGAATTTGTAATTCGGAAGCGGTGCGTATACGCATTTATAATGCGGTAAATACATTAAATTGTTTAAAAAAACGTAACAGATTTTTGAAACCTGTTACGTTTGATAAAGCGCAAGCGTGGCGCGGTCTGCGAGTTTCTCGAACTGTGCCGTGCCTGTGCCCCGTCGGCACGAGGCTATAAATAAAAACAGGCGGTCGTTGGGCGGCGGTTGTACCGCCGTCCGTTTATGGTAGCAAGGTTTTACCTGCGCAACTATGCATTCTATTTATTATCCGAAAATGTATGGATATAAAGAATAAAAGAGTAAATTTGCCGCATAAAAAAATGGAAAATGGAAGTAATGAATAACATCTCGGAGGCTGCCTTGCAGCTTCTTTATTTTCCAACCAAATAAAAGATAAACAAGAAGAAATCGCCGAAAATCAATTTGTAAAAGAAAAATATATACCTTTGTAGTTGCAAAAATCATTTAAAAAATAGGTTGATATGGAAAGGACAATAAAATATCCTGTTGAAGATGTTGTTGAAGATAGCGTTTTCATCGTCCACAAGTTTGCACAAGCATTTAACCTTAATTGGCGTGATGCTTTTAATTATTTGTATCGTTTCAAAGGACTTGCTTTTTTACAGAAACATTATGGCTACGAACACACACAACCGGCTTATAGAACAATAGAGGCTTTGCTTGATGTGTGCAAAAAAAATGGAGGACAATTGCAATATGATACAACGTCCCATTTGACAACTTAAAAATAATTATGAACAAATGAAAGTTTATCACGGTACTAACGTCCGCTTTGAGAAAATTGATTTGAATAAGTGCAATTCAAACAATGATTTCGGACAAGGGTTTTATGTAACCGCCATTGAACAGCACGCATTGCAACGAGCACAGAATATGGCAGACCGCTATGGCGGCGAGCCATTAATGATTGAATTTGAATTTGACGAAAAGTTTTTGTCAGACAAAAATTATCGCTCTTTGGTTTTTGAAACACCCTCGCGAGAATGGGTAGAGTTTGTTATGAAAAATCGTAACAGAACACTACCGCAGTATGTTCACGACTATGATTTTGTAGCGGGTCCCATTGCTGACGATAAAATGCGCCGACAATTTGACCGCTACGAGATGAAAGAAATCACAATGGAACAACTTTTGGCGAAAGTTACTTATCGTGAAGCCACACATCAAATAATGTTTGGCAGTGCAAAAGCAATAAATCTCATTCAACCGAATGAAAATTTTTCTTTCTCGGAAATTGAAGACATCATTACAAATATCAGTATTGCGTTAATACGCGATTTTAATATGGAAATGATTGACGCAATGAATGCTGTTTATAATTCTGATACTTTTTCGCAACTGACCGATATAAATACAGGCTTGTATCTTCGCACTTGGCAAGAAATTTATGCGATGTTAAAACAGGAATTGAAAAAATAAACCTCCGTCGGCACGAGGCTATAAATAAAAACAGGCGGTTGTTGAGGCTGTCCTAAAAGACAAAACGATTTTCAAACAGTTGTAATTTGCAAATTATTAAGCAAAGATGCGTAGCATCGTAAATATTTGTAGTAATCAATACGATATGGAAAACAAGGTG
>Ga0099364_10011594_pt1 | contig 12022 bp, 7 predicted proteins | sample TergutTh196P3_FD_73070 | JGI IMG/M metagenome (GOLD analysis project Ga0099364, IMG submission 73070) | Microcerotermes parvus P3 segment gut microbial communities from Pointe-Noire, Republic of the Congo - Th196 P3 | ecosystem: Host-associated > Arthropoda: Insects > Digestive system > Gut ...
TTTATTATCGCGGTGACGGCGCTGACCTCGGTCATCGGTATCGTCTCGACGCTCTTCAGGCGCGTGTTTGTGGACGACCTGCTATCCGGCAATCATCCCGAATGGGCGGCGGGGTTTATCTCGCTGTTTTTGGCGTTCAATTTTATAAGCATCCTGCTGAACATTATAAACACGCGCACCAACCTGAAAATCTCAGCCAAGTTCGCGGTGGTTTCCAGCGGTATGTTCATGTGGCACGCCCTGCGCTTGCCAATGGACTTCTATTCCTCGCGCCACGCCGGAGACATCGCCGCGAGGCAAAGCGAAAACGACAGAATCTCGCTCTCACTGATTCAGTTGTTCGCACCGCTGTTCATCGACGCGCTGATGATGGTGTTTTATCTGTTTATCGTGCTGCAATACAGCGTACTGCTGACCGTCATCGGCTTTTTGTCGCTGCTGGTCAATTATGCGGTTAATAAATTCATCACGGGCAAAAACGTGGACATTTCCCGTGTGTCTTCCCGTGACGCGGGAAAGCTGGGCGCTATGACGGTGGCGGGCGTGGAAATGATTGAAACAATCAAGTCCGCAGGCGCTGAGGACGGCTTCTTTGAGAAATGGTCGGGACTTCACGCCTCGGTCAACGATTCAAAGATAAAGTCTATGAAGCTGAATTTGTCGGTAGGACTGATCCCTCAAATCATAAGCCAAACGGTCAATATCGTCATCCTGATGCTCGGCGCTTACCTGATTATGCGGGGCGATATGACCGTGGGCATATTTTTCGCGTTTCAGGGCTTTTTGAGCGCGTTCTTAGCCCCCTTTTCTAAAATTTTGAACACGAAGTTGCAAATGCAACAGACAAAGGTCTCGATGGAGCGCGTGCAAGATGTGTTCAATTACAGAACCGATGTTGAATATCAGGAATTTAACATGGATGAGAGTTTTTATAAACTCTCGGGCGCGGTTGAGATAAAAAATCTTACCTTCGGATATAACAGGCTTTCTGAGCCTTTGCTTGATAATTTCAATATGACGTTAAAGCCGGGCGGGAGCGTTGCGCTGGTCGGCGCTTCGGGGTGCGGTAAATCCACAATCGCCAAGCTAATCAGCAACCTATATAAGCCGTGGAGCGGCGAAATCCTGTTCGACGGCAAAAAGGCCGACGGGATACCACGCGAAATCTTCACGAGTTCCGTGTCGGTTGTAGACCAGGATATCATACTGTTTCAGGACAGCGTCGGCAACAACGTCAAGACGTGGGATAAGTCCATCGAGGACTTTGAAGTAATCCTCGCGGCGCGCGACGCGCAAATCCACAGCGCCGTCATCGACCGCGAGGGCGGCTACGGCGCGGAAGTTTTGGAGGGCGGCAAGAACTTTTCCGGCGGCGAACGCCAGAGACTGGAAATCGCCTGCGCCCTTGCCAAAGAGCCGACGCTCATCATATTGGACGAAGCGACAAGCGCGCTCGACGCGAAAACGGAGCATGACGCCGTCAGGGCTATAAGAGACAGGGGAATATCCATGGTCATCGTCGCGCACCGCCTGTCAACCATACGCGACTGCGACGAGATTATCGTGCTGGACAAAGGCAAAGTCGTCGAGCGCGGAACGCACGACGAATTATATTCGGCCGGAGGGAAGTACAGAGAGTTGGTGAGCATGAATTGAACTGGTTTGAGGACCAAATAAAGAACAGGCTGCAAAACGACGAGGACGATTTTTCGTCCGCGTTTACGGAGTTGTCCGCCATTGTCATGGGCGAGGCGGCGGCGAAGGCGGGGCTTGTCACGACTAGACAGAGGACGCATAACGCCGCGCAGGAAATCCTTAAATTTTTCGGCGCTGAAATTATTCCCGTACCCGACAGCGCCGCCGATACGGACGAATATATTAATTACTGCTTAAAACCCTCCGGCATCATGAAGCGGCGGGTGGAGCTTTCCGGCAAATGGTGGCGCGACGCTTTCGGACCCATGCTAGGGGTTTTGAATCACCCCTCCGGGGAGGGGAATGGCGCTCCTATCGCGTTACTCCCGACAAAAAACGGATATTCGTATTTTGACTATGAAAGCGGCAGGCGCGTCGCGCTGAATGAGAAAACGGCAAAAAACATAGAAACTTCCGCGTACTGTTTCTACAAGCCTTTCCCCAACCGCGAACTGTCGGTTTTGGATTTGGTAAAATATATGTTCGCCACCGTAACCGGAAGCGATGTATTTTTCTATCTCGCCGTCATGACTGTCACGACGCTGATGGGGCTGATTCAGCCTCGGATATCCCTGCTGCTGTACTCCCGCGTCATACCGCAGGGCGAAACGGGGCTTTTATGGCCGCTTGGCGCGCTGATGATTTCCCTGGCATTGTCGTCGCAGATTCTGTCGCTCAGTCAAAGCATGGTCATGAACCGTCTGACCATGCGGCTCAGCAACACCGTTGAACCCGCCGCCATGATGCGGGTCTTGAGTCTGCCCGCCGATTTTTTCAAGAAATACGCCGCCGGCGAACTCAGCCAAAAATTTTCGCTTCTCCCGTCAATCTGCAATTCTATTTTCTCGGTTATAACGGGCGCGCTGCTGACCTCGCTGTTTTCTCTCGCCTATTTTTCGCAAATCGCCAATATATCGCCGCCGCTGATGCTGCCGTCGCTGATTATCATCGGCGTTACTCTGGCGATGAACGTTATCACGACGCTGACGAGTATACGGATACAGCGGCGGTCGTTTCTCGCGGGCGCGGAGCTGTCGGGTATGACATACTCAATGCTGTCGGGCATACAAAAGGTCAAACTGACGGGCTCGGAGAAACGCATCTTCGCGCGCTGGGCGCGAAAATACAAGGCGGCGGCCGACTTCACCTACAATCCGCCGTTCATTTTGAAATATCAGGGCGTAATCAGCGCGGTTATTTCAGTTTCCGGTCTTGCCGCTGTGTATTCTATCGCCATTTTGTCCGATATGGACGTTGGCGGGTATATGGCATACAACACCGCTTACGGTATGGTGAGCGCGTCTGTGCTGGCGCTGGGTTCTATAACCACGGTTTTCTCGGGGTTGAAGCCGCAGCTGGATATTTTCGCGCCGATTCTGAAAACCGTTCCGGAGATTAGCGGAAACAAAACGGTAGTCACGAGCCTTTCGGGAGGGATTGAGATTCAAAACCTCTCATTCCGCTACGATGAGAGCGGCAGAAACGTACTGGATGGAATTAACATCAAGATACGACCGGGGCAGTATGTTGCCGTCGTCGGCAAGACCGGCTGCGGGAAATCTACTCTGGTGCGGCTGCTCCTGGGCTTTGAAAAGCCGAATCGGGGCGCCGTCTATTTTGACGGCAAGGATATCGCCAAGCTTGACCTCCCGTCACTACGGCGCAAAATCGGCGCGGTCATGCAAAACGGAAGGCTGCTGACCGGGGATATATTCTCAAACATCATCATTTCATCGCCCGGTCTGACGATGGAGGATGCGTGGGAAGCGGCGAGAATCGCGGACATTGCGGAGGACATAGAGTCCATGCCGATGGGTATGCGCACCGTTATCACCGAGGGCAGCGGCGGCATATCGGGCGGGCAGAAGCAGCGGCTTATGATAGCGCGCGCGGTTGCGCCAAAGCCGAAAATCCTGATTTTCGACGAATCAACTAGCGCGCTGGACAACATCACGCAAAAGCGCGTCGCCGACGCGCTGGCGGGGCTGAAATGCACCCGGATAGTCATAGCGCACAGGCTGTCCACCATAAAGGACTGCGACAGGATATACGTGCTGGACGGCGGAAAAATCACCGAGGAAGGTACGTTTGACGAGCTTTACGAGGGCAAGGGATATTTTTATGAGCTTGTCAGCCGGCAGATGCTCGGAGATAAAATATGAACCTAAATATAAAATTTTATAAAGCTCCTGCCAATCTGTCAAGCGCAGTTTTGAGCAGAGCAAACGGACAGGCTATATTTATTCTGATAAAGCCTTTGCCCTCGTCGCCGAAAGAAACTCCGTTACTCACCCAAAGCCCGGCTTTTTCAATCATCGCTTTGTCAAGCTCATCATCAGATAATCCATAAGCGTTCAAATCAAGCCAAAGCAAATACGTTCCCTCAAGCGCCGCAACTTTAATCTTCGGCAGATTAGCGGCGAGAAATTTTTTCGCATAATTATAATTATTTTCGAGATATAAAACAAGCGCGTCAACCCATTCGCCGCCGTTTTCATAAGCCGCCTGACATGACACAAGCCCCATAGTATTATGCTGACTGTAGCCCGTTTTCATGATTTCACGCTTGAATTTACGGCGCAGATTATTATCCGCGATAAAATTATTAGATAATTGCAGCCCCGCGAGATTAAAAGTTTTGCTCGGCGATGTGCAGATGATTGACTTGTTGAGAAAATCTTGATTTATTGCGCCGAAAACTGTGTGTCTGTGACCGCTGTATATAAAATCGCAGTGGATTTCGTCGGACAATACAATCACATCATGCTTTAAGCAAATCTCGCCCATTTTCACAAGCTCGTCAAGCGTCCAAACTCTGCCGACGGGATTGTGCGGACTGCATAAAATAAACAGTTTCACTTTATTTTTGATTATCTTATCTTCAAAATCATCAAAATCAATATAATATCTGCCGCGAGCATACGCGAGCGAATTTGTCACGCATTTTCTGCCGTTTGCTTCGATTGATTCGCGAAACGGGTAATATACCGGCGTTTGAATTAGCGCGCTGTCGCCCGGCTCTGTGAAAGCGTTAATCGCCGCGCAAATCGCGTAAACGATGCCCGGCGTTTTCACAAGCCATTCCGGCTTAATCTCGAAATTAAATCTGTCTATAAACCAATTTTTGACGGCGTGAAAATATGCGCCGTCTTTTTTCGTTTCAGAGTAGCCGTAAATCGCGTGTTCAGCCGATTTTATGAGAGCTTCTGTCACACGCGGCGCAGTTCTGAAGTCCATATCCGCTACCCATAATTTAATCAGCCCGTCAGGTTTGCCGCGTTCCGCCGCAAAATCATATTTGAGCGAGTTCGTGCCGCGCCTGTCGATTATTTCATCAAAATTATATTTCATAAATATCCCCCCGATTTTCATTCCAACGCCCGCTTTAAATCCGCGATTATATCGTCCGCGTCCTCAATCCCGACAGACAAGCGCAAAAGCCTATTATTTATGCCGTTGCTTTCACGCTTTTCCTGCGGCATTTCCGCGTGAGTTTGCGTCAGCGGATATGTAATAAGCGATTCAACGCCGCCCAGACTTTCCGCGAATATAATTAATTTCACGCGCTCTAAAACCTGCGCAACTGTTCTCTCGCTGTCAACTTCAAAGGAAATCATACCGCCAAGCCCTGCGTAATAAATTTTATTAATTTTATCATGTTTTGACAGCCAATCCGCGATTATCACGGCGTTTTGCCGGTGCTTTTCCATACGCAGCGCAAGCGTCTTAATCCCGCGTATCAGCAAATAACTGTCAAACGGCGATAAACACGCGCCTGTCGTTTTCTGAATATATCTTAATTGAGCCGTGATTTGCTCATCTTTACACACGAGAAAACCCGCGAGCGTATCGTTATGCCCGCAAAGATATTTTGTGCCGCTGTGGACGACTATATCCGCGCCAAGTTCGAGCGGCTTTTGAAAATACGGCGTGAGAAACGTGTTGTCAACAATCAGCAAAAGCTTATATTTCTTCGCAATTCCGGCCGCTGCCGCAATATCCGTGACCCGCATCATAGGATTCGTCGGCGTTTCTATAAATAGCGCTTTTGTTGAGGCTGTTACGGCGTTTTCAATCTCGTTTAGATTACTCGTGTTTACGTATTCAAAAGATATTCCTCTCTTGTTATTATCAAATAATCTGAACGTTCCGCCGTATAAATCGTCGGACGCGATAATCTTATCGCCGTTGGCGAAAAGTTCAAGCAGCGCGGTTTCCGCCGCCATTCCTGTTGAAAAGGCAATCGCGCCGTTTCCGCGCTCTAAATTAGCAAGCGTATGTTCAAGATATTGACGCGTCGGATTTTGCGAGCGCGAGTAATCATATCCGGTACTTTTACCTAGCGCGGGATGCTCGAATGTCGACGACTGATAGATGGGCACGGTTACCGCGCCCGTGTTACTCGTGTTATTCTCCGCGCCGTGTACGCAGATAGTGCTTGTTTTCATAATCGCTGACCCCTGTTCCAGTTATTCATATAATATACATATGAATAATATTATATATTATAATTTTAATACTGTCAATATATAATCCGTAATATTTACAAATTATATATTTATTTTAGGGTCGCAAAATAATCGGCGGGCGTTTCAGCTCTGCGGATTAGTCTGACTTCGCCGTTTTCGCAAAGCAGCAGTTCGGCCGAACGCAGTTTCCCGTTATAGTTATAGCCCATAGAAAAACCGTGCGCTCCCGTATCGTGGATAATAATCCTGTCGCCGATTTCGATTTCGGGCAGATTCCTGTCAACCGCAAACTTATCGTTATTCTCGCACAGCGAGCCCGTAATATCATAAATATAATCGCACGGCTTATTTTCTTTGCCGCTTACCGTTATGTGATGATACGCGCCGTACATCGCGGGGCGCATTAAATTCGCCGCGCACGCGTCGAGACCTATATATTTTTTATAGATATTTTTTTTATGTATCGCAGTCGCGGCGAGACACCCGTAAGGTCCGAGCATAAACCGTCCGAGTTCAGTACAGATTTTAATATCGCCGAAACCGTTCGCGGCCAGAATTTTATTATAAACCTCCCGGACTCTTCCGGCAATAAACGCAATATCGTTAGGCTTGTCTTCAGGTCTGTAGGGTATGCCGATTCCGCCGCTTAAATTTATAAAACCAATATTAACGCCCGTCTGTTCTTTAAGCCGTATAACGGTCTCGAATAACAATTCTGCCAGAGCCGGATAATATTCGTTCGTAAGCGTATTACTCGCGAGAAAAGCGTGCAGGCCGAACTCTTTTACGCCTTTGTCACGGAGTTTGATAATCCCGTCCGACAACTGCTCTTCCGTAAATCCGTATTTCGCCTCTCCCGGAGAATCCATGATATTATTGCTGATGATAAAATCTCCTCCCGGATTATATCTGAGGCATATTATTTCGGGAATCCCCGCGTGTTTTTCAAGAAAATCAATATGCGTTATATCGTCGAGATTTATAACCGCGCCTAATTTTCTCGCATATATAAATTCTTCGGCCGGAGTCGTATTCGACGAGAACATTATATCATGCCCCGTAAATCCCGCTGATTCGGCCATCATCAATTCAGTCATGCTCGAACAGTCGACTCCGCAGCCTTCTTCTTTCAATATTTTCAATATCGCGGGGTTCGGAGTCGCCTTAACCGCGAAATATTCTTTGAATCCCGGATTCCAGGAAAACGCTTTATTAAGTTTTTTAGCGTTTTCCCGTATGCCTTTCTCGTCGTATAAATAAAACGGGGTAGGGTATTCCGATATTATCTCTTCTAATTTTTCATGGGTTACAAAAGGCGTTTTCATGTTAAAATATCCCTCCTGATTTTTATAGTTTTGTTATTCTCCGCATGGCTTCTCTTATATTTTCAACATCGCCGAACGCGGACAATCTGAAATATCCCGCGCCGTTTCTGCCGAAGCCTTCTCCGGGAGTCCCGACGATATCCGCGTTTTCCAAAAGATAATCGAAAAATTCCCACGAACCCATGTTACCCGGGCATTTCATCCAGATATACGGCGCGTTTCTGCCTCCCGTGAACCATACGCCCAGTTTTTCAAGCGTTTCGCTTATAATCTCCGCGTTATTCATATAATAATCTATACTCTCTTTTATCTGCGCCAATCCGGCGTCGCTGAAGACGGCTTCCGCCCCGCGCTGTATAACATAGGAAACCCCGTTGAATTTCGTCGTCTGCCGTCTGAGCCACAGTTTATTTAAAGCGGCCCCGTCCCGTATTAATTCGTTCGGGATTATCGTATACCCGCATCTTGTTCCGGTGAATCCCGCGGTTTTTGACAGCGAACAAAATTCAATCGCGCAGTTTTGCGCGCCGTCTATTTGATATATACTCGACGGCAGATTTTTATCCCGTACAAATATTTCATACGCGCTATCAAATAATATAACGGCGCCGTTTCCGAGCGCGTAATTCACCCACGCTTTAAGCTGCTCAAAATTATAAACCGTTCCCGTCGGATTATTCGGCGAACATAAATATATAATATCTGCTTTAATATTTTTGTCCGGCATAGGCAGAAAATCATTCCCGGAGTTTCCGTCCGTATAAATAATCTTACGCCCCGCCATGATATTCGTGTCCGCGTAAACGGGATAAACCGGGTCGGGAATCAACACGGTATTATCGGCCGAGAATATATCGAGAATATTCCCGAGGTCGCTTTTCGCGCCGTCGCTGATAAATATCTCGCCCTCATGCAGAGTTACGTTCTTTTCGTTATAATAATCCCGTATCGCCCGCCTTATAAAAGCATAGCCCTGCTCTTCGCCGTATCCCCTGAAACTTTCAGCCCTTCCCATCTCTGAAACGGCTTTCCGCATAGCTTCTGTCACCGCCGGACAGAGCGGCAGGGTCACGTCTCCGATACCAAGTTTAATAATACGCTTATACGGATTGCGTTCGGAATATTCCCGTACTCTTTTTGCGATATTACTGAATAAATAACTCTCTTTGAGCTTTAAATAATTATCGTTTATCTTCATATATTATCACTATCCTTTCCGTTTTCCGCATATCGCCGCTTGGACGAGCCCGAGAAATAACGGATGCGCCCTGTTCGGACGGCTTTTAAATTCAGGGTGGAACTGAACCCCCGTAAAAAATCTATTCCCCGGCAGTTCTATCGCTTCAACGAGTTCGTTATCCGGAGACGTTCCGCTTATAACCAGACCATGCGCCTCGAGGATTTCCCTGTAATTATTATTAAGTTCAAATCTGTGCCTGTGCCTCTCTTTTATTTCGCCGGCTTTGTAAAGCCTCCCGAGCAGCGTATCTTTTTTGATTTTGCAGGGATACGCTCCGAGACGCATAGTTCCTCCGCTGCCGACCATGCCGGCTTGCTCCGGCATTATATCTATCACCCGGTGAGGCGAATCGGGCTCAAACTCCGCCGAACCGGCGTTTTTCAGTCCGCAGACGCTGCGTGCAAATTCAATAACGGCAATCTGCATACCCAGGCAAATCCCCAGAAAAGCTATATTATTCTCCCGCGCGTATTTACACGCCCTAATCTTTCCCTCGATTCCCCTGTCTCCGAATCCTCCCGGGATAATTATGCCGTCTATCCCGTCGAATATACCCGCAGTATTACCGTCCGTTATACTCTCGCTGTCTACCCATTTTATATTTATGTTCGCGCCGGTTTCGAACCCGGCGTGATTCAGGCTCTCTATAACCGAAAGATAAGCGTCGCGCAGCTGAACGTATTTTCCCGCGACCGCTATATTAACCTCTTTTTTCCGAGACGCGATTTTATCGGCCATATTTCGCCATTCGCTTAAATCCGGCTCGGGCGCGTTTAAATTCAACTCGCGGCAGACGACTTTATCGAGCCCGTTCCTGTGGAGCAGAAGCGGCGCCTCATAAAGCGACGACGCGGTTATGTTCTCGATAACGCAGTCCGGCTTGACGTTACAGAACAGCGATATTTTCCGGGCTATCCCTGAGTTTAACGGCTCGTCCGAACGCATGATTATAATATCGGGAGTTATACCCGCGGCGCGCAGTTCTTTAACCGAATGCTGCGTAGGCTTCGACTTATGCTCTCCCGAGAATTTTAAGTACGGCACAAGCGTAACGTGAATGAACAGGCAGTTTTCAGAACCTTTTTCAAGATTGATTTGCCGTATAGCTTCAAGGAACGGCTGGCTTTCTATATCGCCTACAGTACCTCCGATTTCAGTGATTAGCGCGTCCGTACCGCCGTTTTCAGCCGAATCATATATAAAACTCTTGATTTTTTCCGTTACGTGAGGAATGACCTGGACGGTTCCGCCCGAATATCCTCCCTCCCTCTCTCTCGCAAGCACGTCCCGGTATACCTGACCGGAAGTCAGACTGCTTAATTTAGTCAAGTTCTCGTCGATGAATCTTTCGTAATGTCCTAAATCCAAATCGGTCTCCGCGCCGTCGTCGGTGACGAAAACTTCGCCGTGCTGAAACGGATTCATAGTGCCCGGGTCGACGTTCATATACGGGTCGAGCTTCTGCGCCGCGATTTTGAGCCCGCGCTGTTTCAGCAGTCTGCCGAGCGACGCCGCGGTTATGCCTTTGCCCAATCCTGATACGACGCCGCCCGTCACAAAAATAAATTTCGTCATAATATCTCTCCTGTTAATTTAATCATTCCCATTCTACCGGCGCCGGAGGTTTCGGCGTTATATCATAGACGACCCGGCTTACAGACGATATTTCGCCCGTTATTCTCGAAGATATGCGGCTTAATATTTTATGCGGGAGCGGCGCGCAGCCGCAGGTCATAAAATCGTCGGTAGTCACCGCGCGGATTGCGATTACCGGGTCGTAAGTTCTGCCGTCGCCTTTTATTCCGACTGTCCGGGTATTAGTCAGAACCGCGAAATACTGGTCCGGCTTATTTCTCGCGCCGTCTAATTCCCCGCGGACAATCGCGTCCGCTTTGCGTAAAATATCAAGCTTTCGTTTCGTGACGCTTCCCATAATCCTGACAGCCAGCCCCGGTCCGGGAAACGGCTGCCTGTTTACGAGATATTTCGGCAAGCCGAGCTTTTTACCCAGAACCCGGACTTCGTCTTTAAAAAGCCCCGACAACGGCTCGACCAATCCGTCAAAATCAAGATTTTCCGGAAGTCCTCCCACGTTATGATGACTCTTAATCACCGCGCCGTATTCTCCTCCCGATTCAACGATATCAGGATAAATAGTTCCCTGCGCCAATAATTTTATATTACCCAGCTTTCCGGCCTCTTCCTCGAATACTCTTATAAACTCTCCGCCGATAATTTTACGTTTCTGTTCGGGTTCGCGTACGCCCTTTAATTTCGCGAGAAAACGTGACTGAGCGTTTACCCGTATAAAATTCAGCTTGCGATTCGCGAAAATACGCTCTATTTCGTCGCCCTCGTTTAGTCTCATAAACCCGTGGTCTACAAATATGCAAGTAACCTGACCGGGAGCGGCTTTAGACAATAACGCCGCGCATACCGAAGAATCGACCCCGCCCGATAAAGCGAGCAGAATTTTTCTGTTACCAACGGTTTGCCTTATGTTTTCTATCTGCGATTCCATATAATTATCTATTTTATAATCTCCGGACGCGCCGCATATATCATATAAAAAGTTTTTTATGATTTCCCGTCCGCCGCTCGTATGCTTCGTTTCGGGGTGAAACTGTACCCCGTATAATTTTTTTGTATTATTCTCGCACGCCGCCGTACAATCAGCCGTCGCGGCCGTTATATTAAAACCCTCCGGCAAACGCGCTGCAATATCTCTGTGGCTCATCAGCGCGTAAAAAAATCCGCTTATATTCCCGAGTAGTTTCGACTTACCCGACGGCGTTACTTTAACCCGCCCGTATTCGCCGGAATCTCCCGGCGAGACTTCGCCCCCGAGCATACGGCACATAAGCTGCATACCGTAGCATATGCCGAGTACGGGTATGCCGAGTTCAAAAATCCCCGGGTCGCATTTCAGCGCGTCCCTCGAATAAACGCTGTTCGGTCCGCCCGTCAATATTATGCCTACGGGGTTCAATTTTTTTATTTCGCTTACAGGCGTATTACCCGGCTTGATTTCTGAATAAACAGATAAATTTCTTACAGCGCCGGCGATTAATTCTTTATACTGACCGCCGAAATCAAGTACAAGCGCAAGCTCTCTCATATTAATTCCTTCCTTCCGGGATTATTAACGCCCATTCTTTCAGCGAACCGTTCGAATAAAAATCTCGTGTCCAGAGGTCCTCCGCAGGCTTCGGGATGAAACTGCGCCGAAAAAGAACGTCCGTAATCGAGACCTTCGCAGGTTCCGTCGTTGACGTTGATAAAAGAACTGTCGT
>Ga0099364_10011595_pt1 | contig 12021 bp, 10 predicted proteins | sample TergutTh196P3_FD_73070 | JGI IMG/M metagenome (GOLD analysis project Ga0099364, IMG submission 73070) | Microcerotermes parvus P3 segment gut microbial communities from Pointe-Noire, Republic of the Congo - Th196 P3 | ecosystem: Host-associated > Arthropoda: Insects > Digestive system > Gut ...
CAGCCCTAAATATTTAAAAAGGATCTCTGCGTTTTCTTTAAGTTCACGATTTACCCTGATTGTTACCCTTACATCCTGAGCCTGCATCTTTACCCTCTGCTTTGGAGTATAATATATAATTTTCACATTGTCAACCATTATACGTCTATTGTATGACTATTGGTGTATTCAATTTTAGATGATAAATTCATTGCATTTTATTAAATTTTAACATAATCTATCACCTAGAATAGATTTATACAAAAATTGTCGCAAAAAAGGCGCTACGACAGCGACACCACCCTCTCTTGACAAAGCAATTTTTCATTTTATAACAGTTATTTTACCTTTAACAGTTAATTCAAAAGATTCTACTTTTCTGTTATTAGTTATTGTTTGTTTTAATTTAGGCCAATATCGTATTAATCGCCAGGCAATTTCCCAAAATTCATGGTTCATCCATGTTTTCTGGAGAAAAACTATTGGTATATGTGATTCTTTCCAAACCTTTCGTTCATGAGGCTTTTTACGAATTTGATTGTCTTTAGTTATTATAAACCAATCACCTTCCTTTTCTAGCTGTCTTATCCAATCAATATCAGGCGTATCAGCAGAAAACTTTTCTCTAATGTGTTCTACTATAATTCCTTTATCTCCTTCAAGATAATTAAGTGTTCTGGATAATTTAGATGATAGATTATTATCAAAAAGACATTTCATGCAACCAGACTCTTTTCAAATTTAATGGCTGATTCTATAGATTTTTTGTCCAATTCATACCACTCACTAATTTCATTAATACTGTGATTTGTTTTATGTAGCTCAAGTATCAATTCTGTTCTGATATTGTATTTATTCAAAATAGGATGTCCCATGTTTCTTGAAGGATCCAGTACAATATCTTCTTTTTTTCCTAAAGGCCACCATTTTTTTGCATAATTTGATTTATCAAAATCTATGCACTCTAATAAAAACGGTTCGACTAATTCACTGAATTGATATTGATCTCTTAATAAATCAAGCAGAGATGGATCATCTGCCGTTTTTGCAATTTTTCCGAATATTGATTTTCCATCAGTAAACATTTTCCTTAAGGCAAAAGGGTGTTCCGTATTCAGTAATTTGCATGCAGCTAAAGCAGCTTTTCTTATTTTTTGAATGCTTATTCCATAGCCAATAAAAGTATTAATAAAAAGAAATTCTGTTAAATCAAGAAAACTAATAATTACATCATTAGGGTCGTACTCGAATTCTGTTTTAATAAGAGGTTTTATTTTTCGACATTCCATATTTTTATAGTATGTATAACCGTTTATCCATCGGCGCATTTTCTGAGGATTCATTTTTAGGATTTTTGCGGCTGTTGATAATGTGTAAATGCCTTTTCCAAAATAAGTCATGAAAGCCTCCAGATGATTCAATTATATGATATTATTCAGGTAAATTGTCAAGCTACTTTCACCCAGTATCCCTGGTCAACGGCTCAATACCGATAGAAAATAATAAAGCATTAACATCGTCAATATTATAAATAGATCTTTCCAGGCAGTACATGACGCACACATCACCACCCCGTTCGTGTTGGTTGCGCCTGCCGATGCAGGCGGTGTTGTTCGTGGTAAAAAATAAAGGGATATTAGGCCGACAAAATTTCCGTAACAATAATCCTCAATGCATCTCTTGCTTCCGGTATTGGATAAAGGGGAAACACATGACCCATGCCATGCACTTCATGGTATTGTATATCCACGCCGTTATCCCAATACATCTGATATAGCTTTCTAATATCGGGAACTAAAATGTCGTGTGTTCCGCTAAACATGACAATAGGCGGCAGCCCTAGAAAACTTCCGTTAATTGGGCTTAATAGATAATAATCTACCGCTGATCCGCCAGCCCATGCCTTTCCTGCCTCAATACCTCCCGGTACTGCAAGCATAAGATCCAGCGCAGCATAGTCTGCTATTTCAGGATTTTCCATTGATATATCCAGCCAGGGGGAAATAAGAATTAGTTTTTTGGGCAGAGGCGATTCTTCGTTTGCGATGAGGTATTGAGTAAAACCAAGTGCTAAACCGCCGCCTGCAGAATCGCCGGCTATAATAATATTCTGAAAACCCTTATCTAGCAAATCTGAATAGAAAGCCAGAAGAAAATCATACCCTGTTGTATAGGTATAGTTCGGAGCTTTGGGGTAAATAGGCATAAATACCGGAAGCCCTGTCTGCAGGGCGATCTTGTCAACAAATTTCCAGTGAAAATAATCTGGCTGGTTAAAATATCCACCGCCATGCAGATAAACAACAGCGGTACTGCGGAGCTGGACGGTACTCCCATCGCTCTTGCCAAACCGGAAAACCTGAAAACCCTGTATTGTATATTGTTCCAGAATGGATCTTACTCTTGGCGCTTTGACAGGCAGTTCGTTGGCAATTGCCCGGTTTTCTAAATGCTTCTGCATGTTTTCGGCAGTTTCAAACACTTCCCTCCAGTTCGTTATACGAAAATAGAGCTCTGTTAATTTTGCCATACCACTGACTTTGTATATTGCCACCCTAATCCTTTTCCTTTAACAAAAAGTCGTTGTTTAAAACCTTAAAGGAAATAAACTTGGGGGCCATAAAGTCGCGTACAACAATACCTTCCTTATCAAGTCCGCTTGGGTACTTACCTTTGGCTTTTTCCAAAAGGGTTTCCAGATCGTAGGAAAAGCTTTCACCCTGTTCTTCCAGCGGAACCATGGTTAGGCCAAGTTCCTTGCAGACTTCAAGTGCTTTGTCGTAGGAAAAATACCTGTTGGAGTCTCCGTCTTTAACATCAAATACATACCATTCAAAAGAGTTTAAACGCAGACGGTTTTTTTGTATGCCGGGGCCGCATATCTCGCCTGTTAATACAATGTTTTTACCGTACTGGGCAAGTTTTTCCTTAAGGCCGTAGTTGTAGACAGGGAACCAGTACAGGGCATCCGCTTCGTCTGCTATTTCCTTGTTACGGCTGCAGCAGCCGATTTTTCCATCAATATAGTATACTATGCATGATGTACCGTCCATCTTTGTCGTTATATAATATTTTTTGTCTTTAAGCTGTTCTAAAAGTTCCAAAGCCGATTGAATGCGAATTTCGTCGGAAGCAGGAACGCCATGCGGTCTGTCTCCAATAATGGTGCCGCCGGCACTTGCTGTTTCCGGTATATACCATTTTTTGACATTGAGTTTTTCCGTAACATCATCGCCTTCCTTACAGCCTTCAAGTTCGGGAAATTTGGCAAGCGATAAAAAAAGCCCCTGGGAAAGCTGTCCCCGCATTTTGGCCGTTCGGATGCGGAACCCCTTGCCGTTGTCCACATTATCGCGGTACGAAGAGGCGCGTAAAAATTCATAACGCTCTTCCTCAGGAAGAAAACTGTCTACTTCAAAGTATACCCCAAGGTCTCCGTCTTTAAACTCGCCCTTTTTAACAACACAGGACCAGCCCATTATTTTGGCAGCCTCAAGAAAATCGGAATCCGGAATGGGAGAAATTTCAGAAGCTCTTTGAATGGTTACCAAAGATCGCATAGTACCCTCCTAATTATATTCTACTACTATACATATATTATGTATAGTAGTACCATCTTGCAGCAGTCTTTTTTGAATGGTATCTTAATTAATGGCAGAAAACATCCAGTCTAAACCTTCACTGCTCCGTTCCGGTTCTGCTCTGTCGGTTTTAACTTTTACTTCCCGTATACTGGGCCTGCTGCGGGAAATGACAAAAGCAGCCCTGCTTGGAACCACGGCCCTTTCCGATGCTTTTTCCGTTGCCTTTATGATCCCAAACCTGTTCCGCAGATTATTTGCCGAAGGTTCCATTGCAGTTGCCTTTATTCCTACCCTTAAAGAATATCAGCTGGAGAATAGCCGTGAAAAAACAAAGGAATTTATTTCCTGCACCTTTACTGTTCTTACCTTTTTTGTAAGCCTTTTTGTTGTTTTGGGAATACTGCTTACTCCGCTTCTTATTCCTATTTTTGGCATGAGCGCTTTTGACGAAACAGTATTGCTTACCCGTCTTATGTTTCCTTTTCTGGCATTTATTTCCATTGCAGCTCTTTTTCAAGGAATGTTAAACTGTGTTAATGTATTTGCTCCTTCCGGTTTTGCGCCTATCATCCTTAATATAGTAATTATCGCCTGTGCCTACGGGCTTGCTCCCTATACTGCAAATCCTGCCAGGGCCATGGCTATCGGCGTTATCATTGGCGGTACACTGACAGCTGCAATTCAGCTTCCTTTTGTATTACGCAAAGGCTTCCGTTTCTTTTTTACCGGCATAGGCAGAGCATTAAAAAATCCCGGTACCAGAAAAGTACTGCGGCTTATCGGACCTACCATAATCGGGATGGCTGCATATCAAATTAACGACCTTGTATCCACCGCCCTTGCAGGAAATGCAGGGGAAGGAGTTGTGTCGAGCCTTCAATATTCACTTAGGCTTCAGGAACTAATCCTGGGAGTCTTTGCTGTTTCAATAGGTACCGTTCTGCTTCCAAGCCTTGCCGAGCATGCTAAAACAAATCGCTGGATCGAATACAACCAGCGGCTTACCCAGGCCATTGATATAATTGCATTAATTGCCATACCAATTACCTTTTTCTTTTTGGCCCAGGGACAAACCATAATCCGTCTGCTTTTTATGACCAGAACCTTTGACGAAGAATCTGTAGCTCTTACTTACGGTGCTTTTATCTTTCATATGCCAGGCCTTTTCTTTATTGCACTTAACCGCATCCTTGCTCCTGCATTTTATGCCCAAAGCGATACCCGTTCTCCCACCCTGGCAGGGATACTGGCCTTTGCTGTAAACATTACTCTTGCAGCAGCCCTGGTAGGACCAATGAGGGGGCCCGGAATTGCCCTGGCATTAACCATTGCAAGCGCAGCCAATACCGCACTGCTCCTGGTTTTTTTAAGCCGCAATCCAAATATTGCTGTTGCTAAAACCATGGTTCCTTCTGCTGTTTATGTATTAAAATTGATATTATTTTCCTGCATAGCCGCAGTTCCGGTGCTTTTTTTAAGTCCCCGCCTTATCCCGGTTTTTACAGGCTATAACCGTTTTATCAGTTATGGTATTCCCCTGGCTATAAAAGGTCTTGTCTTTGCTGCTGTGGGAGTGATATTACTGGCACTTAGCGGAGACAGACACTTAAAAGCTATCCTTGGAATATTACGGAGGAGAAATAAACAATGAACGGAAAAGAACTATTAAAAAAACTGCAGGAACCATCATCCAAAACACTTTTTGAAAAACTCTACGGACAGGATGGAGCAGATGCAGGAAAAAAACGCTATATTAGCTTGATAGAAAATCTATTAAGCGAAAAGGAATTTCCCCGTGCAGATTTTCCCGAAGCTGACGGAGAGCTTAGGCTTTTTACTTCTGCAGGCCGTACCGAACTGGGGGGCAACCATACAGATCACAACCGGGGCAGGGTATTGGCTGCTTCCATTCAACTGGATATTGCCGCTGTAGTTGCAGCGCGTACAGACAATAAAATTTTTCTGCGTTCAGCCGGCTATCCCGATGCCCTTGTGTATATAGGAGATCTCGCTGCTGGGGACGGCTCTCCTGATCTAAAACCAAAAGAACAGGAAAAGGGTACTACGCAGGCTCTTATACGGGGTATTGCTGCAGAGTTTATTAACAGAGGCGCGCAGGTAAAAGGATTTACTGTCACTATGGATTCTACAGTGCTTTTAGGTTCCGGTTTGTCTTCTTCTGCAGCGGTAGAAGTGCTTTTTGGACGAATCATCAATAACCTTTACCATGGGGGAAAATGCAGCGCCCTGGAAATTGCTCAGATAGGCCAAAAGGCGGAAAATGTTTACTTCGGTAAACCCTGCGGCCTCATGGATCAAACTGCCTGTGCCGCTGGAGGAGCAGTTGCCATTGACTTTGCAGACCCTGCCAAACCTCTGGTTAAACAGGTAGATGTTGATTTTACAACTCTGGCTTATGCGCTTTGTGTGGTAAATACCGGTGGAAGCCACGAAAATCTTACCCCCGATTATGCAGCCATACCCGGCGAAATGAAAGCCGTTGCAGCTTTTTTTGGCAAAGAAGTATTGCGTGAATGTGATAAAGCTGCTGTAGAAAAAAATGCCCCGGAAATACGTGAGAAGTTCGGCGACAGGGCATTGCTACGCGCATTTCATTTCTTTGACGAAAACCAGCGGGCCCTAGATATGCATATTTTACTGGAAAAGTTATCCACTACATCGCAAGACAGCGTTAAACAGGAAATCATGTCAGATTATTTAAATTTGGTAAATGAATCGGGCAATTCATCCTGGGAACTCTTACAGAATGTTTATTCAACCCAAAATGTAAAAGAACAGGGAATAGCTGTTGCACTTGCAATAACCAGAAGTTTTCTTCGTTCAATTAACTCTAATGGGGCTTGCAACGGCAAGCACCTTGGCGCTTGCCGGGTTCATGGCGGCGGTTTTGCCGGCACCATTCAGGCGTATATACCCATTACGGCGCTGGAACAATACCGGTCCATAATGGATAAACTTTTTGGCCCCGGCTCGCTTACCGTACTGCGGATACGGCCAGTCGGCGCAGAAGAATTATTGGTTTAATAAATAAAAAAACCGGCCATGCAGCCGGTTTTTTTGTGGGTAATGCTGTTTTTAAATTGGGGTACCTTATAAATTATGCTTGTGATACATTCAAAAAATATATCCAAAAAATGAAAAAAATAATCGCAAAATACACCTAAAAAATACAATCTGTCGCCAAGAGAGGTTAGCGGGTTTCATGGCTATTTAGTTAAAACTTTTCTTTTATCTCTACTTTTTCAATACCGCTGCACATTTTAAGCGCATTTGCCAGTTTGGGGATACTAATATTATCAAGCAGGCTAATGGCAAAAAGGACTTTTGTTTTTCTTCCAAAACCGGCTCTGGATGTTATGTTTATGGAATGATATTCAATATCGAATTCCTTAAAAACCTTTAATATAGGTTCTATATCCGGTTCGTTACTGTGATTGTAAACAATTTCCAGCGATTTACTGCGAAGGTTGGGAAAAACTTTAATCTCTATCTTGTTTAGCGGTATAAGGGCAATAATGGCCAGAATTACCGTTAAAAGCGCTGCCAAATATAATCCTGCTCCGATTGCCATTCCAATAGCTGCTGTCAGCCACAGGGAAGCAGCGGTAGTAAGGCCTTTTGTATTGGCGCCAAGACGAATTATTGCCCCTGCCCCCAAAAAGCCCATGCCGGAAACAACCTGCGCAGCAATTCTTCCAGGGTCACCAACGACCGGACCGCCACCGGAAAAACTCTGCGGCAGCCATATCGACAGCAGCATAAGGCAGCAGGCCCCAACGGCAATAAGTATATGGGTACGCAGCCCGGCAACCTGGCGGCGGCTGGATCGCTCCAGACCGATTATTCCGCCCGCAGTAAATGCCAGGCACAGACGTATGATCATTGTAAATTCGTTTACGATTTGATCCATTTTACACGATCTTAATTCTATGCAATCTTAAACTTTGAAACCTCTGACATTAGTTTATCTGCTGTTTCCCGGTTCTTGTTGGTTAGATCGTTAATATTGTTCACAGCCTTATTGACTTGTTCAACACCGGAAGCCATTTCGTCCATACCCCCGGTTATTTCCTGAGTCGATCTCTCCAAATTTTCCACTTCCTTCATTACTTCCTTGGCCCCTTCAAGCATTTCGGCAGAACCATGCTTTACCTGCTGGGTTGTTTCGTTCAAACTGCCTATGGCCTCAAGTATCTGCTTACTCCCCTCTCCCTGCTCTTCCATGGCATTGCGGATATTCTCTTCCTGTTCCGCTACAGTTTTAACGCTGGAATCAATGGCTCCGAACCTTTCAAGTACGTTTTCTGTAGATACAGTGATCTTGTCGATGGAAGTTTTTATCTTCTTTAATACGGTGCTGATCGTTTTGGACTGTTCGCTGGAATTTTCCGCCAGTTTACGAATTTCTTCGGCAACTACAGCAAAGCCTTTGCCTGCTTCTCCTGCATGGGCAGCTTCAATGGCGGCATTCATCGATAAGAGGTTTGTCTGACTTGCAATATTTTCCATAACCAAGTTAATTTCCAAAAGGCCTTCGGATTCCCTGGAAATTTCCTGAATATCCTCGGAAACTTCCTGCAGACCTGTACGTCCTACCTCGGATGCCTCGGTAAGTTTTTCTACATTTTCGCTGTTATTAATCAGGGTTTGGGTAACCGACTGAATATTGGCAAGCATTTCTTCAATGGATGACGATGACTGTGAAACATTAGATGTCTGCTGTTCCACATGACCATTAAGCTTGTCGATATTGATGCTGATCTGCTCCATGGTAGCATTGGTCTCGGTAACCGAAGCGCTTTGGCTTATCATTCTGGTTTTAACACTCTGGATATTGGCGGTTATTTCGTTCATGGCCGCTGCTGTTTCTGTCATATCATTGGCAAGATTGCCGCTCATATCGGTAATAACCCTGGTTTCATTCATGACATGTCTGACCATAATTTTGATCTTTTCCAGGGTCAGGTTAAAGTAGCGGGCCATGCTGCCAAGCTCATCTTTGGATTGTATATCTATATGATGAGTGAGGTCTCCATCCCCCTGCGAAATATTCTTAAGGGTTTCTGTTATTGTAACTATGGGCTTGGTCATTGCATTATATACAATAAAAGCAATTACCGAACCAACAGCTATTATTATTCCCGCTATGATGATCGCAAAGTTCCTCATCGCCCATACCGGCCCCAGGATAACCGATTCGGCCTTGGCAAGCATAACTGTCCAGGTTGTACCCCCATTGCCTATGGAAAAGGGAACCAGGTCAATAAATGTAGCAGAGCTTAAAACAGCCGAATACCCTTCAAGTGTAAGGGTTTCTCCATTACGCACAGTTTGTTGAACATCATTAAGCCTGTCTCCAAACATTGTGGGTACTTCATGCAGCAATTGACCAACATTATCCGGAATATAACTGGCTATAATAAATCCGTCATTGGCATAAAGTGACAGGGCTGCAATGTCGGAATTCTCTGCCACTATCTGCATTACCGAGGGCTGTGCGGCAATAAGGTCTAACCTGCCATTTAACATACCTACAACCTGACCGGTAGATTTACTGATAATAGGGACAGACATTCTCATAATGGAATTATCAATTCCATTTCTTTCGACAATTTCAGGAGTTTCTATCCTGTCCAGTGTTGCATTTGGCCCGTTTATATAGTCTATTATCATATCTACAATACCCGATGTCCGAATGTATAATTCACCGGTAAATTCATCTCTTGTTACAACTGCAGCATACTGCCCGCTTGGTGTAGAACCCGGACGTCCTATATATTGGGCATCTGAGTCAATGATATTAGGTCTCCATATCATGCCTATTTCGAAGAAAACCTGTCCATAGGGCCCATCCATTGTGCCCCGAATCATTTCATCAAAAACATCCCGTCTGAATTGGGGCTCGTAATTTTGATAAGATCCCAAGGCATCTGCAAGGGTATGTAAAACACGAAGATGGCTGTTTATCCGACCATCCCAGTATTCGGACTGCTGTTCACTTAAGTATTCCAGGCCTTGCATGCTCAAGTTAATGCTTATTGTTGAAGCCCTGGACACCAGTACAAAAGCCATGGCCGCAGCTACCACTACCGTCAAGAGAATACCCATAAGGGTTAGTTTAACCTTCATTTTCATATAAGTATCACCTCAATTTAAAACTCAAAAAAATAACAGACACCCAGTGTATATGATACTTTTGCACAGTACAATTTGTCAAGTCTTTACTTTTTATGGCGCTTTTTGAAGCACTTTTAGCGCTAATTTTGCTTGACACTCCCATATTTAGGGGTTATACTATACATGATATGAACTTAAAAACGGTACTGACAAAAGAAACTATCAACCTTCACCTAAAAGGTAAAACCAAAGAAGAAATTATCAGCGAATTGCTGGATATTCTGGTTGCATCGGGTAAAGTACAGGACAAGGCAGCAGCCTTTGCAGCGGTTATGGACCGGGAAAATAAGATGTCTACCGGCATGAAGCACGGTATAGCTATACCTCATGGAAAAAGTGCCACTATCAAGGATCTTATAGCCTGTATAGGTATTTCCGATAATGCAGTGGATTTTGACTCTTTGGATCACGAGCCCTGCCGGATTTTTATAATGACCCTGTCCCCTTTGGAAAAAACAGGCCCTCATCTTCAATTTCTGGCGGAAATAAGTCTGCTCTTTAAAAGTTCAGAAAAGCGGGGGGAAATCCTAAAAGCGAAGACTACCGACGATATTTTAAAGATATTAGCCGAGTGAGGTATTTCCAAAAACTGAAATTTTGGAAAAGCCTGCGTATTTATTCACTCAGATCACCAGCCATAAGCAGCGACATCACCTTGGCGTCTCCCAGGATATTGGCAATAAGGGCATATTCATTAGGCTGATGAGCGCTGTCGTTAATCCGGCTCCATACCACACAATGAATCCCTATATTACGAAGGAACGATGCCACTGTAGCGCCCCCCATGCCGATAAGCCGGGTTTTACAGCCATAAACGGTATCTACTGCGGCGGATAAAAGACCAATAAGGGGCGAATCTGCCGGGGTAGCCTGGGAATCTGCCCGCTGGGCAGCGCTATAGCTGATTGTTACCTTATGTTTTGCTTCGATTTCAGCCTTAATCCGGTCTATTTCTGCAAGAACGCTTTCTGCCGTATATCCGGGGAGTATCCTCATATCCATACAAAAACGATCTTCACCCGGAATAGTGTTAATATTGGGAACATTTGCAGATTTTTTTGTTGGCTGGAATGTAGAATAATCCGGCTTAAAAAGCGAATCCTTTTTGTTAAAGACAGTATGCAGCTCTTTATGGAGCTGTACAGCCAGTTCGGCTCCAGCCAGATGGGCATTGGCCCCCAGATCCGGCCGTGAACCATGGGCTTGTTTACCCTGAGTGGTAAACTCCAGCCATAAGAGGCTTTTTTCGGCTATTTCAATGGTTTCACCCTTATTATTTCCTCCGTCGGGGATAAGAACCAAATCATCCTTTCCAAACAAACCCGGCTTTTCTTTAAGCAGAGCAGCCACACCATAGGTACTGCCATTTTCTTCATCAGCACAAAAGAGGAGTTTTACCGGCCGGCCCGGAACCAAACCAGATTCCTTAAAAGCCATTGCAGCAATAAGGGATGAACAAAGCCCCTGCTGATTATCTTCCACTCCCCTGCCTATCAACCTCGGCCCCAAGGTCCCATCATCCTTGCGTATTACCGTCCAGGGATCGCTCTCCCAAAGGGACATCTCGCCGGGCGGCACCACATCCAGGTGGGTCATGATCCACAAGCAAGGTCCTTTTATGGTTGCCGTATCTGTTATGCTGCCGGCAGTAAGATCAACTACCAGATTGGGACGTATCCCCCCCTTGGCACGTTGATCGTTTATATCTATACGTTCAACGGAGAAGCTCTTATCCTTCAGCCAGCTTTCCAACCAAAGAGCCTTATCGTACTCACCCTCCCCCTTTGAATCAGGAGATACGGCAGGCCGCTTGCATAGTTCTGTTTCCAGCTCTACAGCCAAAGCTTCGCTTTTATCTATGTATGAAAAGAGTAATTCTTTTGTTTTCTTCATTATTACGTTTCCTAATTATGTTTCCTAAACACTTAGATATTTCTTGTAAACTTCCCAGCTTGTCTTTACCAGGGTATCCATATCCGAATATTCTGCCTTCCAGCCCAGCAATGACAGAGCTAGAGCAGCCGAAGCAGTAAGTTTTGCCGGATCTCCCGGGCGGCGCTCAGTAATCCGCGAAGGGATGGGCTGCCCGGTGATACGCCGGGCTGTTTCCAGTACTTCCAATACCGAGGAACCGGTTTCGCTTCCAAGATTTACCGTAAGGCTTTTGTCGTTTTTGCTGATATAGTCCAAAGCCAGGGCATGGGCCGAAGCTAAATCGCTGACATGTATATAATCCCGTATACAAGTCCCATCCGGTGTA
>Ga0099364_10011596_pt1 | contig 12020 bp, 6 predicted proteins | sample TergutTh196P3_FD_73070 | JGI IMG/M metagenome (GOLD analysis project Ga0099364, IMG submission 73070) | Microcerotermes parvus P3 segment gut microbial communities from Pointe-Noire, Republic of the Congo - Th196 P3 | ecosystem: Host-associated > Arthropoda: Insects > Digestive system > Gut ...
AATACGAAATAGAACTAATCCCCGGCATAAGCAGCATCCAGTACTTTTGCGCAAAAATCAAAACCCCCTATGACGATGCCGTTATAATAAGCATGCACGGCAGAAACGAAAACATAATAGCAAAAACAGCCTATAACAAAAAAATACTAGCCCTTACCGGCGGAAAAAACAATGTAGGCGAAATCTGCCAAACACTCAGCCGCAGCGGCCTTGGCGAAGTAACAGTAACCGTGGGAGAAAGGCTCTCATACCCAGACGAAAAGATAACCACAGGCACAGCGGAGAAAATGAAAGAAATGGAATTTGACGCCCTATCGGTCATCTGCATTGAAAACAACGCAGCAGTGAACCCACACACACCGCTAAAAGATGCCGAATTCATCCGCGCCGGAATCCCCATGACAAAAGAAGAAGTGCGATGGCTATCGATCCAAAAGCTCGGAATCAACCCGCAAGACACGGTCTACGACATAGGCGCGGGAACAGGCGCCGTATCAGTCGAAATCGCGAGAAAAGCCTTTGACGGCTTCGTATACGCCATAGAAACAAAAGAAGCCGCTTGCGCCCTAATACGCAAAAACGCAGAAAAGCATGGCGCATTCAATATGGAAATAATAAAAGGAAAAGCGCCGGGCGCACTTGAAAACCTGCCCACCCCCGACAAAGCCTTCATAGGAGGCAGCTCGGGAAACATGAACGAAATACTGGAAAAACTATTGTCGCAAAACCCAAAAATAAAAATTGCCGCCACCGCCGTAACCCTGCAAACACTAAGCCAAATAACAGAACGCTTCGGAAAAAACGGAATCACTGACACAGAAATAATATGCGTCAACATAGCCAAAACAAAAAAAACCGGCGCCTACGACATGATGACCGCCCAAAACCCAGTATACATTATCACCGCCACCCCATAACATGGAGGTAACTGTTCAGAGCCGGCGAGGATGGCTGTTTCTGCTCACGCAAAGCGCAACCAGGGACGGTGGAGCGCTCGCGAGTTGGCGCATGGAAGCGCCACCGCGCGATTGCGTGAGAAGAAATAGCCGTCCGAGCGCAAGGCTCCGAGAGTAGTTACGCAAGGAGAAATAAAATGAATATAATAACAACCCCAAAAGAAATCGAAAAAAAAAGCTTTGAAATAATAACAGAAAAACTCGCAGGACGGCAGCTCGACCCGCAAAACGCAAACATAATAAAGCGCGTAATACACACGACCGCCGACTTCGACTACCTGGACAACCTCATCTTCTCCGCCGACGCTGCAAAAAAAGCAAGAAAAACCCTAAAAAACGGGGCAAACATCGTGACAGACACGCAAATGGCAAAAGCAGGCATAAACAAAAAAGCAGCATCGCAACTTGGCTGCAACCTCTACTGCTTCATAGACTCGCCGGAAGTCGCCGCAATCGCCCAAGCAAACGAAACAACGCGATCACAAGCAGCCGTAGACGCAGCCGCCGAAACAGTAAAAAAACCAATAATATTCATCGTCGGAAACGCCCCGACCGCGCTGATAAGGCTATATGAACTAATAACAGAACATTCATATAACCCGGACTTTATAATAGCCGTCCCCGTAGGATTCGTCAACGTCGTCGAATCAAAAGAACTCATACAGAAACTCGACGTCCCTCACATAGTCGCAAAAGGACAAAAAGGCGGAAGCAACGTAGCCGCCGCAATATGCAACGCATTGCTATACGACATAATGTAACTGCTCACGGAGCCTTGCGCTCGGACGGCTGTTTTTGTTCACGCAATCGCTCGGCGGCGCTTCCATGCGCCAACTCGCGAGCGCTCCACCGTCCTTGGTTGCGCTTTGCGTGAGCAGAAACAGCCATCCTCGCCGGTTTAAGAGTAGTTACGAAATAATATAGATATTGGAGAAAAAAATGAAACTAAACAAAATCGAAAAAACAATCCTGACAATCTCAATAGCAGCCGCCGCGCTCCTCGCATTCCCGACAGCAGCAAACGCCATGCACATAATGGAAGGCTACCTCCCGATCAGCTACAGCATCGCATGGACCATTATCGCAATACCATTTGTAGTAATGGGCGCCATCCGTCTGCGCAAAACCGCCAAAGAAAACAAACGCGCACTCATACTGCTCGCTATGTCCGGCGCTTTCATATTCGTCATCTCCTCGCTAAAAATACCCTCCGTCACAGGCAGCAGCAGCCACATGACGGGCACAGGGCTGTCGGCGATACTGTTCGGCGTCGGAATAACGACGATCCTCGGAATGATAGTCCTTATATTTCAAGCGATCCTGCTCGCCCACGGCGGACTGACAACGCTGGGCGCGAACACATTCAGTATGGCGATAGCAGGCCCGTTTGTAACATGGATATTATTCAAAGCAGGCAAAAAACTAAAAATCAACAAAATGGCAAACATCTTCATCGCCGCAGCCGTAGGCGGATTGTTCACATACAGCATCACAGCGCTGCAACTGGCGATGGCGCACCCGGGGGAAGGCGGCGTTGCGGCAAGCATGGCAAAATTCATGGGCGTATTCGCACCGACGCAAATACCCCTCGCAATAGTCGAAGGCCTTCTGACAGTGCTGGCCATCATGGGTATGGAAAACTTCGCAACCCGCGAACTATCGGAAATATCGTATATGGAGGCAAATTAAATGAAAAAAAGTACAAAAGTGACGATAATAATCGCAATCGTAGTATTACTGATCGCCATCCCCCTTATAATTAACCCCGGCTCGGAATTTGAAGGCAGCGACGGGCAAGGCAGTGAAATGGTAGATGAAATAACCGGCGGTGAATACGAACCTTGGACAGAACCGATACTGGAAAGGCTCCTCGGCGGCGAAATACCCGGAGAAATGGAAACCCTTTTCTTCTGCATCCAAACCGGCATAGGCGTAGGCATAATAGCCTTCAGCTTCGGCTACCTCGCCGCAAAGAAAAAACACGCCACCCAAACCCCCTGACCGATACAAGAGGAAAAAATGATAACAGCAGCGCTTACCGCAGCATTCATCTGGAGCCTGAATTACGGAAAAATCCCGCAACCATACCTGCTGCCAGCCTGCGTGGCAGCAGGTATCACCCTCGCGCTCATCCGCAGGCACAAGTACACGCAAATCATCACCATTGACGTACTGGCCCAAAGCTCCCGGCTGAGAAGAATAAACCCCACGCTGAAGTTCTGGACGCTGCTAACACTCATGACAATCACCATCGCGTCAGGAACCGTATACACCGGCCTGTTCCTGATCGCAGCAATGCTCGTGCTGGCAGTGCTCGCAGGCGGCGCGAAAATACACCAATACATTAACATAATAGCGCTGCCCCTCACATTCGTGCTCATAGGAGGGCTTGCGCTGCTGTACGAAATATCCCCGGAACCAACGGGAATACTAAGTATAAAAATTTTTGGAGCATGGCTCACAATAAGCGAAAAAGCGCAATCGCAGACAGCGCTCACTATATCTCGGGCCTTCGGCGCAGTCAGCTGCCTGAACCTGCTGAGCATAACAACGCCAATGCCAGACATTATAGCAGTCCTGCACCGGGCGCGCTGCCCCGAAATAATTGTAGACCTTATGTACCTCATATACCGTTACATCTTCATACTCCTGACCCTGCACCACGAAATGCGAAACGCCGCAAAAAGCAGGCTCGGCTTCAAAAACTACCGCACTAGCCTGCGTGCAACCGGAAAAATATACGCAAACCTGCTCGCCCGAAGCTACCAATACGCAAGCAAAAACTTCGATGCAATGGAAAGCCGCTGCTACGACACAGGAATAAAATTCTTGCAGCACCCCCAAAAAACCACACACACCCAAATAATCGCATCTTCAGCTCTAATCCTGACAACCCTGTACTTAAGTATGAGGTAACACTTACATATGAACGAACTGCTGAAAATCGAAAACATAAACTACCAATACCACGACAAATACCTTGCGCTGAAAAACATCACTGCAACATTCAGCAAAGGGGAAATCGTCGCCGTCCTCGGAGGCAACGGCGCGGGCAAGAGCACATTCTTCCTGTGCTGCAACGGAGTCCTGCTCCCTCAAAGCGGAAAAATAAAACTAAACGGCGAAGAAATAAAACGAAGCAAAAAAGACATAAACAAACTGAGGCAAACCGTCGGCCTGGTATTCCAGGACCCCGACAGCCAGATAATTGCGGGAAGCGTCGAAAGCGAAGTCAGCTTCGGCCCAATGAACCTGAACCTCCCGCATGAAGAAGTCGCGCACCGCGTAGACAAATCGCTACAGCAAATGAACCTGAGCAAATATAAAGACTATGCGCCCCAATACCTCAGCGGAGGGGAAAAAAAGCGGGTAAGCATAGCGGACATACTGGCGATGCAACCCGAAATGATTCTGCTGGACGAACCGACAGCCTCCCTCGACCCGGAAAACACAGACGCGCTTGAACAAATACTGAAAGAGCTGAACCGCGAAGGAAAAACAATAATAATATCAACGCACGATGTAGACTTCGCCTACAGAATCGCGCAAAGAGCCATAATCTTCGCCCAAGGAGAAATCATCGCTGACGCGGACATAGAAGAAGTATTCGCATCAGCGGTAATGCTAAAAAAAGCAGGGCTAAAAAAACCAATACTCTACGAAGCCTGCGAACACCTCCAAACCAAACACCCCAAGCCCAGGACAATAGAACAATTCCGGGAGTGTATAGAATTATGAAAAAAGCAATAATGATACAAGGGACCATGTCCAACGTAGGAAAGAGCATAATCACCGCAGGCTTGTGCCGCATATTCAGGCAAGACGGTTACAGCGCAGCGCCGTTCAAGTCGCAAAACATGTCCTGCAGCTCCCACATAACGCCCCAAGGACACGAAATGAGCCTCGCACAAGCAATACAGGCACAAGCCGCCGGACTTGAACCCAGCGTGCTGATGAACCCGATACTACTAAAGCCAATGACAGATACAGGGGCCCAAGTAATAGTAAACGGCGAAAACCGGGGGCAAATGAACGCCGCAGAGTACAACGACTACAAAAAAACGCTGATACCGGAAATAAGACATGCCTACGAAACCCTGCTAAGCAAGCATGACATTATAGTAATAGAAGGTGCCGGCAGCCCCGCCGAAATTAACCTGAAGCAAAGCGACATAGTAAACATGGGAATCGCAAAAATGACCGGCGCACCCGTACTGCTGGTAGGAGACATTAATAGCGGCGGCGTCTTCGCGCAGCTTGTTGGAACTTTGGTGCTGCTCGAAAACGACGAGCGCGACAGAATAAAAGGCATGATAATAAACAAATTCAGAGGTGACATAGAACTGCTCATCCCCGGCATTAAAATGCTCGAAGAAAAAACCGAAAAAAAAGTAATAGGCACGATCCCTTACATTGAAATAGACATAGAGCCCGAAGACAGCCTATCGGAAAAGCCAAACAAAAAAAACACCCCCATACCCGACAAAGAAACCCAATACAACACCCTAGCAAAAACCCTCCGCCAAAATCTGGATATGGATTTCATATACAGAACGCTGGGTAACTGCTCAGAACCGGCATGGACGTAGCGAAGAATCATTTCCCGAAGACAGCCTATCATAAAAAAACAAGCTAAAAACCGCCCCCATACCTAATTGAAAAAAGCGCCTTGGAGGAATCATGAAATCCCCCAAGGCGCTTTATATCAAGTAGCTTTCAGCTTTCCTCGCTCAACTCCTAACTCCTAACTCTTAGTTCCGCACAACCGTCACCCTCAGAGTCGTGGATCTTCCGTCTACTCTCACGGTGATAGTCGCAGAGCCTACCCTGCGCGCCGTCACCACTCCTACTGAAGACACCGAGGCGGTCGATGAGGAGCTCGAAGAATAAGTAAACGTCCTGTTAGTCGCGTTTGGCGGATCGATCGTCGGCCTTATCGTGTATGACTGCCCCACGCTGAGCGTTATGCTCGACTCCGGCAGAGTGACGGACGATACAGGAACCTTGACTGTGACAGTGCATGTAGCCGTGCGGCCCCCGCTGTCGCTTATGGCCGTGATGACCGCGGTACCGCCGGAAACAGCGACAATCCTGCCGTTTGGCTCGACCCTTGCGACCCTCTCGTTGCTCGACCTCCAAGACACGCCCCTAATCGTCGGGTTGTTTGGTCTATAGGTAACGGACACCGAACCCGCAGAGCCGGCATTCAGCTCCAGCCTCGTCCTGTTCAAAGCGATCGATGTGACGGGCCTCGCATCAGCCCTGACCGACATAGTAGTTTCGGCCTTTATCTCACCGCTTTCATCGGTTAATGTAATTGTTGCAGAGCCTGCCCTGACACCGGTGACTACTCCGCCGCTGCTCACGTTCGCTATAGCCGTATCGGAAGAACTCCACTGCAGGCCCGACATTTCGGCGTTGAAAGGCGTGACGTACGGAATAAGCCTCATCGTCCTGCCGACAGCGACGGTGGCCGCCGAGCGCAGTTGTATGGATATTATATCGGGCGGCGGCTGCTGCTCCGGATTCGGCGTCGGAGTCTGTCCCGGCCCCGGATCCTGTCCCGGCTGCCCCGGTACAAGCTCCGGCTCAGGCTCAGGCCCCGGATCGGGCGTCCCCGGCACTTTCTCCGGCTCAGGCTCAGGTACGGGCGCGGGAGTGGACTCCGGTGCGGGATTTCTCGGCGGCGGCAAAACCGGGTTTCCGTTTTCATCAATCTCGACCATGATCTCCGTTCTCCGCCTGCCGTCCCTGGACTTGATAGTGACTCTGGCTCTACCCGCCCTATGCGGGGTGGCAGTGCCGTCTTCCTCGACAGTCATAATTTCCTCGCCTGCCTCATTGGAAAGCTCATAGGTGGCGTCGTCCGGGTCGATATTTGCAGAACCCATGGCATCTATTGCGATGGATGTCCCGCTTATCGCAAACTGCGGGCCGATAGCAGAGCGCAGGGGGTTGGGTATTGCTGGCCCGGCTACAACAAGAACCTTAACCCTTCCACGAGCAGGGCTGATATCTGCGTGGTCTATGAAAAGGTCAACGTAACCTAGGGTTAGGCCATATGCATAGGCATTTGGTTGCTCTGCGGGGGCTGGCAAAGTATCAATTCGGAGCCTGGTGATGTCGTCACTAACAAAAGTAGTGTCCGCATTAAGCTGCAGTTGCCCCGGCCCCGTTACATTAGGCACGGGGATTCCGGCATATATGGCTGCCTCTCGTAGATTTGTGCTACGATAAAGCTGAGGATCATGAGGAACAGTAGCATTTTGTGAGACTCGATAAGCCTGTCGCATTATAACATCAACATTTGCCTCTTTGGAAGCGTCAGTTGCGTCACGAATCGTAACCCTGGCAGTGGTGTCTGCGGTCAGTGCTCCAACCGTGTAACTGCCGCTATTTTCAATAATGACAAAGGCAGGGTTATTGGAGTAGTAACGCGCATTGTTAGGATGGATTGCTGAGGCGTTGAGCGCAATTCCAACATCATGTAAACTACCAAGTAAGTCGGAATCCCCTTCCCATACTGTAACTTCCGGTATTATCATCGCCACCGGCGGGAGGATCGTGAACTCAAAGTACAGACCGTCAATCTCCGATAAAATAGCGGGTTGGCGGGGGCCGGGGGTCGTCATTGCAAAACCCAAGGAGGAGCGTTGTGCTATCACATAAGTAAACCCATACAATCCAGGGCTAGCCGGCTGGGTTTGCGAACCCATTTCTATAAACACGAAGTATCCTGTCGTACTGAGCCACTCAATCTGAAGCGCATAAGGATTCGTAGCATTAGTTTGCAGAGCGCGCGTAAACAGGCTGAGGGGCTCTTCAGAGTTCATGAGATAAGTATCGGCGCTGCCCGTAATAAACGGTATTTGTGCAACGTGCCTGTGATCCTCCCAAGGTCTTGGCTGATCGGATGGTTGGCTCAATATTCTAACGTCATTGGGAACTACTCTGACATAGAAAGTGTTGTTGAACTCGTTTGGATCTCCATCTACTATGGCCGATACTCTTTGGTTTGGCGATAAAACCACATCGTTTACATCAACTATACGGTAATTGCCGGAATTGATATCAGTGACACGGTTCACATCATATATATCAGGTAAGACGGCGTCCTGCCATGTACCACCAACGTTTTCCTGCAGCTTAAACCTCGATTGCGGGGCGATATTTGGATTAAAAGCATTGCCTACAAACAACTCAACGGTATCATAGAATAGATTCCCCCACACTCCCAACTGTTCCGGAGGTAAGTTATTGCGTTCCGGAGCCAGAGCAATTGCGGAAAATCCGGTTCTGTTCGCGTTGGTGTTAGGAGTTATCGAACCTGTGCTGTCCGCATTTCTATTGGCGTCTATTATAGTCGTGCCATATCTGCTGATATCGCCGTAATACCTCACTCTAGTCCTCAGAGCCGCAGGTGAACTGAGGTTGATGTATCCCAACAGTGCATACTCTCCATTGGCAGCTGGGGTTGCCGGTTTACCTGATGGAACCTCGTCGGCCGTACCTTCGTGTGTGGTGAAAACAGTGTCATAGAGTATATTATTTCCGTTAGCATCGACAAGAGGCTGGCCGTCTCGCCTGTCAAGAATGACGTACTGCCCCCCTACAAATTGCGTCTTAACCTCTCGCAAAATCTCACGATTAAAATCGCAGTCATAAGCAAACCACGTCATCGGCATCGAATCGGGCAGGGGCTGCAGAGCGGCAACACCTGATACGCGCATCCTCGGCGTGACCGTCAAAAACTCTTCAAGCCGCATTTCCAAAATACGCCCATACTGACCGGCTTCTATAACTGTGTTTGCCGGATATTTCAACGTGCCGTTCGGGTTTCTGAAAACCCCCGACTGCTGCAGTACAACTCCGTCTATACTCCTTGGAGCAACAATAACCGTACGCGGCGGGCAAACAGGCTCGCCTGTGAAGTTGGGGTTCGTGAACACGCGTATAGTAGCCTCGCCGATACCCGTTTCCCTGGCGCGTATCTCTATGTAGTCGCCTGCGACAACGGGCATCTCAGTGATACACTCCGCAGCAAGCCCTCCCAATCCACCTGTTACTTGGATATAGAATCTCTGGTTTTGCATGGCCTGGTCTTCATTGTACAAGAATAGCTGCTGGCTGTCGCCTGAGTACATAACCGAACGATCGATCTCTGTCCTGATAGCTCCAAGCGGCATAACGGTCACTCTGACTGTAGCGGTCCTTGTGCTGCCTTGCACTGATACAGTAATTGTAGTCTCCAAACTCGGCTGCCCATTGAAATCAATTATCGCCGGAATCCTAATAGTACCGGTCTGGTCAACAGTTGCTATGCTTGTATCAGCACTTTGCCAATGCAGATTCCTGTTCGGCCTGTATGTTATGGCAGTTATCTGTTCAGAAGAACCCGGAGTTAGAAAAATGGAGTCGGGGACGAGGACTATATCGTCTTCGTCGGCAAAAACCGTGACCTCGCAGGTATCCGACAGCCCCGAAATCGCAGTCTCCACAGTCACGACAGTCGCCCCTCTGCTTGCGCCGGTGACTATCGTTGAGCGCCCGTCCTGGGCAAGCGAAACCACACCCGGCAAGCTTACATAAGACCGCAGAGGCTCATTGGCGGTCGCAGGAGTCATTGTCGCGGTGATGGCTTGAGTCTCTCCGACAAGCATTGATATGCGCTTTGGCGAAACGGTCAAACCGGTCGCGTTTACTGTGGCGTTTACTGTTACCCCAATGGTAACGGGCCTGCCGAGGATGGTTACGGTCAGGGTATCTGTGCCGGGCGACATCGCGACGATTGTGAAAACATTCCCGGCAAGAGTCGCGTTGGCGACAGCGCTTGTTTGGCTGCCGTTGTTCCATCTCCATTGAGCAGCCCTTTCAACAAGGTCGGGGCGCATGGTAGACGTCACTCCATTCGAGTTTCTTACAGTTACTATTAAAGTCGAGCGAACAGTGTTGCCCACGCCTAATGTCACGGTTGCGGGGTCTGCCCTGAATTCCGTTATCTCCAAATCATCCAAATCATCATAATCTTCCGGAATATCGCTTGGAGCCCTCATATATTCCCTGATAGCATCGATTACCTGCTGAAGCGACGAAAACGGCTGCATACCCATCAGATACCGTGCCAAAGCTACCCTTTGCGCCGGAGGATAGTTCCCGGAAGGGTACTGCAAAATAGCGGCGTTGGCAGCTGTCTCGATTATCCTCTGCAAATCACCTGCATTTGCAGCGCTGTTCAACGCAGTTAGAAGCCCCGTCTCCCTGTTCAAGCGATCCTGCACTTCTCTGTCAAAAACAGCCCTGACTGCATCCGGATTTGCAAAAAGCGTTGCTCTTGCTGCAAGAACCGCCTCGGCTACAGCCTGCTTGCCGGCATCGGATAGTGCGGAATACTGGCTGTTGCCGGACGTATTTATCCCCAACTCGCGCGAGAACCGCTGGTCTTCCAGTATGCTTCTGACGACCGTGGACGTTACAGCCCGGTTCAGGGCGTCAATGGACATGAACTCGCCGCTTCTCAATCGCAGCGGATTGTCGGAACCCAGAGTGCGCCTGATAGCCTCTGCGCCCCTATAAACAAGCGTCGTCGTAACAGGCGGAAATGCCGGAGCCTCAGATGTGCGCACAAGCGCTGTGCCGGAGCTGCCGACCAAAGCGCCTGCGCCCGCGCCTATATTACTTGTAAAGGCTGCGTTGCTATAACCGGCCTGCGGCAAAAAGCCTTGCGAAGCATTCGAGGATACATGGCTCACAGCAGGCGGGGAGACAGCGCCGGAAGCAAACGTAGTGCCAACGCTCCCATAAAGCGGGTCGTTAGCGCCCACGATGCTGTGAAACATCGATGGCGGAATGGCCGGACTGAATTGTTCCAGCATTGTTTCCTCTTGAGAGGGATTGATAGGCGTTACATGCATCCTTGAACTCGTAAAAAGAATATTCTCGGTAAGATGTCCGCCCCAATTGATATGCAGCAGTTCTTTCACCATGTCGTAATCGGCGTGCGGAGAGAAGTACAACAGCGGTGATTCATCATCGTCAGGATCTGAAAGGATCGGTTCGCAAAACACAGGCAGGTAGACGTTAACGCCCCGCACGCCGTTATGCATCACAAGCGTCCGCGGCGGCGCAGTGACGGGCTCAGCATCGGAATATGTATATGTGATTGAAACAGTGCTTGCCGCATCCGGAGGGGCGGGTATAAAGTAGCCGATCCAGTAGGCATAGCGGTTGCCGCGCATCGTCAGCGGCACAAGGCTTGCGGCAGCTTGAGTCACATGAACCTCCGCTGCTGAGCCGCCTGCTATCATAGACAGGCGCAGCGCAGACTGGTTAAACGGCGCCCCTTCGCTCTGTGTGGCCAAAATCTGCACAGCGAGCCCGCTATCCGCGCTCACGCGGTTGATATTACTATTGGCCCATTGAGACTGCGGGCCGTGCCGCAGCTCATCGTTGATAAGCGCGCTTATATTGACGCCCAGCGTAATAAATCTCGGCAAATGTTCAAGATCGATTTCAGCTCCGGAAGCGTTTATAATCAGATTATTTATCAGGCCTTGTCCTGTAATGCTTACGTTGGGGGCGGCGATGGTGAGCTGGTTGATTGATGAGTTTTCCCCTACGAGCTCAAGGCTCGACCCCTGCCCGCTCTCGCCAAATCTTGCGTTTGTGACATGCCCCGACACCAGATTTACTACAGAGCGTGTACCATTGATATTCAGTTCGTCCAGTGTGACGCCGATCAAGTTGACCTCAGCTTCAGCAATCGCGTTTTCGAGTATTGTGACATTCCTAACGCCGCCGCCCGACAATGTGAAGCCGGATATGGCTTCCAGTACGGGGATTTCGGAACTGTTGGTAAGCACAATGCGCGTGACAAGATCGTCGCCGCTCGAATCTTCTCCGAAGCTCGCAACGTATATGCCGTCCCTGATGGTCGTGTTTGAAATCGTGACGCTGTTCGAGCCGCCGCCTCGTATTACCAGCCGCCCGTTTATCGTGCTGTCGGCAATAACTACATTGCCATCGCCTACCCCGTCCCCGATAATGACGTCCCCGTCAATGATCACT
>Ga0099364_10011597_pt1 | contig 12020 bp, 12 predicted proteins | sample TergutTh196P3_FD_73070 | JGI IMG/M metagenome (GOLD analysis project Ga0099364, IMG submission 73070) | Microcerotermes parvus P3 segment gut microbial communities from Pointe-Noire, Republic of the Congo - Th196 P3 | ecosystem: Host-associated > Arthropoda: Insects > Digestive system > Gut ...
GGCTCTTGAAACTTTCTGTGATAGAATCTATTATCCCTTCAAGCAAGGTTTCTTGAGAAGCCTTCGGCTAGAATTCATACTTTTGAGGCACACTTTTTTCGGCTAGGTTTTCTTTTGAGGCATCACGTCATATCAGGACACTTGCCCTTCCCTCTTTTTTCCTGTACCCTAAACCTATGCCTTTTTCTTTTTACAATACCTTGGGCCGTAAATTGCAGGTTTTTGAACCGCTAAAAACCAATACTGTCGGCTTCTACGGCTGCGGGCCTACTGTTTATAATTACGCCCATATTGGAAATTTGCGCGCTTATGTGCTGCACGATATACTCGTAAGGTCTTTGCGCAGGGCAGGATACGAAGTAAATCATGTAATGAACATTACCGACGTGGGGCATTTGTCGGGCGACAATGATGAGGGCGAAGACAAAATGGTAAAAAGCGCAGCCGAAAGAGGCAAAAGCGTTTTGGAAATTGCCGAAATGTACACGCAGGCTTTTTTCCATGACACCGACCGCATGAACATTACCCGGCCTACGGTAATTTGCAAGGCGACAGAACATATCGGCGATATGATCTCTTTGATCCAGGGCATCGAAAAAAACGGCTGCACATATTTTTCAGGCGGCAACCTTTATTTTGACATAAGCAAATCACCTAACTACGGCGAATTGGCCCTGCTCCGTCTAGATGACCTTAAGGCAGGCGCGCGTACAGAAATTGATGAAAACAAACGCAATCCCCAGGACTTTGTTCTTTGGTTTACAAAAAGCAAATTTGAAAACCAGGCCCTGGTTTGGGACAGCCCCTGGGGCAAGGGCTACCCGGGCTGGCATATCGAATGTTCCGCCATGAGCATTAAATACCTCGGCGAACAGTTTGATATTCATGCGGGGGGCATCGATCACATTCCCATCCACCATAGCAATGAAATTGCCCAGAGCGAGGCTGCGACCGGGAAAAGGCCCTGGGTAAAATACTGGCTTCACAATGAATTCCTTGTTTTGGATAAGGAAAAAATGTCCAAGTCGGCAGGCGGGTTTTTAACCCTGCAAAAACTTATAGATAAAGGTTTTGACCCGCTGGACTACAGGTATTTTCTCCTGGGCGGCCATTACCGCAGCCAGTTGCAGTTTTCGTGGGAAAGCCTTGAAGGGGCAAAAAACGCGAGAAAATCCTTATTGGACAGGATAGTTTATCTTCAAAATAAAACAAAGAATGATTCATCAACTCAAAACAGTAGTAAAACAATTGATTATATGCTACAATTTGATAAAGCTGTCGAAGATGATTTGAATACGCCACGGGCATTGGCAGTGATATGGAGTCTTGTAAAAGATAACGATATCGATCCTGCGTCGGCCCTTGAAGCTGTTTTTGAAATGGATAAAATAACGGCTTTAGGCTTAAACAGCCCAAAAACGGAATCTTTTGACGAGGCTTTTATAGCAGATATCGAAAGGGTTATTCTGGAGCGAAATGAAGCAAAAAAGGCAAGGGATTTTAGCAAAGCTGATTCTCTTAGGGATAGTTTGAAAGAACGGGGGATAATACTTGAAGACAGGCCGGACGGGACTATTTGGCGTAAAAATTAAATATATGAAAACTTGTAACATATTGAAAGAAATGATTGTTCTAATATTAACAGATGGGGAACGGATTAATGACAGATACTGAGTTCCGCTCTTTATACAATTCTGCTTTCCCCATTTTATTCAGGGTAGCTTACCGAATCGCTAGTTCAAGTGAAGCTGCCGAGGATCTTTGTCAGGATGCTTTTTCGCGTTTGCACGAAAAAAATATGGTTTTTCCTTCCCTTCAAGAAGCGACTTACTGGCTTATAAGGGTAGTAAAAAACGCTTCCCTTAATTATGCAAAACGGAAACAAAGGGAACGCATAGCGTACAATAAAGCATTCAAAGAAGATGTCAGGCAGACAGAAACCGGGGAGGGTCAGCTTATAAAAAAAGAATCTAAAGAAGAAGTGGCGGCAGCTCTTAACAAACTGCCCGAAAAGCTCCGTATGGTTCTTATTTTAAAGGAATACGCAGGTATGAATTACAAGGAAATTGGCAAAACATTGGGAATTAGCGAAGGAAATGTAAAAGTCAGGGTTTTTAGAGCGCGTGAAACCCTGGCACATATCTTAAAGGCATCTGAACAAAATACAACGGAGGGCAAATAAAATGGCTAAAACGTGTCCGGATCATGAATTACTATCAGTTTATTTTGACGGGGAATTATCCTCTCCATGGAAAGAAAAAATGGAAGAGCATATCTCAAATTGCGCCCTTTGCAGGCAAAAGCTTGAGGAATACCGTAAATTTTCCCTTGCGTATTCTGACGAAGAAGAAATGCTTCTTAAAACCGCCCAGGAAAATGTATGGAAAAAACTGCAATACAACCTGCCCGCTGTAATTCCGATGCCTCAAAGAAATATTTGGCGCGGCCGTATCTCTATACCCATTCCTGCCGCTGCCGCAATTGCTTTATTGTTCAGCGCCCTTACCTTCTTTGCGTTCTGGGCAAGGCCTTCTCAGGAAGAAATTCCCCGTATGATGATACTTGCATCTGAAGCAGAATATGATTTGCAGGAAAGCTTTCCCTTCGGGGCAATGGAAGATCTGCTTTTATACCTGAGCAGCCGTGATAACGGAGATATACTGCGCCTGCCCGAAACCCGAAACTTTGTAAGCTTCCGCGAACCGGCTGTTATAAGAGCTGCCGACCGTCCCAGGCGCAATAATCAAAATTGGAGAAGCCCCTGATTATGCGAAATGTTTTAGTTTTTTTTCTTATTACCATTTTTGCAGCAATCCTTCCTGCTGAAGAAACAGATTCACAAACGGATACGCATGAAGATGCCCATCAATCCATTCATCCGCCAAGACAAGAACAAGGACAACGGCAAAGGAGGGGCGGCAGGCCTGTTATGCTTGATATAAACGCCCGCATACTGGAACAGGATCAAATCGAAACCCTTAACAGCGAACCTATTCAGAAAATGATTGTCCCGTCAAAGCCCGTAGAAATTAAACTGGTCGGATCAAATCTTGTGGTTTTAATGCAATTTACATATATCCGAAATGAAGGCCATAAATCCCTTGTTGTGCAGGGGCAAATATGGATGGATATCCCCGATCAGGGAATGCAATCCCATATTTCAATGCAGACAATTCCATTCGAATATGACGAGCCTATTTTATTTTTCCCTTTAGGCCAGCTTGACGAAGACACAGCCAATATTGAGGTTGAATTAACACTTAAAAGACTGCATGAAAATAATTAGAAGGCTTGCTTTGCCGGCTATTGCCTGCATTTTTTTGTTTTGTACATGTAAACCTAAAATACTAATTATTCATTCTATACATCCTCAAATCGGCATAATGGGCGATCCTGTAACAATAAAAGGCGAAGGCTTTGGCAATGAAAAAGCTGAGTCTTATGTTACAATTGCCGGAGCAGTGCCTACCGGCTCCTCATATATTGAATGGAACGATACCGAAATAACTTTCCGCCCGCCTGCATTTGGAGAATCCGGCCTTATTTATGTTTTTGTAAACGGAATAAAAAGCAACGGCGTTCTTTTTGCGAATCAGGCTTATGTGCCTGAACTTGCAGATGATATTGATAATTGGCAGGCGCCAAAAATTATTTCAATTACGCCACAGGGCGGCAGCCCGGGAACTTTGGTAAAAATAACAGGGACAGGTTTTGGAACTTCGCGGGGAAATTCCGAAGTTTATTTTTCATGGAATTCGCAAGTGCCAATGCCAGCCTCTGAACATTCATTCCTTCATGAATACGCAAGCGTTTCAGATTTGGAATTTGGCTATGAAATGTGGAGCGATAAAGAAATTCATGTCAGGGTACCCGATGGCGCCGTTAGCGGCAATATAGAAGTCCGTAATACAAAAGGGGCCTCCCCTCCCCTCTTTTTTGAAATAACAGGAAAACCTGGAATTAAAACATTAAAAGAAAAAAATATCTATACTATAAGTTATATGGTAAATGTAAAAACCCGTGAGGCGCAAATACCTAATAACCTTTTCCTGTGGGTACCCCAGCCTGTAATTTCTCCTTCCCAAAGAAATTTATTATTTCTTTCCGGCAATATCCCGCCTTTTATCGAAGATTACCGAGGCACAAGGCTCTATAAATTCAATGATATACCTTCAAACAGCGAACTGACGGTCAATTTATCAATGAAAATTGATGTGTACAGTGTAGAAACAGAAATTAACCCCCAATCGATAAGACAGGCAGCATCGCCAATTCGTGAAATCTACACGCAAAGCACCGACCTGCTCCCTTCGGGCGATTCCCGCATAAGAAACAGGGCTTCAACAATTATTGGAAGGGAACGCAACCAATATTTAAATGCGCAAAAAATTTACGAATGGCTTATTAATGAGGATTTTATCTGGGAACAAAATGCCGGCGATGATATATTTGCAATGATGGAAACTAAAAAAGCAGACCCTTACCTTGCAGCCCTGCTTTATTGCGCTATGCTTCGAAGCTCAGGCATCCCTGCCTTTCCTGTTGCAGGTGTATTAATCGACCGAAACAGGCAGGCAATAAACCACTGGTGGGTTGAATTTTGGGTAGACGGTTTCGGCTGGGTTCCGGTTGATCCTGCCATGGGGGCAGGGGCTATACCGGCTTTTACAGGATTAAGGGAAGACAGGGCAAAATATTATTTTGGAAATATAGACTGCAACAGAATAGCATTTTCGCGCACAGTCACTTTGCTTTCAAAAATGGACCCAAGAGGGAGGGTCATTACACATAACAGGTCTTATGCACTGCAAAATTTATGGGAAGAAGTTGCAGGGGGAATAGAAAATTATTCAAGCCTTTGGGGCGGGATAACAATAACGGGAATTTATTCACAATAATATATGAAAAGAGGATAGTATGGTAACAGTAATTTCATTGGGCGGTTCAATCGTAGCGCCGGACGGCGTAGACATTAATTTTTTAATTGATTTTTCAAAATTAATACAGGAACTTCTGGAAGAAGACAAGGAACGCCGTTTTATTTTAATCGTAGGCGGCGGCGCTCCTGCAAGAGTATACCAAAAAGCTTACCGTGAAATTTGCATCGAAGGCATTTGCAATGACGAGGCGGATTGGATAGGAATAATGGCGACAAGACTTAATGCCCAGCTTGTAAAAGCTGTGTTTTCAAAATGGTGCCCCCATGAAGTTGTTTACGACCCTACCCGTCCGCCCCCCTTTGAAGGCAAAGTCCTTGTGGCCGCCGGCTGGAAACCCGGCTTTTCAACCGATTATGATGCAGTTCTTCTTGCAGAACACTTTGGGGCAGAAACCCTTATCAACCTTTCCAACATAGAAAAAGTCTACACGGCAGACCCAAAAACCGATCCTTCCGCCCGCCCCTTAGACAAAATCTCCTGGCCAGATTTCAGGGCATTAACCGGCGATGAATGGGTGCCAGGCAAAAACATCCCCTTTGACCCCGTTGCTAGCCGCCACTGCGAAAAAATTAACTTAAAAGTAATTTGCGCCGCAGGCCGAAACCTTGAAAATTTCAAGAATATAATTTTAGGAGGGGAATTTACAGGGACTGTAATTGGGGGTTAGCCCCCACGCTTTGCGCCCCCACCCAACAATGCAAGCCTGAATAACGGCAAACAATGAACACCCTCACCGACATTGCAAACTTACAACAATTGCATAAAAATATGCCGAACTATGCTTTGCGAATAGGGAGTAGCGTGTAGAGACAGCTTTAATATAAACCTTGTTTACAAGGTTTATATTAAAGTGGCTAAATAATTGTTTCTTCTAAATAATAAAACCCCACAGCATATTTTTATGTTTTAGGGTAAATTTGCCAGTACCGCTTAAGGGTGTTCATTGTTTTGCCTCTATTTTACTGGTTTTTGGCCTCTATTTTATTGACAATTTTGCCTCTATTTTATATAATTAAAACATGACTTTGCGGAGCCTTGAATACAAAAACAGGATACTCGATAAACAACTGCAAAGGCACCTTAGAACTTTTGGGGCTGTCGAAATCGTGGGAAGCATGTGGTGCGGAAAAACATGGATGGCTGAGGCTCATGCTGTAAGCAAAGTTAATCTTTCCAACCCGGGAACAAAAACCCTTATCGAAGCGGACAGCAGTTTAGCTTTTAAGGGCGGAAAACCCCATTTAATAGATGAATGGCAGGAAGTTCCGGCATTGTGGGATGAAACACGCCTGGCAGTTGACAGTGCGGCAGGCGGGCGCGGGCTCTTTATCCTTACCGGTTCTTCAACACCTAAAAAAGAAGAAACCGTTCACAGCGGGACAGGGCGTATTTCCCGCATTCATCTTAGGCCGATGAGCCTTTTTGAAACAGGGGATTCAGACGGTTCGGTATCGCTTAAGGAATTATTCGAAGGTAAGTTTAAAAAGGCTAGAGTGCAGACAGACCTTAGCAAACTTGCCGGCCTTATTTGCAAGGGCGGATGGCCTGGGGCTTTGCATATAGAACCTGATGACGCGCTATTAATACCAAACCAATATCTTGACACCTTAATTTCATTTATTGGTAAAAAGTGCGGGGAAAACGAATACAAGCTAAGGCGTTTTCTTGTATCTTTGGCAAGAAACATTGGGCAGGCAGTTACATATCAAACAATCACAGATGATATTGCCGAGGGAAATATTTACAAAAAAAACGAACTTGTTTTAAATCAGCATATAGAATCACTTTTAAGCATATTCAAAGATCGCTTTATTATCGAAGATTTGCGCGGATGGGACGCTCCTGTCCGTTCAAAATCACGGGTGAGGATAAAGCCAAAGCGCTGTTTTGTTGACCCGTCTCTGGCTGCCGCACTGCTTGGTCTGGACAAGGAACGTTTGCTCCAGGACGGGCAGTTGTTCGGCAATTTGTTTGAAGAATTAGTTTTGCGGGATTTAAGGATATACGCTTCTAGCATGGAAAACACATTGCCCGATCCGGTTAAATATTACAGGGACTCTGATAATCTCGAAGTCGATGCGATCATTGAATTGAGGGACGGACGCTGGGCGGGCATCGAAATAAAACTTGGAGAAAACAAAGTTAAGGAAGGCAGCGAAAGTTTATTGCGCCTAAAAAACAAGGTAATGTCCAACCCAATGGCAAGGAATCCAGAACCTGCTTTTTTAGCTGTTATAACCGGCAAAGCGGATTTTTGCAGAAAAACTCCCGAAGGCGTGTATGTAATTCCTATTACCTCATTGACTGCATAAATTATTTGTTCCTGAATTCCCTTTGCACTTCCCGTTTTAGGTCTCGTTCGCGTATATCCGCCCTTTTGTCGTAGGTTTTTTTTCCTTTGCACAAACCAAGTTCAACTTTAACCCTGTTTTTCTTAAAATAAAATGACAGGGGGATAAGTGTAAAGCCTTTTTCTTCTACCTTGCGGCGTATGCGTTTGATTTCGTCTTTGTTAAGAAGCAGCCGTTTTTTTCGGCCCGGGTCATGGTTAAAAATTGAGGAAAAGGGATTTTCCGCCACACTCAGGGAATTAAGCCATACCTCCCCGGAAATTACCTCGGCCCATGCATCTGGGAATGAAATTTTTCCGTCACGGAAGGATTTTACTTCAGTGCCTAATAGCTCAATCCCGCATTCATAAGTGTCGTCTACAGAATAATCGTGCCTGGCTTTTCTGTTAACTGCAATTATTTTTTTTCCCTCTGGCATTTAAATTCCCGGACTTTTTTTTGCTATAACAGGTCGGAATGAGACAAAGGGCGGACAATTTGACGGAGGCAGAAAACCTCGGGTTTCCGCATTGACAGAACCTGCCCTGTTTACCCATGAAGATCCGCGAATGGAACGTTCTGGGGACCCTACAGATTCTATGTCTTTATTAGAAGCCGTAAAAAAGGGTAGGGGGGAATAATAATCTTTGCACCATTCCCATTCCTCATTAATTTTTATATTGGTGATAAGCCCTCTTTGTACCAATTTTGCGGCATATTCCCATTCAGCTTCTTTTGGAAGGCGTATCTCATAAGCCGAAAAAGATTCAGGCAGTTTTTTCTCCAGCCATTTACAAAAAGCCTCTGCCGCATGCCATGAAACTGAATTTATTCCCTCAGTTGTGCCGCTGTAATCAGCCAAATACTCGGATGTAACTAGGCCCTGGGAAATTAAATCTTCTGTTTGGTCTTTACGCCATTCGGGGTTTGCATCCAAAAAATCATTATAAACAGAAACAGGCGTTGTTGTTGTGCAGATTAAAAAAGGCTCTACAGGCACATTGTGCGGATACGGTTCTCCCTGCGTCAAATTGCCGCCTGAGACTTCTGTAAATAAAAGGCCGCCAACGCGAATTTGGCTTTCCGGTAAAGCTCCTGCACGGTTGGAAGTGGCTGAAAAATTTTCCCTGCCGGTAATATCTTCATTTTTTGCCAATTGGTTTTGGTACCAGGCAGACGAAGTTAAAGTTTCTGTATAATTGCCGGTTTCTGAATAAATATCTGATTGCAGAGTATCCGCAAGCCAGGCCGCGCTGTTTGGGTGAGCGTCAAGGAAGGAAATTATATCCTTTGCAGAACCGAGCAAAGCCAAAGGGGAGGGCGGTTTTCCGCCGCCTGAAGCAAGAAAATTTGCCCGCAGGAGATCCCTAAGCGAGGCTTTTGTTGAAGCAAAGCGGACAGCCGCGGCAATTATGCCCTGAATGTCCGCCTTTGCCAAATAATGGCCTACGCGGTAGACTCCTTCGGAAAGGCTTAAAGGTATTTGCCAGATCGGAACCGGCTCCCCGCCAAATGTCCATGCGGCAAAAACAGATGCGTACATTGCAAGGGCTTTGTACGGGTCTGCGGGCTTAAGAACAATATCAAGGGGGATTTTTTTGGGGAACAAAACCGTAGTAAAAATTCTAGAAGGTACGGGTATCTTTAGTTTTTCGCTATTAAAACCAGGCATAATAATTTCAAATTCATGCTCTCCCGCCGGAACAAAAATTTTTAAAGGGGAGATTCCCGCATATACATCGTCTATTCTTAACGCGGCGCCACAAGGCTCGCTTTTAAAAACTATAACAGATCCGGGATTTCTTATTACAGGAAAAAACAGGGAAAAAAATAAAATTATACCAATGATAAAAGAATAAAGTATCGTTAGATATACGCCCGGCTTAATTCCCAAAAAAGGCTTTAGATGTACACGATCATCAGTTTCCGGGGTAATTTTTACAAGGTTTTTTTTCCGCATATTGGAATTGTAGAATTATAAGACAATACTGTCAATGTGTGCTTACTATTATTACATTACCATTTTTTCCCGCCGTAATTACCGCCGCGGCTCGGTTTATCTTTTGCTTCATTAACACGAATTTGACGCCCGTCAAATTCAACTCCGTCTGATCCGGCTATTGCCGCATTCGCCTCTTCATCGGTGCTCATTTCGATAAAACCAAAACCTTTGGAATTACCTGAATCACGATCTGTAACGATCTTTACAGATGAAACAGTTCCAAAACCCGCAAAATGATTTTGCAGGGTATCCTCGGTTGTTTGGTACGAGAGATTTCCGACATACAATTTCTTGGCCATATAAAAAAAAATCCTTTTCCTGGAATACGTCCAGGTTCGTTTGGACCTGAGGTCCTGGCAAATAAATGCCCGGCACTTTTTGCCCGGCTATTTATTGCCCGGCAATTTATTGCCCGGCAATTTATTGCCGAATTAATTTACAAAACTCGCAGGATAACGATTATCCTGCAAGTTTGTTTTAAGTCAATTCAATTAGAAATTAAGAAGCTGACTGGCTGCTGCACCTGCTGCACCGTATGCGCTAGAGCAAGCAACAGCGCAAAGGAAGTAGCTCAATGTTTCTAATGATGCAATAATACTTATTACCAAGCCTGCAATAAAAATACCCTGAGGCTGGTTTTCAAGTTTTGCTTTTTTCATTCCCATTACGCTTAGAATAACACCTGCAATTGCTACAATTGGTGCAAAATACCATATCCAGTACAAACTCCAAGCCATATACGGAATAAATGGCAGCACAAATGCAACAATACCTAAAATAAGACCTATCATATAAGTCCTCCTAATAATTTTTTATGCCTAAAGGCATAGATAAAATAAACTCTAAATACTTAGAGCTTGGATAAATATAATTAAAACCCCAAATAAAGTCAAGTACACCAAGCATTAAATTCAGGATAACACTTAATTTAAAAGTGTCAAAGTCAGCATTTTTAAACTTAAAAAGCCAACTTACAGGATAACTTGCTTGGCAATTATCCCACAAGTTGGTTTTCAAGTCAATTCAGTTAGAAACTAAGTTCAGTTAGAAACTTAAGTTCAGTTAGAAATTTAAGCTGCCTAAAGCTCCAACGGCAGAACTCGCCGCGCAAGTAGCCCACATCATGCAAAGGAAGAAAGAAAATGTTTCTACGAATGCAATAATACTTACTACCAACCCTGCAATAAAAATACCTTGGGGCCGGTTTTCAAGTTTTGCCTTTTTCATACCCATGATACAGAGAAGAATACCGGCAATAGCTACAATTGGCGCAAGATAATTTAACCATGATAAGGCAAAGACATTAATTAACCTAAACCACGGCAGCACCAATGCAACGATACCTAAAACAAGACCTATCATATAAGTCCTCCTAATAATTTTTATACCTGAAGGTATAAATAAAATAAACTCTAAATACTTAGAGCTTGACTGAATATAATTAAAAACCTAAATAAGGTCAAGTATACTAAGGGCTGAATCTATTCGTTTTAGGGATGTTTCCAGGCCTAAGAGTCGCAGGGAGCCGAAAAGGGGCGGGCTTACCTTTGATCCGGTGATTGCAACTCTCAAGGGCATCATTAAATCGCCTATTTTTACAGAATTTTTCTCTGCAAATTCCTTCATTAGGGCTTCCGCCGTATCATCATCTTTACAAAAGACAAGCTGACCTGTAATTTCCCTTCCCAGCCTTAATAAACGTGCCGCCTCTTCCAGATTTCCTTTTTTCGGGATAAATTCCTGAGGCTCTGGAAGAACAGGGGTACTGAAAAGATATTTTATTTTTTCTGCCGCTTCATGAAGGAATGTAAGGCGTTCGCGGATTAGCGGCATGGCTTGTATAAAAAGTTCCATCTGCTGTGCTGAGGCATTAGCCCCCTCTGCGCCGAAAAGCCCTTTTTCTACGGCAAAGGGCAGGCAAAGCCCCGCAAGTTCTTCATTGCTTTTCATTCTGATGTACATCCCGTTAAACCATTCAAGCTTTTTATAATCAAAAATTGCAGGAGCCTTGTTTAATTTTTCAAGGCTGAATTTATCCTCCAGTTCCTTAAGGCCGTAAATTTCTGTATTTTCATCCCAGGAAAGCCCCAGCATGGCTATGTAATTAAGTAAAGCTTCGGGCAAATAGCCCTGCAGGCGGAATTCGTCAATGCTTGTAGCCCCATGGCGCTTGCTGAGTTTTTTTCCGTCCTGTCCCATTACAAGGGGAAGGTGGCAGAATACCGGTGCTTTCCAGCCAAAGCTATTATACATGATTACGTGCAGGGGAGTGGAAGGAAGCCATTCCTGCGCCCGCAAAACATGGCTTATTTCCATTAAATGGTCATCCACAACATTTGCCAGATGGTAAGTAGGAAAAGAGTCAGATTTTAACAAAACCGGGTCGGGGTTTACATCTTCGTTTTTCCATTCAATATCGCCTAATAGGTAATCATGAAAAACCGTTGTTTCATCCAATGGAATTTTTAACCTGACAGTATAGGGCTCTCCTGATGATGCACGTGCCTCAGATTCTTCTGGCGGTATATTTCTGCAAAAGCGATCGTAACCTGTTTGCGAAGAATGGGCAGCTTCCCTTTCCTGCCTTATTTTTTCTATCCTTTCGGCAGAACAAAAACAGCGGTAAGCCTGCCCCTTTTTTAAAAGTTCAAGGGCGTAATTTTTATATAATTCACTTCGTTCGGATTGAATGTAAGGGGCATAAGGGCCGCCCGTGTCAGGGCCTTCATCCCAATGCAATCCAAGCCA